>OLWA01000749.1_pt1 | contig 38272 bp, 45 predicted proteins | sample 1673251 | NCBI WGS metagenome assembly OLWA01 (sample SAMEA3178937, study PRJEB25190) | human gut metagenome | biome: human gut; feature: human-associated habitat; material: faeces | place: Austria | collected 2013 | reverse complement strand
CTGCTCTGCTCTTGTAATCCCCACATAACAAAGCCGTCTTTCTTCTTCAAGATCACTTTCACTTTCAAAACTTCTATTATGAGGAAAAACTCCTTCTTCCATTCCAACTAAGAAAACATCATTAAATTCAAGTCCCTTCGCACTATGAAGAGTCATCAAATTAACCCCGTTTTCTACTTCCTTATACTCATTTCTATCACTAACTAAACTAATATTCTCTAAGAAATCTTCTAAACTAAAAATACCTCTCTCTTGAAAACCAAGTGCAATACTCTTAAACTCTTCTAAGTTTTCAAGTTTTATCTCACTTTCCAAACTATTCTGTTCAAGTAAATCAGCCTTAAGTCCAGACTTATCCAAAATTGCATCAACTAATCCAACTAAATCAGTATTCTTTGATATCTCAGTTAACTCAAGTATCAAATTCTTAAAATTAAGTTCTCTACCTTCAGTTATAACACTAAACATACTAGTATCACTTATTTTAGCTTCAGTTCTAAGCCTATCAATTGTCTTATTACCAATACCCCTTTTAGGAACATTAATAACTCTCTCCAAACTAGCATCATCATTATTATTATATATTAAATGCATATAACTAATTAGATCTTTTATCTCTTTTCTATTATAGAAAAAGTAAGACCCAACTATCTTAAAAGGAATATTCTCTTTAAGAAAAGCCTCTTCAAACACACGACTTTGTCCATTTGTTCTATATAAAACTGCTATCTCACTAGGACTTTCTCCACTTTCAATTAACCCCTTAGTAAGTCTAACAACAGTACCAGCTTCTTCTAGTTCATTATCACATCTAATATACTTAATCTTATCCCCGTCGCCCTTACTACTCCATAAGTTCTTTTCTTTTCTCTCTTTATTATTCTTAATCACACTATTGGCAGCATTCAAAATATTATTAGTACTTCTATAGTTTTCATCTAGTACTATAGTCTTCGCATCTTTATTATCTTTTTCAAAATTAAGAACATTCATATAATTAGCAAATCTAAAACTATAAATGCTTTGATCCATATCTCCAACTACAAACAAATTCCTATATTTACTACTTAAAATCTTACATAAATCATATTGAACCATATTTGTATCTTGATACTCATCTACTAAGATATACTTATAATGCTCTTGATACTTCTCTAAAACACTCTTATCTTTCTTAAATATCTCTAAAGGCATGATTAACAAATCGTCAAAGTCAACACTATTACTTCTCTTTAAAGCACTCAAGTACATCTTATATATCTTACAAGCAGCAGAATCAAGTGGTGCCTTTGCAAACTTTTCATACTCTTCTGGACTTAACCCTTCATTCTTTGCAAAACTAATTTTATTTAAAATACTTTTAACAGGATACATATCACTATCTAAATTTAACTCTTTCATAAATCTTTTAATCAAAGTATTAACGTCATCCCTATCAAGTATAGTAACATTATTTGAATACCCTAAAACACTAGCATTTTCTCTTAATACCTTTAATCCAAAACTATGAAATGTCCCTATAAATATTTTATCAGCCTCTTCTCTAGTACTATTTTCAACTCTACTTCTCATTTCTCTTGCAGCCTTATTAGTAAAAGTAATTGCAAGTATATTATATGGACTTACTCCGTTATTTATTAAATTTACTATTCTCTCAGTTAAAACTTTAGTCTTTCCACTTCCAGCACCTGCAAGTACTAGACATGGTCCATTCATAAATTCAACTGCTTCTTTTTGTTTATCATTTAATTTAACCATATAATTCACCACTCTTCTTATCTATTATACAACACCCAAATAAAAAAGAAAACTCTTGACTTTTAAAGTTTTCTTATTTTTTCATCAAACATTTTATTAAATATACTAATATAGTCATTAGTTAACTCAATATCAAACGTACTAGTATACTCTAGTAATCTAAGATACATCGGTTTCACTTCATAATAACATAAACTCATATAATCAAGTAGCTCATCAAACACTCTCCCAATATAATTAGCATCCCTATTTCTACTAACAATAATAGAATTAACTCTAGCTTTAACACTACCTAAATTAACAAGCATCGCCTCACGTATATCTCTTATACTATTATTAATCTCATCCATATTCATAACTAATCCATCTTAATAATAATTTCCCCATCTTTACTATAAAGAAGTTTCTCTCTAGCATATCTAGCTACATACTCTTTATCTTGAAGTTTATTTATCTCACTCTTTAAAAGGTCTTCTTTCTCTAAAATCTCTTTATACTTTGTCTCTAACTCTTTCTTTTCATTAATATTCGTAATAATAACAGACCAATAGCTAAACATTCTACTAACAAAGAGTACCAAAAGTGGTATCATAATCATAAATAGTAAAGTAATTCTTCTTTTATCCTTTTTAGTCATAATATTATCTACCTTTCCCAATATATAATACCACATCTAACATTTTTTATCCATAGATTTCACTTTACTTTTCTTTAACTTTACACATTTTCTCAAATTTTTATATTTCCCACTAAACAAAATAAAACTAATCAAAAATACCATCACAAAATAAATGTGAACAACTCCATAGTTAATAACTTTTAACAAAAGAAAATAAATAAGACCGACATCTATACAAAATAATACGTTAATAACTACTCTATAAAGAATACTCGTTTTATACAAAAATGAATAACTAATATTATATAAATAACTAACAATAATACCATAACTAAAAGAAAAAATAATACTTTGTAGTTGTATATCTAACTTCATTTAAATAGCTTAGAAAGCACACTCTCTTCTTTAGCTTTCTTTCCCCCATTATCTAAATAATTAAAAGAATTTATTTTCCCCTTAATAGACAAAGTTCCTTCCCAAGTATCTAGTTTAATAAGTTCTAAGTCTTGTCCCTTTATTAAAATATACCCCATCACACTCTCTAAAAAGAATTCCTTACTATCAAAACTCTCTAACTTTTTAACACCACTTACTACTAAAGTCTTTCTCTCGTTTATTTCTACTAAATGATTAAAATTACTCTCTCTATCCTTTTTATCCATACATTTCACCCACAAAATAATATGCATAAAAAAAGAAGAATATTACTACTCTTCTGTTGGTTCATTTAAAGATTTTTCATAAGCATCAAGAATTTCTTTTTCAAACATAGTTCTTACTTCTTGACTAATTGGATGAGCTATATCTCTATATCCACCACTGCTAGTTTTCCTACTAGGCATTGCTATAAATAATCCTTTTGTCCCTTCTATGATTCTAATATCATGTACTGCAAATTCGTCATCTAATAAAACAGATGCAATTGCTTTCATACGAGAGTCTTCTCTATCACTCTTACGTATGCTTACGTTAGTTATCTTCATCTTTCATTCCTCCTCTTGTAACTACTAACATAATTATATAATAACTAGAGTAAGTTTTCAAGTGATTTTGAATATGTTTACACAAAACACTACAAGTTATTTTCTTTTATCTGAACATCCTTGATTAACACATCATTATAACTAAAACTTTTTGTAACACTCCCGACTAGCACTGTAAAAACTTTATCATAAACACTAATTATAACACCCTCAAATTTCTCCCACTTATTCCTACCAACATTAACCTTAAACAAGCATGGCTTCCCTACTAAAGACGTTACAAAATCTTTTGTTTTTTTTATGTTCATGCTTCACTCCTAGGATACCCCGTATACATAGTTCCTTTACTTATAAGTCCACCTATACCATCTTTTCCATACTTAGTTTTCCCAAGTAAACTCTTTAAATCACAATTCTTATTTCTATCAAGTAAACTAAGGCTAGTCGCAATAATAGCTGGATCTAAAGCATGAATATTAATTCTTTTAGGACTACTTGCAAACGTAGCCCCACTCTTTAAAAGAGATTCATAATCACTCTGACATGCACCCGCAATTATAATAAGTTTATCACTAGACTTCTCGTACTTTCTAGCCTCACTTACAGTCTTACAAAAATTATTACTATTCTTATAAACACCTTTCTTCAAAAACGCATCATGCCCAGTTATAACAAGAATATCAGGGTTTACTTCATTTAAAAACTTCCTAACTAATGCACTCATCTCACTTTCCTTAACACTCTTTCCAACTGCTTTAACATTATTCTTCTTATAAAAATCCATACACCTACTCAAATAAGACTTGTCCCCATCAATATGTAATATTTTTCCAGGCATATAAAAAAACTCGTCTCTATCTAAATTATTATCTAAAGAAGGAAAAAAATCATCACACTTTCCCCTTTCACAAGTAACCAAATCACTTATAGGCGCGTCAGCTAGTAACCTATAATCAATTCCCCTTAATTTACAAATATCCTTTTCTATTCCAATAACCTCAAAAATAACATCATTATTATAACTCTTCCTACTAACATAATCTCCTAATTTTATCATAATACCCCCTAAAAAAATATATGCATAATTATTAATTTAATAACAAAAAAAATCACTTAATTAAAAGTGAATTTTTTAACATATCTCATTAAAAACACTAACAAAATCTTCTAAACTCAATTGTTCTGCTCTATAAGTTAAATCTTTACCTATTTTATTTAAAGACTCTTCTACTTTTTCTAAATCATATTCTTTTAAATTATTTCTTAAATTCTTTCTCTTCTGTTTAAATGCATCCCTTACAAATTTAAAAAACAACTCCTTATCTTTTAATTTTAACAATTCTTTCTTTCTAGTAAACTTAACAACTATACTATCAACATTAGGTTTAGGAACAAAACAAGACTTACTAACTAAGCAAACTTTTTCAATATCAAAGTAATATTGTAAATAAACACTTAAACTATTATAGTCTTTACTTCCAGGCATACTTTTAAATCTATCTCCCACTTCCTTCTGAACCATTATAATCATTTCACTTACATCTGTCTCATTAATAACTTTAGTAATTATAGGCGTAGTTATATAGTATGGTAAATTCGCTATTAAATAAAGTTTCTTACCCTTATATTTAGATAAAACTTCCTTTAAATCAACACTTAAAAAATCACCATAAATTACTGTTAAATTATCACTTTTTATCTTATCAAGTTCATCCTTAAGTCTTGTATCAATTTCAAAAGCAATAACTTCTACTCCAAGTTTAACAAGTAACTTAGTAATTGACCCATTGCCTGGTCCTACTTCTATTATTAAAGAATTATCTTCAATACTAGCTGAAGAAACTATCTTTTCTCTAATATTATTATCTATCAAAAAATTTTGACCTAAACTCTTCTTAAAATTAAAATTATCCATTATTTAAACCTATTACCCTTATAAGCGATTTGATTATCGCTAAAACTAGTTACCCAATTGCTTCTAAAACTATAATAATTACAGTTTCTTACACCGTTTAAAGCATCATCCACTACTTCTTTAACAACACCAACACTCTTAACATTAAGTGTTCCATCTTCATTTAAGAATTTCAAGTAGTGTCCATCTAAATATCCAGTAAATTGTCCGGGTGCAGTAACTACTTGAAGTGGAGTTTTACCACTGCTGTCACTTCTATTTAAAATAACACTAACAACAGCTAAAACATCATCTTTATTAGCTCTACTTTCACTTGCAACAACAGCTACAAACTTGTCATAATCAAGCCCATATAACTCATATTCCTTATTATCAGCACTTAGAATAAAACCTTTTTCAGGTAAACTTAAATACTTAGTTAAAACCGGATTTTCAGTTGTATATATCTCTTCTTTATTTTCAGAAATAACATTTTGACTTAAACTCTTTAGTTCATTTGTATTCTCTACAGTAATTACATCGTACATAACATTAGTTGTTCTACCAAGCAAAAAAACTACTGCAAAAACAATTACTAATCTTGTATATGTAAACCATTTTTTAGGTTTATATTTTTTCACTTTTACACTCTCCTACATGAATAATTATATCAAATAATCTAGTGTATGTCAAAAATGTCTGTTGCATTATTAGTTGTAACTTCTTCCACCCTAGATAAGTCTTGGCCTAAACTATCAGCAAGCACTTTAGCAATTATAGGAATATTCTTGCTTTCATTCTCTTTTCCCCTATAAGGTTCTGGACTCAAAAAAGGTGAATCAGTTTCTAAAACTAAATTCTCTAGTCCTAAACTTTTAACAGTATTCCTTAAGTTAGAGTTCTTAAAAGTTAATACCCCACCTATGCCTAGTTTATAACCTAATTTTATGTATTCCATTCCCACTTCTTTAGAAGAACTAAAACAATGTATAATTCCTTTTAAATTGTATTCTTTTAAAATGTTAATTGTATCCATCACAGCATCTCTTGTGTGGATAACTACAGGTTTATTAACTTCTTTTGCGAGTTCTAGAAAAGCCTTAAAAACTCGTTTTTGACTTTCCATATCATCTTTTCCATAATAGTAGTCTAGCCCAATTTCACCAATAGCTACCACTTTTTCGTTTTTAATTAATTCCTTAAACTTATCCATCTCACTAAAATCAAAGTCTTTCGCGTGTTCTGGATGTACTCCAATACACGCATAAACTCCATCATATAATTTAGACAACTCTACACTTGTTATACTTGTTTTCAAGTCTTCACTTGCATTAACAATTATATTAACATTTGCTTCTTTTGCATTCTTAACAAAACTCTCACTTTTTTCAAAAGGTATATGAGCATGTGTATCAACGAACATAAACTTCACCCACTAATCAACTAAATAAAACTTAATTATTAAAGCTGTAATACATACTGGAATAACTATTTCGTAAAACTCATCAACTCCAGTATAAACAAAATACAAAACTACTAACAAGCACCACAAAACACATTTTACTGCTCTTTTTACTGCATTATTCTTAGTTTCACATATTTTCATAATTATCACTGATACTAGTTTATCATAAATTATTACAACTTTGGCATTTTTCGACAAACTAAGTCATAAATTGACACATATTTTTACAAAAAAAGAATATACTTTAATATGTTAGATAAAATATGGTTTATATTAATAATTACTATTATCTTTTCAGGTATATATTTTTCAAAAAAAATTAATTTTAAAAATTACAATTTTAAAAATTTGACAAGTAAAATAAACAAAGAAAGTCTTTTTTTAGCACTAGGAACTAAAATGGGTGTAGGCACGATTATTGGAACAACTCTTTCTATTTATATAGGTGGCCCTTCCACCATTATATGGATATACTTATTTACTATCATTTCTTCAAGTTTAATCTATGTAGAAAGTTATTTAGGTAGCAAATACAAAGAAAAAACCATGACTAGTTACATAGGCGGAATATACTACTATACAAAACAAGGCCTAAAAAATAAAAAATTAGCTACACTTATGTTAATAATCTTCATAACTACATATAGTATATTCTTTTTAATGATACAAACAAACACAATAATAAATACATTGTTAATAAATAAGAAGTTATTCACTTTAATTTTAATAATTCTAGTTACTTTGTTAATAACTAACAACGTTGATGAAATAAGAAAAATACTAAACAAACTAGTACCAATAATCACTGTATTCTTTGTATCAATTTCTTTATACACAATTTTAAAAAACATAGACTTACTACCTAACATTATCAAACTTATATTTAAAGACTTATTCACATTAAAAAGCATAACTATAGGTCTAGTAATTGGCATAAAAAGAAGTATATTTTTAAATGAACTATTAATAGGTACCACTAGTATGTCTAGTGCTGTCGGAAATAAAAATGCATATGTAACTGCAAATACTTTGGTATTAGGTTCTTACTTTATAGTATTTGTAATTTCTACACTAATTGCTTTACTTAATTTAATTTATATCTACAAGTTCGGTATACATGACACTTCTTACATTTCACTATTAAAACACGTATTTTATTTCCACTACCAAAACTTTGGTAACTATTTTTTATCCTTAATTATCACACTTCTAGCGTCTTCTAGTATTATTTCAGGAATATATATAGGTTTATCAAATATAACACATCTAACTAAAAACAAATTAATTATTAATATTACTAAAATTTTTATTTTATCTTCTTTAATTCTAGGAGTATATATAGACACTACTTTAATATGGAAATTCATTGATATAATGATGTTTATACTAATATCTCTAAATTTAATAATTATCCACAAATTAAGTGACTTAAATAACTTTGTGTGATAAAATTAATGTGGTGAAGTAAAATGATTAATAATGACTGGGATATAGTATTATCTAGTGTTTTAAACAGCACGGGTTTTAAAAAATTTATGGAAATGATTAAAAGTAAATATGAAGAAAGCACTTGTTTTCCTAAATACGATGATATATTTAATGCTTTAAAATTAACTCCTTATAAAAATGTAAAAGTTGTAATCCTAGGCCAAGACCCATATCATGGGGTTGGTGAAGCACATGGTTTGTCTTTCTCTGTTCAAGATGGCACTCCAAAACCTCCTTCATTAAAAAATATATTTAAAGAATTAAATAATGACTTAGGTTACGCTGAACCAGTTAGTGGTGACTTAACTGCATGGGCTAAACAAGGAGTACTTTTACTTAACAGTGTTCTAACTGTAGAAAAAGATAAAGCAGCTTCCCATAAAGACTTAGGTTGGAACTTACTTACTGACCATATAATAAAACTTATAAACATGAAAGAAACACCAGTAGTCTTTATACTTTGGGGTAACTTTGCTAGAAGCAAAAAAGTATTCATAACAAACAAAAAACACTTAATAATTGAAAGCACACACCCTAGTCCATTCTCAGCATACAACGGTTTCTTTGGTAGCAAACCATTTTCAAGAACTAATAACTTTTTAAAACAAAACAATATTCCAGAAATAAATTGGGACTTAAACAAAAAGAATTAAACTACAAAATTTAATTCTTTTTCTATTTCATCATTTAATTCTTTTCCTTCATATAAAGTTCTCTCTTTAAATTTCTTAAACTTACATATCACTTTATAAGGAAACTTATTACATATACTATTAAATTCCATCGCACATTTATTATATAGAGTTCTAAGCGATATTAATTTAATTTCATTCTTATTTATATCTTTAATAATGCCATCAAAACTTTTAATCTCTTTAAGGTTAGGATTATCAGTATATATCTTAGTAATCTCTTCAAATGCACTAGTTAAAAGCTTATCTTTTTCATAAGGACTAGGCTTACTTACTTTAATGTTCTTAACATCTTCAAATACCTTAAATTCACTTTTTAACTCTCTTTCAATGATACCAATAACTCTTAAAATTAAACTCTCTTTATTGTTTAAAAATTCTATAATTTCTTTTTCACACATATTAAACTTATAAACCAAATTAACAACTCTTTCCCCTTTACTAATAAAAAATATAAGCGTAATACTAACAATAAGTACTAAAACACCAGATACATATAAAATAATATCCATTATCTCACTTCCCTTACTATTACATTTTACCACATATTTTACTATTTCTAAAGTATAAATTTAATATTTTACCCTCTTATATAGTCAGGATAAGTTCTTCTAACTAAACACTTAGCCTCCTCTAAATAAGTAATTTCATGCCCTAAGTACTCACTTATCTTAGTTCTAAACATTTTTAAAAACTCTAAAGAACTAACATCTTTACTAATATACATCTCTTTAAGCATAGTATCACTAAGAACAAAATGATTAAAGAAACCATCAACTAAAAAACTATTTATTCCAATATCAAAGTTATATCTATTATCTACATAAACATCAATATTTTTAGAGTACTCTAGTGTATCTACTATAGCTAACGCATCTTTAGAATACATTATATTATATAACACATCATAAGTACAAACACCTTTATCACTAATGATTTTAATATCTTTATAAACTTTAGATATCAAATTCTCAAAATTATCTAAATCAATTCTAAACGGGTTCATTTGACATAAATCATGCCCCTTAAAATATTCTAAAGTATATCCTTCAACTATGCCATCTACCATAATAGCATCTTTAGGAAACTTATATGTATCATTAACAACATCAGAAAACTTAAGAATATCTCCCAAAGTATACATTGAATTTTCTTTTTCTGTGTATGTATGAAATACTTTATACACTAAATCATTACTCTTATCAACATAGCAACTTCCTTGACTTCCTGCACCCAAATAAGATAACTTATATAATAATTTGTCCAACTGTCTTCTACTTAACTGCATAATATTCTCCTATATTCTTCTTTTCTTCTAATATCCCCATGAACACATTCATACAAGGAACTTATCTGTGAATACTCTAACCATCTAGGATTATACTTAATTAAATAGTCAAACGCATCTTCAAAGCTCATTACATTATCATTAAAATAACCTACATTCTTAAAATTTCTCATTTTATTTTTATATAACTCTTCATAATCAGGCGCATTTTCTCTTAAACTATTTTCTAATACAAACATATCATTATATAAAGTTTTCTTATCTTTAATCTTAGAATTAAATACTAAATAGAAAAACTGAACAAACTGATTAATAGCTTCATTATTAGCAAAAACTTCTTCTGAATAATATTGATAATTACCATAATAATAACTATCATCAAAGTTATGCTCCACAACATAAAATCTAATCAATTTTTCTTTAAGTATTCTAACTGTATCTTCATTAACAATTTTCCTATAATTAATATCACAATACACTTGAAAATGTACTAGTTCATGAAAAACAACAGATAAATATTCAATGTTACCCTTATATATACTTTCCATTATTTCACTTTGTATAACTATTCCATTACCAGTTTCAAGAAATGCTCCTGAAAACCAATAATCAAAAACTAATACTAGCACTTCTCTAGATACATTTATTCTTTTAAGATAATAACACATAACATCATTAATAAAACTTCTAATTAAATTCTCAAATTCTTCATAACTTATATAACTTTCAAAAGACTGATTACTTTTTAAATTTTTAGAAAACTTAATTATCAAATTCCCTAACTCATTAGCACTTTCACTATAATCAAATAATCCTTCATCAATTAATTCCATAAGTACCCCTTCTTTTAGTTATATATGATACCATATTTGGTACAATATGTCAAACAAAAAAACTTTAGATTAAACTAAAGCTTTCCATACTTTAATATTGATAACATCATTTCTGTAACTATCTCTCCAATATATTCTTTATTTTCAACTCTACTACTCTTACCAACTTCAATTCTTTTATTAAAGTACTCATTATTATCTCTATCATATATACTTACAAATACAACATTATCACTACCAAATAAATTCTCTTTATCAACACGATTTAACTTACCGGTTATACCTATTCCATAATTAGCACCAGTATACAAGCTAATATTTTTACTCATTTCCATAGATGTCTCCATACTATATACTGAATACTTAAGTATTACTTCACTGCTAACTCCAAGTTTTTCCTTAAATGAATTACTATAAGTTACTGCCCCAAAGTTAAACACTTCACTTGACCCCTCTACATTAGTAATAATATTAGCAATATATCCACCAGTACAAGACTCCATTGTACTTACTTTCTTACCACGCTTTAATAACTCATTAACTACTTCATTCATTATTAATTACCTCGCTCACTAACTTAGTTAGCTCATCTTTTCCAGTCTTACTTAAATGTTTATTATCAGCCATCAAATAATCTTTATTATTCTTAACATCAAGTTTAATTACCTTAACATTCTCTAACTTACTTAACTCACTAATTTCATTGTTAACACTTATTACATATAAATCTTTTCCTTCTAACATTTTAGCTATTTCTTTATATTCACTTACTTTAATATCTTCATCAAACATTAATACCACACGATTAGTAATTTCTTTCTTTTCAATACTTTCACTTATTAAACTCATTAAATCACTATAACTAAATTTATCTCTAGTTATAAAATTACTTTTACTAAACTCACTCTTAAAATTTTGAAAAACACTAAGTAAAAGTGTATCTCCATAAAATGTAATCTTACTTTTTAACTCTTCTTCATACTTACCAATAGCTTCATCTTGCTTCTTCTTATATTCATTCATATAATAATTATATAATTCATTCAAAATCACTTCAGTATAAGCTTTTCTACCAACTGGATTTAAATGTATTCCATCACTATAAAAGTATTCATCATGCCCCTTACTCAAACTCTTCCAGTCTATTATATGTAAATTACTAAACTCACTTTCATACTTCTTCAATTTCTCATTAACATAATCTAAATTAGTAGTATTTATCCAGAACACCTCATGTCCTTCAGTTAACTTCATAATCTGTAACTTACAACTTCTATTGCAGTCTCCATTAGTACCCAAATGAATTAAGATAGGCTCCCCTAGCATATTCTTTTTCTTTAAATCTATTAATATATCATCCACTTCATAGTCAGTTCTACTCACCTTAGCATCAAAGTATCCATTAGGAAAAGCTTCATACAAGTTGTTTATAGCCCCCAGCATAACTGAGTCTCCTATTCCAATTATAGGAAAAGACTTAATTACTTCCATTAACTTATCTTTATCAACATCAAGTTCACTTAATATTTTATCTAAATCTTCTCTTTCCTTTTCAAGTTCTTTCTGATAATTCTCTTGATTTTCGTTTACTAACTTTTTATTTTCTTCTAACTCTTTTTCCAATGCTTTCATTTCACTAGTATGATCTTTACTTTCAGCAAATTTTAGCCCACCATATATCATAAAACATCCAACTAAAATAAGTAATAAACATCTTATCTTTTTATACTTAGAACTCTTAAAATCTAAAGCGATATGTAAAATTATAGAAATAACTATAACTAAAACAAAGATTAAACTTACTTTTTTAAATCCTTCTAACCCACTATACTGAATTAAATATATAACAGGATATTGTACTAAATATACTAAATAACTTATATCACTAAATTTCTTAATAACATATCCAAAGAAGTTAGTCTCATTTTTAACATTTACATCTACTGTACCATAACTAATTAATCTCATGCTAATTAGACTTGCTAAAATCATTGCAACACTAAAATACTTTGAGTCATATCCTACAGTTACAAACATACCAATTAAAATTACTAAATAAACAAAATATATTATCTTACTTAACTTCTTATTATTAAATATAATAGGTCTATAATAGTGATGTACCATTCCCAAAAATACACCAAACCAAATTGAAAACATACGTGTGAAAGTTCCATAATACAAAGCCATTGTACTTCCATTTAAACTAACTTTATAAAAATATACTGTACTAATAATACTTACTAAAAATGTAATTACAACAGGTGCACTCTTACCTAATTTATCACCCAACTTCTTAAGAATCAAAAATATAAAAGGAAATACTAAATCAAATTGAAGAAGTATAGATATATACCATAAATGCATAAATGGCGAATTAATATGTCTTGAAAAATAGTCTAAACTAGCCCCAACTTGCCAAATATTATTGTACCCTAAAAGTGCACTAGTGCTTTCTGGTTTTAAATTAAACCATGAAACATTAGGAATTAAACTAACCACACCAATTGTTAATAAAACAACTACGAAAAGTGGTAAATATATCTTAAAAAACCTATCTTTATAATATTTCTTTAAAGAAACTTTTTCATTTTTAAATAAACTCTTACAAGTAAAATACCCACTCATTACAAAAAAAGTGCAAACAGCCAAATAACCACCCTTTGATAAGCCTAAATGATATAAAAGCACAAATAAGCACGCTATTACTCTTAAAACATCTATATATTTATAATACTTCTTCATATTTACCTCACTTAATATAATATACTATAATTATATCATTTTCTTTCTTAAACTTAAACAAAAAAAGAGTTATATCTTTAAATTTGACATAACTTCTTTTATGAATTTACACTTTTCATTTTAACTAGTTTTTCTTCATTATCAGCAAGTATTACACTAAACTTAATTCCTTTATTGTTATTAGCTATAGCTTCCTTTTCAAATGTTATCATATCACTTGGTAAATCATCTATTCTAGCCCACACTAATTCTTCACATTTATCTTTCTCATTAATTTTAATTTCTCCAACGTAACTCTTAATTTCAAAATAAACATCAAAGTAACTTGGTAAACTCACATTCTTTCTATTAACCACAAAAGTATCAATTATATCTGAAACTCTAACTTCAATATCCAATTCTTCTTTAGCTTCTCTCATCATTGCTTCATACACGTTTTCTCCTAAATCAACATGCCCAGCAGGAAGAGCTAAAAAACCACACCATAATTTAGTACCCTTTCTACGTTGTAAAAGTATTTCTCCTTTTTCATTCTTTATAATTAAATAAATTGACGATAAAAAATTTTCTTTTGCCATAATATAACCACCATTCTAATTATATCACATAACAAAAGAAAAAACATGTAAATTAAATCTACATGCCTATAGTTTTTTCAAATTTTTTAATTTTAATCAAAACATATATTTCTTCTACTAAACTAATTACTTCACTTACTAATAAGAAAATACCACATAATGTTGTAATTGTTATAATAGACTCAAATGGATTAGTAATTAAAAGTATACCTATTATCATATTTAAAATTGACATAATAACAAGTAAAACCCAATTACTTTCAGGTATAGTACTCAAGTTAATTGAGATTTGCATTTTTAGTAAACTACTTACTATAACATAAATACCTAACATAATAGGAAATACTTCTACTAAACTACTTCTATAAATGAACACAAGTACACCTGCTATAATATTTGTAATACCACTAAGAAAATCAAAACTAAATAATCTTTCATCACTTTCAATAGTAAAATATGTAACCACTCCAATAACACCATTAACAAGCATTATAATTGAAAATAATAATACAAAAGTCTCAATAGATTTAATTGGTTTAAATATTAAAAACAAAGATAAAACTATCATAAGTATAGAAATAATCATAGAATACATTTCACACTTCTTAATATACTTTTTTATCACTTTCTACTCCTCCTTATAATTATAATACCACATTAAAAAGAAAAATGCACCAACAATTTTATTGAAAGTGTATTAATTTTTCAAGTGCTTTATATTTAGTATTATAGTTTTCCATTACTTTAAATGCACTTATTACTGCCTCTTTATCAACAATATCTCTTTTGTATAGCCCACTTGTTAAATAACCTGTTATACCATTCTCTTTTTTATTACATTGATTTAATTCAATTTTTTCAATTAAACTATTAAGCGACTTTCCAGCCTTTACCCATTCATACATATTTTTTGTAATCTGAAGTCCCATGCTTTTTCCAAAATATTCACCACCATTAATATCTCTTACTGAAGCATAAGTAACTATGAAATAAGCGTCTCCCACTTTCTCATAACCACCTTCAATACTTATCAAATAATCAAACGAAATATTATTACTAATCGCATAATTATAAAGATTTGCATTTCTATTTTGTACACCAATTAAAGTCTCTTCATTTAAAGGTTTTGAACTTACTAAAGAATTAACTTCTATCATTTTAGTATTAACGACTGTATACCCAAGTTCATTTAATGCAAGTTTTATACTTCTTTCTTTAGATACGTTTTTAGACCCTATTAAAATGTTCATATCATTCCCCCCCTAAATATAATATACCTTATCAAGACTTACTTGTCAACTTCTATTCTATATTAACTCCTTTATTAAATGTTATAACACTTATTACGTTCATGAATAGTATTACAAAAGTATAAAAGATAATTGCTAAAACTAATAAAAGTTTTAATGTACTTGATTCTATAACTATATTACTTCTAAATAAGTCCATTACTTTACTATTAAATAAACCTGTTATAAATAGTTGAAGTAAAATTGCGCATTGAGAAATAATATAAATAACAAAACCATATAATACTGAAAAACCTAACTTTGAATTATTTCTGTTATATCCAAATATCATTCCAAGAAAACCAGACTGAATAGCATTGATAATCTCTAGAAAAAGAATAACTACTACCAAAATAACAAACATCGTAGTATTAATATTTAACCCACTTGCTAAACCATTAATCATATCACTTAACATCATCCATCTATCTTTAGTATAATACGCTATTAACAAACTTATAAGAATTATAACAAACCCAACAACACTAAAAATTAAAGTTTCAATGAATCTTGACTCATAAATCTCAGCCTTTGTAACAGGAAGTGTATGTGTTAAATAAGCTTCATCTTTATAAATAGAATCTCTAAATCTAACAAAACTTCTCATAATTGTATTAATCATAATACTCGCTACCATTGAAAACATTACTCCGACACATATCTGTCCAATAACTTCAATTATAACACCACCATCAAGAGAAAAGAAAATTCTTGTTAAAACTGCAAATATAATAGACAAAATATAAAACACACCCATATTTCCTATCATATATTTTAAATCATACTTTAATAACTTATTTAACATTTGAACATCCTCCTAAACACTTCATCTATACTAGCACTCTCTTTAGTTCTTAGTTTATCTGCTCCACTCTGTAAAATTATTTTTCCTTTATCAATAAACACCACTTCATCTAATATCCTCTCTATATCAGAAATTAAATGAGTTGAAATTATAACACTAGCATCTTCTTTAAAATTACTTAAAATAGTATCAAGAATATAATCTCTTGTAGCCGGGTCAACTCCACCTAGTGGTTCATCTAAAATATATAAGTCAGCTCTTCTTGACATAACAAGCACAAGTTGTACTTTCTCTTGCATACCTTTACTCATTTTACTAAGATTCATATTAACATCCAAATCTAAATCTTTTAATAATTTAAGTGCTTTATCTTTATCAAAATTATCATAAAAATCACTAAAATAATCTAGTACTTCCGTAACTTTCATTTGTTTATTTAAATAAGTTCTCTCCGGTAAATAAGAAATAATCTTTTTAGTTTCAACACCGACACTTTTACCATTAATTAGTATCTTACCTTCTGTAGGGGTTAATAAATCATTGATTAATTTAATTAATGTAGTTTTACCTGCTCCATTTTTACCAAGTAGTCCAACTATCTTTCCATTAGTAATAGTCAAATTAATGTTGTTTAAAATTGTTTTATCACCATAACTCTTGCTTAAATTTTTAATATTAACTAAATCCATACTAATCCACCCTTTCTAAATATTTAATAGAATCTGCTTTCCCTAGTCCAATTCTCTTCATTCCTTCAAAATAACTCTTAGCCAAAGTAAGAGCGTACTCATCTTTTAGTTTCTCCACAACCCTAACATCCTTTGTTACGTACTTACCATTAGTTCTCTCAGTATATATTAAATTTAAACTTTCAAGTTCAGCCAAAGCCTTTTGCATAGTATTTGGATTAACCTTAAATGAATTAGAAAACTCTCTAACCGAAGGCAACTTTTCTCCACACTTAAAAACTCCAGACATAATATAAATCTTGATATACTCTAAAACCTGTAAATATATTGGAATATTATTATCAAATGTAACATTCATAATCTCACCTCACTGTATCACTTGACTAATACAATAATATTGTATGCTATTTTAAAATAAAAGTCAACAAAAAAATGTGAATAATTTTTAGTTTATCCACATTCATAAATTACTTAGTTATTTTTCTTATTAACATTAATTAAGCTTCCAATTAAACCAATTAGGGACATTAAACCAAGAATTCCATAAGTTAAAATCTCATCTCCTGTTTTTGGATTTTCAATAGATGGAATAATTTCTGGTTTTTCTTCAAGTTCTGGAGTAGGTTTAATTATAGGTTTTTCTTCCTCTTTCTCGTCTTCTGTAACACTAAATTTAGTAGTAACTTCCTTACCATCACTAAACGTAACTTTTAAAGTATGTTCTCCAATTGACAAAGTATTTAAATAACTTGCATTCAAAATAATTATTGTACTACCAGATTTAGAAGTATAGTTTTCGCTATCTAATAAAGTACCATCAACATATACTTTACCACCATTTTGAAATACATCATATAAAGCATCAATTCTAAACTTAGCATCACTAGACTTATCTTTATTATAAACTAGTCCTTCACCTTCAAGAAATTTATACTCTACTTCTTCATCAGCATAAATAAATGTATATTCATAATGATTTCTAGTATAATAGTCATCCCTTATTTCATTTATTATACCCTTTTCAGTACCAATGTAAGTTAGCTTAGAACCAGTATACTTGGTACGAAGTCCTTTAAAAACTTCACTCTTCTTAGTTCCAACATTTACCGCAGTTATTATTGCTTTATTTTCCGCTTTATCTCCAACTATCTTTATAACAGCTTCTGTTTCATCTTCTGTTACTAATAGACCTTCATAATCTTTTTTGAAATATAAAGTTTTTTCTAAATCAGCAAATGTTTTAAGTCCCTCAGTTAAATCATCAGTTTTAGTATAATCAATAATATATTCTTTTCCATCTCTTAAATCAATAACAACAGTTGATGTTAAATCTGTGTAATTATTTCTAACCTTAGTATTAACCACAAGATTAATTCTAGAAAGTTTAATTTTTAACACGCCTGAAAATTCACTACTATTCAAAACAAAATTTTCTTCATCCACAGGATAATACCACCCATTAATTGATAATTTAACAGGATAGTTTTTAATTACAGCACCAGACGCACCTGTACTCGTCTTGTCTTCAATTTCAGTTATTTTAAGTTTATACTCTGTTTCATTTAAGTCAATTACTATTCCATCATGAATATTAGTAACTAACTCTTCTCCTTTAAATAATTGAATTTTACCAACATTATCATACTGAACATACCCGTCATACTCATTAGCTCCAGAAAACTTTAATGTAACTTCGTTTTTTTCAGTCGCATTTACTCCTGTAACAAATGCAAAAACACTAATTACAAACACCATTAATTTACTTAATTTTTTCATAACTTTTCTCCTCTCATACAAATAGTATAAACTATAAATACATGATAAACAATACACTTACCAATAAAAACATGGACACATATGGTAATTTTTTATTAAATTAGACTAATAATATGATATAATATTCCTGAGGCGATTTTATGAACTTTAAAGACAAATTAAACGAATATCTAAAAATAACAAACTGTTCTTCAAAAGAGTTATCTACTTTATCAAATATTTCAGAAACAGTAATCAGTAGATATAGAAATGGACAAAGAGTTCCAAAAACAAATAGCAAGCAATTAAAAAGTATAAGCGGCGCTTTAGAAAAAATTATAAAAGACAAAAATATTACACAATATAAAGATGTTAACATATATGAGGAATTCACTAAACTTATCACAAACAATGATAGTTTTAACTACGAAATATTTAGTAAAAATTTTAACGAACTAATAATAACGCTTAAAATAAACATCAATGAACTATCAAAAAACATAGTATTTGACCCATCACACATTTCAAGAATTAGATACGGTAAATCTAAACCAGCTGACCCATTTGCTTTTTCAATAAAAGTAGCAAATTTCATTAGCAGCAAATACGATAACGAAAATAATCTAAAAAATATATCTATACTAACTGGAAAAGACACTACTAAAGAAAATATATATAATGTCATTTTAGAATATCTTACAAACAATAGTGAAACAAAAATAGAAAACAAAAATCACATTAATGACTTTCTAAATAACCTTAACAATTTTAACTTAAATGACTATATAAAAGCAATTAAATTTGACGAACTAAAAATACCTTACATTCCATTTTACAAGCAAAAAAGTAAAACATATTATGGACTAGAAGAAATGAAAAAAGCTGAACTAGACTTCTTTAAAGCGAACGTTTTAACTAAATCTAGTACTGAAATATTCATGTGTTCAGATATGCCTATGGAAGACATGGCAAAAGATGTTGATTTCGGGAAAAAATGGATGTTTGGAGTTGCAATGTGTCTAAAAAAAGGACTACACTTAAACATAATCCATAACTTAGATAGACCATTTAATGAAATGATGTTAGGCTTAGAAAGTTGGGTACCTATATACATGACTGGACAAGTTTCTCCTTATTACATAAAAAATTCAAAAGACAGTGTATATGGACATTTAAACTATGTTTCAAATAACTATGCCTTATATGGCGAATGTATAAAAGGACACCATGAAAATGGAAAATACTATCTAACAAATAATACTAAAGAAATAGAATACTATCATTCTAAAGCAAAATATCTTTTAAAAACTGCAAGTCCTTTAATGGAAATCTATAACAATGAAAATTCTAGTTTATTTAAAACATTCTTATTAAATGAAACCAAAATACACGAAAATAGAAAAAGGTACTTAAATTCTTTACCACTATTTACAATAAGTGATACACTACTTGATAAAATATTAATAAGAAACAACATTTCTAAAACTGACATAATTAAAATTAAAGAATATAAAAAAGCTGAAGAAAAAAACATAAAAGAAATCTTAAAAACAAATGAAATAACAGATATTATTCCAAATAATAAAGAAGTAAACGATATGTATCTTTCATTAGAAAATATATTTTATGACAAAAAAATTCTTTATACAAACGAAGAATATAAAAAACATTTAAAATCAACACTAAATTATAAAAATAAGAATTACAAAACAATAATATCTAACAACAGCACATTTAATAACATTTCAATAACCATATTTGAAGATAGCCAAGTAATAATTTCTAAAAGTTCAAACCCCGTAATACACTTTGTTATTAAACATCCAAAATTAATTTCAGCTATCAAAAACTTTACCCCATTAGTAAAAGAAAGTGAATAAGTAATCATTTATTCACTTTCTATTTTTTTAGTTTCATTTATTAGTTTATCAAAATCAGAAACATAACTTTTGTCTTGAATAACCCTATATTTTTCATATTCACTTGTTGCCTTATCAATTGCCTCTTTGTGTGTTATACTTCCTTTACCTTCTAACACATCATAATGAAAAACTTTTAAGGCATTCTCTACTTCATTTTTCCAGTCATTCATATACATTGTAATATTTCTTTCAGCGTTATTTTCAGCAATATCCAAAAATAAGTTAACTAAATTATTCAAATTCTTAATTTCTTTCTCATCTAAATAATTCTTAGCAATAATAACATCAGATTTTAATATTTTTCCATCAGGTGATTTTTCCCATGTAGTAAGTCCCATATTTTCTTTGCTTGCATCCACCCTGTCATATATTATTTCTGCTGCAGTCTTTCCGGTTATTGCATAATGAAACTTATTTTGTATAGTCTTATAAAAAGTTATAGCAGTGTCACTATTTTTATCATAATCTACAGAACATTCAGCAAATATATCAGTAATTTTTTGATAAAACATTCTCTCACTTGTACGAATTAATTTAATTCTTTCAAGTAATCTTTTAAAATACTCTTGATCAGACTTTCTAGCTTTCATAAATCTATCGTCATTTAAAGCAAAACCCTGAACCATATAATCTTTAATTATTTTATTAGCCCAAGTTCTAAACTTAATAGCCTTCTTAGAATTAACTCTAAATCCTATAGAAATAATAATGTCTAAGTTGTATACTTTCACATTACGCTTAACAGTTCTATTTCCTACAGTTTAAACTTGTAAGAAATCCTTACTAGTTGATTTTTCTTCCAATTCTGCTTCTTTATAAATATTACTAATATGAAGAGTAATATTGTTTCTAGTAGTATCAAACAATTTTGATAAAGCAATTTGAGTTAACCAAACATTCTCATTTTCAAGTAATACCTCTATCTTAGCATTTCCATCTTCATCATTATAAAATATTATATTCTTTTCATTTCCTATAATTTTATCATTCATAGCCATTAACTCATATAAAAAATGTGAATAGAACAATGTTTATCCACATCTTAATTTATTTTCCACAACAGTTTTTGTACTTTTTACCGCTTCCACATGGATTTTTATAGTAGGTGTTTTGGTAGCTTTCCAGAGCTTTTTTTGGCTCTTTTCGGCTATTGAATGCACTTGGGAGCTTCAGAAAGCACTCGGGAAACCTAGCAGAAGGTATCTAAAAAAGTATCTAAAATTCAAAAATTAGTATTTTTCGAATATTTTTTGTATTGCAATTTTTATAACTTTTTCTTCTTCTGTTTTACCATTCCATCTTCATCAAGGTAAAGTTGGTTACTACATAATTGTAAAAGATCTCTAAATTCTTGTGAAACTTCTTCTGACATAAATTGTGTTCTTTGATCAGCACACATTTGAAATCTATTTTTTCTTATTTGGTCATTTTTCCACTCTTTATATTTATCAGGCATACATTTTGCACATGGACGATATCCAGCAGCAATTGCTATACCTTCATTTTGAAAAAAAACTCTATTTGAAATATAATAACCTTTTTCAATCCATCTTTTGGCTGATTGGCAGTCAAGTCTTCCATATATTTTTAATTTTCTATTGCCAGCTAATGTTCCTGGGGTATTACTCAAATACTCTTGTCCATTGCAATCAATTAATTTGAACTGTTTGCCTTGAAACTGTCTAATTGACTGTTTTAAATTATAAAGTAATTTCTCATACCTATTTTTTGTATCTTTTTTACTTAACAAATATTCTCTTGTTCTCTCTTCACCATTTTCATATTGAGGAATTTCTCCTAAAAATTGTTCTACTGTTAAATCAACAAGTTCATCATCTATTATATTGTAGTAATGACTTCCGGATGATGCCATGCATCTCATAATTTTTCCGCCAAAAAAATCATTTACTATTAGAGCTGTAATTGCACATTGTCCTATTGATGGATTTTCTTCATTCCATTTATCTCTTAATCCTGGTGAGCATGTTTCCAAATTCCAAGATTGTATTAATATTTGTTTTAATTGTCCTATTTCCATAAAACCCTCCTATAAACATTATACCATATTATTCTTTATTTTTATTTAATATTATATGTTTTAAACTCGCTTACCAATGTCATTTTGGCATTGGACACAATTTCATCTTTTTTTGAAAGTAAAATCTTTGTAAATCCTTATAAATAAAGGAAATACTGTGATTTTTAACAATGCAAAAATTTTGTATTTTTACCTAATTTTTGGGTATCTAGATACCTTTTAGATACTCAGCAGATGGTATCCAAAAAGGTATCTAAAAATTTTTCTGAAGTTTTTGAAATATGAAAAAAGCCCATAATTACTGGGCTTTTGTGGTATTTTTATTATCTTCCGTGACAGTTTTTATACTTCTTTCCGGATCCACAAGGAATAAGTTACAATTTTTGATTAATTTTTTTCTTTTAAATTGGCTTTATTTATTTCAAAATTGCAATTTTTTATTGAATAGTTGGAATATTTTATTCAAGAGTGTATCTAAAAACGTATCTAAAAATATTTAAATTTTTATATCAGTATCTCCGATAAATGACAATTCATCAACTAACATTTTTTTCAACTCATTTACCTTAGCATACTTTTCAGCAATTATTTTTTGAATTTCGATATCCGGAATATCAAATCTAAATTGTTTAAAACATTCTGTTATACTCCAAGTTTGATTTCCTGCTTTTGTTGTTTGATAAGAATCTTTTATAATATTTTGAAATTCACAGATGAACCAATTCAAATCTATATTATACTTGCAATCATCCTTTATATACAAAATATAAGCATGATCTGTTAATGTATATATACTAGGCTTTAAATATGACATTGTGCCAGCATGACCATTTCTACTTATAACAATTCCCTCTTTATCCTTAAAAATTTTCAATTTTTTTCCATTTGGAAGAATCATATCCTGTTGAACATATCCTAAAGAAGTTTGATCCATTAATGAACTAGATAATACTATACAATCATCTTTTTTCCCTTTATTATTATGAATTGTTCTTACTGATAACCCTTGATTACCACTCATATAAGTAAAACACTCAGTTATTTTAACATCCTTTGCCTGATATTTAATTGTGTCAATATCTTCATTTACTTCTTCTAGCGATTGTTTTACATCTAATATTAGATTTTGAGCTGTATCTAAATCTGTTATATATGAATCTAAAGACTTATAATTATCATCTATCAATCCTAATTTTATTTGTTCCTCTTTTGTCCACCAATTTTCTATTAACCATGATTTATCTGAATTAAATTCACTAATATTTATTGACTTAAATTTGCCTTTTGCCCTATTTTCTATAATTGGTTTTATAAATTCTTTGTCTGCATTTTTCCAAATATTATAATTATCTACAGCGTCCTTTAGGTCATTATCAATTGTATCAAATCTATAAACATCTAAAGTTTCTCCTATAGAAGAACATATATAGGCAAAAACATCAGTTTTTTGTGGAGAAAAAGTTCCATCGTCATTTGCAACCTTTTTTTCCAAAGTAATAATATATGTTTTCTTTTGTGTGTTAAAAAATGATTTTTTTGGCAATGAAATAATTGAATTAATATTACACAATTCTAGTATTTTTTGTTTTAATCGTTTATTATTTAAATTTGATAAAATACCATCAGGAATGACTACATTTGCTAATCCTCCTGGTTTCAATGACTTAATAATCCACTCTATAAACATTGACTCAATCCCTAAACCACCCCATTTATAATCATCTGTTAATTTTTTTAAATCTGAAGATCCATTTTGAACATAAGGTGGATTAGCAAGAATCAAGTCATATTTATCATATTCTATCTTATCTAAAGTTCCTAGTGAAGAATGTTTTAATTGAAATGATTTATTTAGTACTTTTGCAGAAAACTCCTTTGTAAATTCTTGCGATGGATACATTGATAGCATTTTGGAAAAATATATTAATGCATTTGCTTTAGCCAAAATTATTGTTTTATCGCCATTATCCTCACTATATTTATCATATCCTGTTATAGATATTGAATTATTAAATTCCTTTTGTTTTGAATCATAAGAATATAACTCATTAATTCTGCTTCCAATTGATTCAAGAAGGAATTTACCAACTCCACATGCAGGATCACATATATTCATTCCCGGTTTAATATCAACCATTCTTACCATATTATCTACTATTTTCAATGGAGTGAAAAATTGACCCATATTCTTTGAATCAGAATCTTGCTTTAAAAAAGATTCAAATAATTTTGATTTAAAATCTTTTGAAATATTTATAAACTTTCCATTTTCTTTTTCATAGTTTTTGAATGTTTCCAATATATTTCTAAATGTTTTAGCATCACCATCATTTTCATGAAAAACATTACCATTAATAATTCCTGTACCATCTAACCCTTCTGGAAATAATTTTTTCATTTGCGCTCTTGCACCATTGTCTGAATAATAATTATTCAAAACATCTATTTCACTATTTCTTTGTTCATACAATGAAATAAGATATTCAAAAGAATACATTCCATTTAGTACTCCTATATCACTCAAATATTTGAATAAAAACAACTCAACAAAAGTATATAATGCAGCGCTAGGAGAAATACTTTTTGTAATCCATAATTTTTGATGAACCTGCTTTGCTAAATCAGTTGGATTCAAATACTCTTCTTTTAATATTGCATCATTTGTTTGCGATATTGAAGTTAATATTCTTTTTAATAATATTTCGGTTTCAATAGGCATGCTTTTTGGGTGTAATTCAGTTCTTAAATAGTTTTCATGCTCATCTAGTATTTGATTTCCCGTTAAAGGATTCAACCAAATAGTTTTTGAAGAATCTCTAACCGCATATATTTGAGCTTTTACAGCCTTTGCCACATCAAATTCTTGTTTAATTGCATTTTTTATTTGCTCTTCACTATTAAGTAATCCATCATTTTTAGATTCAACATAAAGAACAATTTCTTTATTTGTATCTACTACTAAAGCATCTGGTTTTTTTCTTAAAATTTCCGGATTATTTGTGTGCTTATTTATTACTTTAGCATTTATTAAGTCATTGATAGTAGTTGCACCAATATCATAAACTCGCCACTCTCCAATATATATAGGCCTGCTAAATTCCTTACTTTGATTCATTTGCTCACTCATCAATAATATCTCCTTTCAAAAACACTTTTTTCATTGTTATTATAGACATCTTCAAACGTTAATATTTTATCAATATCACAATTAAGAACTTCTGCTATTAGCTTCAAAGCTTTCATACTTATATCTTGATTCTTAGCAATCTTAGCAATAGTTGTTGTTGATAATTGTGTTTCTTTTTGTAAATCTGTCTTAGACATTCTTTGTCTTTTTAGTTCACATTCAAGCGGATAATATGATATTTTTCTCATAATAACACTCCTCTATTATTCGTAATATCATTATAACATTTGTCTTTATAAATGTAAAGTTATATTACATAAATTTAAATTTTATTTTTATAAATTTAAAGAATATCTCTATATTTATAAATAAATACGTATCTAAAACGTATCTAAAGGCTATTTTTGATGCAAAATTGCCTAAAAATTGTAAACATCAAAAAACTCGCAAGCCCTTTATTTATAAGGCTTTGCGAGCTTATTTACCACAGCACATTTTATACTTGCGTCCACTGCCACAAGGACATGGATCATTTCTACCAATTTTATTTTCTGCCTTCTTAGGTGTCTTCTTAGTGCTTTCACTACTATCATTAGTCTTAATATTCTTATTCTCATGTCTCTCTAAATTTTGTCTGACTTCAGCCTTAAGTAAATATGTAGTAATCTCTCTATTAGTTTCCTTAAGCATATTATCAAACATTTGAAAACCTTCTAAAGCATAAGCTTGAAGTGGATTAGTCTGAGCATATCCTCTTAAACCAATACCTTCCTTAAGTTGTTCCATATTATCAAGTTGGTTCATCCAATTTTTATCAAGCACTCTTAAAGTTATTGCTTTTTCAAAGTCATCTTGAATTTCTTTAGGTACATCCTTAAGTTTCTCATTGTAATCTTTTACAACTATATCATAAATAGTATTTTGTACTTCATCTATACTCTTATTCTCTAAATCTTTCTCAACTAATTTTTCACTCTTTAACAAATTAGAATTAAATATCTCGCATATATTAACAATATCATTATGAGTTAACACGTCTTCTGGTACAAAATGATCATTAACAGTCTCTACAACATAATCTTTAAATATAGTTAGAACTCTATCTCTAATACTATCCTTATCTAATATTTCATTTCTTCTTTCATAAACAATTTCTCTTTGTTTACTAATAACATTATCATAGTCTAGTAATGCTTTTCTTCTATCATAGTTAAATCCTTCAACTCTCTTTTGACTACTCTCAATATTCTTACTCATCATCTTATGTGTAATAGGAGTATCCTCAGTAAATCCAAGACTTAACATTATGCCCTTAATCTTTTCACTACCAAACTTAACCATCAAATCATCTTCCATAGAAATATAAAATCTTGTAGTACCAGGGTCTCCTTGTCTACCTGCACGTCCACGAAGTTGGTTATCAATACGTCTACTCTCATGTCTTTCACTACCCAAAACAACAAGTCCGCCTAACTCTTTAACACCTTCTCCAAGTTTAATATCAGTACCACGTCCAGCCATATTTGTAGCAATAGTAACAGCACCCTTTTGCCCTGCATTCTCAATAATATGAGCCTCTCTTTCATGATTCTTAGCATTCAAAAGTTCATGCTTAATTCCTCTTTTATTAAGTAAATCACTTAACCTTTCAGAACTTTCAATAGAAGCAGTACCAACAAGTATTGGTTGTCCAGTCTTATGAATTTCTTCTATAGTATTAGCAAGAGCATTAAATTTACCTCTCATGTTAACATACACTAAGTCTTCCATATCAACTCTTTTAACTGGCACATTAGTAGGTATCTCTATAACATACATATTATATATATTTCTAAACTCTTCTTCTTCAGTCTTAGCTGTACCTGTCATACCACTTAGTTTATTATACATTCTAAATAAATTTTGGAAGGTTATTGTTGCAAGTACCTTAGTTTCTTCATTTATCTTAACGCCTTCTTTAGCTTCAAGTGCTTGATGTAATCCATCACTATATTGTCTACCATGCATAAGCCTACCAGTAAATGAGTCAACTATAATAATTTGATCATTTTGAACAACATAATCAACATCTTTCTTAAACCCATAATTAGCAACAAGTGCTTTATCTAAATTGTGAACGAGTCCTGCATTACTAATATCATACAAGTTATCTACATTTAAAAGCTTTTCACACTTTTTAATACCTTCTTCAGTTAAAGTAACACCCCTAGTTTTCTCATCTAAATTATAGTCTTCACTTCTTAAACTCTTAGCAGTCTTATCCGCTAACTTATAAAGGTCCGCACTTTTACTTACCCCACCACTTATAATTAATGGAGTTCTAGCTTCATCTATAAGTATTGAATCAACTTCATCAATGATTGCAAAATTAAGTTTTCTTTGAACTCTATCTTCTTTTCTTACAACCATATTATCTCTTAAATAATCAAACCCAAGTTCATTATTAGTGGTATATGTTATATCTTTAGAATAAGCTTCTCTCTTTTCTTCTCTAGACATATCTTTCTTGTTAACACCAACACTAATATCTAGATAGTTATACACTTGTCCCATCCAATTAGCGTCTCTTTCACTTAAGTACTCATTAACTGTAATAACGTGTACCCCGTCCCCACTTAAAGCATTCAAGTATGCTGGCATTGTACTAGTTAAAGTCTTACCTTCACCAGTTTTCATTTCTGCAATATTACCATAATGAATACAAATACCACCAATTACTTGAACTTTATAAGGCTTTTCTCCAAGCACTCTATAAGCAGCTTCTCTAACAACTGCAAACGCTTCAACTAAAATATCATCTAGTGTCTCTCCTTCACTTAATCTACTTTTAAATTCACTAGTTTTAGCTTTTAATTCAAGTGGAGTTAACTTACTCATTTCACTATCTAATGCTAATACTTTATCTGCCAACTCCTCAAACCTTTTTAATTCTTTATATTCATGGTCAAACATTTTTTTAAATATGTTCATATTATCACCGTCCATCATCTATTTTACCAAATTTAACCTGATAATAAAAGTCTTTTCACAAAAATTACACAGAAAAAAAGAGTTATTAATTAGTTTCAATAACTCCATATGCTCCATCAAGTCTCTTATATAGAACATTTACTTTTTCTGTTTTAATATCTTTAAACACAAAGAATGTATGCCCTAGAAGTTCCATCTGCATAATTGCTTCTTCTTCATCCATCGGTTTTAAATAAACTTTCTTTCTTTTAACAACATCTTCTAAAACATCATCATCTATAATATCTTCATCATAAACAATTTCTACTCTTTCTTTACTCATAAGTTTACTCTTAAACTTTCTCATCTGTTGTTCTAATTTATCAACAGCTAAATCAATTGCCGCATACATATCACTATGTGATACTTCACTTCTTAAATCAAAATTTATACCATTTATAGTAATTTCTACTTTTTGTTCTCTACCTCTAACACTAAAAATCACTTTAACACTTACATCTTCAGGCTTATCAAAATACTTTTCCATTCTGTCAATTTTGCTTATTGCATAATCCCTAATTGCATCAGTTACAGCTAATTTGTCACCTCTAATAAAATATTTCATCAATCATCATCTCCCTATTAATATTCTATCACAAAAGAAAGAAAAAAACTACACTCTGTAGTCATTCCCTAGATAATTTTACACTTCTTCAGTTTCTTTATAAAATCTATTTACTAGCCTAAACGTCATCGTCGATTATTTTCCTTTCTTTAATGCCACCTAATATTTTAAACCCTTGTTAGTTCAACTTCTTTAACTTGAACTGCTTGTTTACCTTTTGATGTATCAATTAACGTAAATTCTACTACATCGCCTTCTTTTAATGACTTATACCCATCTTGTTCAATAGCCGAATAATGTACAAATACATCTTCTCCAACACCAGCACCTGAGTCAATAAATCCATAACCTTTTTGATTATTGAACCACTTGACTATTCCTTTTCTAGTATTCATAACTCTTAACACCTCTCTTCCTCTAAATTTTCACGTCACAACATGTCTTTTAACTTGCTGTAGTTACATCATACCACATTTCAATTTAGAAAACAGCATTTTTGCGTAAAATGTCCAAAATCGTGCTTCATCTGTATTTTGACGTGAACAAATATATCGTTTTTTATATAAAAAATGAAAGAAATGAAAGAATACTATCAAAAACTAAAATATTACAAAAAAAGATTTATAATGTTCTCGGAAGTGATAAATATGAAAGGCCTTATAATCAATTCCTTAATGAATAACATAAAACGGTATAACAACTATGACAAGGAACAATTGGAAATAATAAGATACGGATTAGCTAGCCTATACTTAAATATTACTAAGACACTTGTTATATTTGGAATATCATATTTGTTAGGAAATTTGAAAACACTTCTAATATTAATGGGACTTTATACTATATTAAGACTAACTGTATATGGAGTTCATGCTAAAAGAAGTATAGACTGTTGGATAAGTAGCATTATTATATTCTTACTAGTTCCATACCTTTGTGAAACCTTGTATATAGATATCAAAGTTAAAATAGCATTAGGAATTACCTCAATAATACTATTTGCCTTCTTTGCCCCTGCAGACACAAAGAAACGACCATTAATAAATAAAAAAAGAAGAACCATTTTTAAAACAATTAGCTTGATAAACGGAACCATATATACAATGATGTTCTTCATTGTAAGAAACAATACTTTATCAAACTGTATACTATTTTCACTACTTATCGCGGTATTTGTTATCTTACCCATAACTTACAAAATATTTGGAGTAAGTTATAATAATTATAAATATTATAAGAAGGGAGAATGATAATATGAAATTATTTGCAAATTTATTAGGTATGTTAGGTGGGCTTATTGGTAAAACTACTTCAGGAGCTTGCTTCTTCAGTTTCCTAGACGAAGAAGAAATGCCAGAAAGTCTAATTAAGTAATTTTAATCAAAATCGTTTTAAAACTCTAGATATTATTCTAGAGTTTTATTTTTAATATAGAAGTAAATAGTTTATCATTATCATTAATACTTTGTTCAAATTCTAATTCTTCAGTTTCATCAACTATTCTATTTAAAATAGTAAGTCCATAACCATGATTTTTACCTTTAGTAGTATAACCCTTCTTCTTAATTCCATCTTTATCTACTATTCCAGAATAACTGTTATCAATTTCAACACATAAATCTTCATTTTCAGTATAAACAGAAACAATGAGCTTCTTTTTGTCACTATCCACACACGCATCAATTGCGTTATCCATAAGTATTCCTAAAATTTTACAAACTTTGTAATACAATTCTTTATCCATTGCTTCAAATTTAGCATAATCTACACCATTAACTACTGTATCAAAATTAATTTCATTCTCGTTAATAAAAGCAATTTTATAATAAATCATACCTTTAACACCAGTAGGTAATTTTGCTAAGCTTGTATATTTTTTAAATTTCTTAGTATCATATTGTCTTATAATACCATCTAAAGTTCTAGTAAACTCACTAGAATTTTTATCAGCAATACTTCTTAATATTAACAAATCATTTAACATCTCATGTCTATTCTCACTTGTTTGATTTAAAACATTTTCATATTCATGCATTAATGTTTGTAATTGTTGCTTTTCATTTTCAATGTTTTTATTTTTGTAATATTGAAGTACGACCTGAATAGATAAGAATAATAACAGTAAAATAATTACCACTGAAGTAATTAATGTAACATAAGTAAAAATATAACCATGATAATACTCAATTAACCAAAAAAAGAACAAAACAAACAGAGAAAAACCTATAATAGTATTATTTAATCTTTTTACCACCTTATTAGTAAAATCAGTAAAAACTCTAGTGAAAAAGTTCATTTTAAAAAACATAAACATAAATATAGTATTCAAGAGTGTAGCAACTGGTCTTAACGAATTAATATCAATTGATTTAAATACTTTTAATATAATCATTAAAAATAAGGAAGATAACAAATCTGAGAAAATCATAGTTACGTATATCAAAAATGTTTTTGTCAAAGTATTAGCAATATCCTCATCATAATTTACATAAAACATGATACACATAAGTAAATAAATTGCTAACCATTTTATACTCGTTGTATCGTAAACATTTACTAAATATACTAGTGCAGATAATATTACCAAAGATATTGCACATTTAATCTTATTACTCTTTCTTTCAACACCCGTCTTAGAATAACACCATACTAATACAGCTAAATTCAACAATATTGACAAATAACAGGCTACATACCCTACAAAATTCATTTATCCCTCAACTCCATAATCTCATTTAACTCTTTTTTATGCGTTCTAGATATCAATGGTTCTCTACTACCATTATCAAATATAACGTAATAATCATCCCAGTCATAATCTTCCACTCTGTCAGTATTCAGAATATAAGACTTATGACTATATCTAAACTCAAACGGCAGTAAACCATAAACTTTATGTAACGGTAAGTTAATTGGAATTATGTTTTTATCAGTTACAACCACACTCTTTCTATCAACTGTATCTCTATAAATATATAGAATATCATTACAATTAATACAATAAGTTTTACCAGCTCTGTTAATTTTTAACGTATCATTAATTTGTAATTGTTGGAAACAAATCTTAAATATTTGTCTCAACTCTAGTTCAGGATTTACTTGTTTATCAACAAAATCTAATATTTGTAGTCTTGATTTAAACACGTCAAGTGCCTCTTTCCCATTAACGCTTAGAAATATTATAGGACTAGTCCAGTCATATTGACGAATTATTCTAGCAGCATCTACTCCATTAGTAAGTGAGTCAACCCCTAAATCATAATCTAAAATATAGATATTCTTAAATACATTTCTCTTAACAAAACCAGTAAACTTAGGACTAATCTTTGAAAATCCATAAATTTCATACTCAAATGTCTTACCAACCATATACTTTTTAATATACTTCTTAGTAATTCTTAAATGCCTCTTATTATCTTCCATAATAACAAAATTTATCATTTTCTCATCTCTCCCCACCAAATATATTTTTACATCACATATATACATCATACCACATTTTTTAAAATAATAAAGTCTTTTTTAAAAATTTTTCCAAAAAACCTCTTTTTTCAACAAAAAAAATCAACTTTTTTAATAAAGTTGATTATAACTCATCAATATTCAATGAATAAAAATTTTCAGGGTCTACTAGTTCACCCTTATAACTTACTTCAAAATGAAGTGAAGTTGTGTAATTAGAATTTACTAACGATTTACCACTCGTTCCTACTACTGTTCCTTGTGTTACATTGTCACCAACTTTTAAAGCGACATTATCAATTCCTTGATATGTTGTAATAATTCCTTTATCATGTTCTATCTTAACGATATTTCCTAAAGTCTCATCTACATCAACACTTACTACTTTACCCGATAAAACACTTACGACATCAAATGCCTTCTCACTTACATAATCTACTCCTGAGTTTTGCATATAAGTATTTTCATAGAATATTATTGACTTTTCCTGACTTGCCTGTTCTCCTTCAAAATCATAAAAATATCTTCCAATACTTACATCTTCTCCCCTATAAGGTTTAATAATAGAATTTACTTGAGGTTTCACTTCTTCACCTTGAACAGGTTTTACTTTACCATCAATAATACCATTAATTGAATAATCAAACCTCTCTCTTTCCGTTAAATACTTGTTTATGCTAAATATAGTAAGAAAAACACATCCAACCACAGATAACACTGCAACTAAATAAACAGTAGGTACAAATAATTTTTTAACACTTTTCATTGTTCACTCTCCCATTAGTTAATGTGAACAATTATTATTTATTTATACATAATTTCAGTACCTTTATAATAATATTTTAAAATTTCTTTATAATCATAACCCAACTTTGCCATTTCATTAGCGCCATACTGACTCATTCCTACACCATGTCCATACCCTCTTGTAACAAAACTAACCATATCATTTTCAATATTTACATCAAAGTCTGTACTTCTAAGTCCAAAAAGTTTTCTAAACTCTACTCCTGTATAACACTTTAAATTAACACAAATCTTTAAAATACGATTACTTTGATTTCTAATAATATTGTTAATAACTATAGACTCTTCTTCTAAGCCAAGCACACTTTTAAATCTACTTAAATCAACTGAATACTCTTTAAAATTATTGTTAATATCTTTATCATAACTAGAAGAAACACTTACTAAATAAGGCTTTGAAATATTAAAAACGTTGCTCGCGTCTTCTGTATATCCATTACTCATACTAAAATAAAAAGCCTCAATTACTTCATCATTATAAACAATAACTTCATTCTTAGTCTCCCTGACTACTTTTTTTATCTTGCTTAAATACTCTTCATACTTATTACCCCACTTAGTTTTAAGTTCTTCCTTAGTTATATAACATTGTCCACCACTAGTAGGAATATAATTTTCATTATTAGTATAGTTATACAAGTAAAAAGTTCTAGCTGCAACTACTCCGGACTTCAAAGCTTCTTCCATAAAAAGTGCTGGCATTTCACATGAAACTACACCTTCTAAAAACTCACTTAAAGGCATATCTTTTTCATTAAAACTACTCATATTAACCATTAAACTATCCACATTACTCACTTTTTCTTCTTGATTAATTACTACTTCATTTTCTTTCTTATTTGAATAACCAAAATATAGAGTTATCAACATAATTATTACTAAAATATACTTTTTCATACAATATCTTATGCTATAAAAAAAATAATATTCATAAAAAATACTATTTCTTAAATTTAAATCTATTTAACACTTTTGCAACTACAAATATAATTTTATCAGCATTTTTTATTGCATATCTTTTACCAATTGCTTTTCCACCAACCGTGATTGATGAAATAAATGAACTTACTAAAAGAGTTACAAGCACTAACGAAACATTAAATTTATTAGCAATTATAATTCCAAGCATAGCAGCAATTGAACCACTCACAATACCACATATATCACCTATTACATCATTACAAATACTTGCAATAGTACTAGAATTCTTTATTAAATAAACGCCTTCCTTGCTACCTCTAATCTTTTTAGAACTCTTAGCATGAAAAACAGCCTCTTTAGCAGATAACACCGCAGTACCAATAATATCAAATAATATACCTACTAAAACAAACAGTAAACATAAAACAGATAAAACTATAATATTATTAAATTTATTTACAACTATATTCGATACAAAATTAAAAATTAACGCTATAAAAAAAGTCAGCAAAAATGCCTTTACTATCCAATTATTCTTCTTCACTTTACAATAAACTCCCTTTGAGAAAAAATGTATGGAATACTATAAATTAATTTTACGGCTTTGGTCGAGTTGAATTTCTCTAATATTAACCTTAGGTTACCCACCGGCGATTTCTCTTTCATAATATTAATCATCAGTTACCTTAAATGACCACTCGATCACCACTTAGTCCGCACTTCAATCTTTATAATATAGACATGCTAGAGGTTTTCCCAGGCAAACATTAACCTTATTTATTCGCTTTTGCAGTTTATATTTCAAATAATATCCCTATATCCCACTCACGACATATGCTTTTTAATAATTCATCTGATAATAGGATATGAATATATGCCGTTATATCTTCTCCTAATACCTAAAATTACATACCTGCCCCAATCTGGGCGAAAGAAGCAAAATATATAAAGTGACATTGCACAATTGATGGATTTTTAGCCCCATCTTCATAAGGTGTGTTTGACTAGCATAATGCTCCACACATCTAAATTATAGCAAAAAAAAGAAAAAAAGTCAAATTTGGTACTTAAAACTAGTACTTTTTCTTTTTTTCTATATCCTTGATTTCTTCTATTCTTCTTAAATATCTTTCACCTTCTAATGGTGTAGCCTTTAAATAAGCATCCACAATATCTTTAATCTCCCACATAGTTTTCTTCTCAGAAAAACTTATCACATTAGCGTGATTATGTTCTTTAGCAAGTCTTGCTTCATCACTATTATCTACTTTTGCACACATGATACCACGAAATTTATTAGCAGCAATACTCATTCCAATACCAGTTCCACATATAAGTATACCACATTCTACTTCGCCGCTTATAACACCTTTACAAACTGAAGTCGCAAACACGGGATAATCAACTATCTCTTCTGAATCTGTACCATAATCAACAAACTCAATACTTTTCTTTACAAAATATTTCTTTAACTTTTCTTTTACTTTATATCCTCTATGATCACTTGCTATTCCAACTCTCATCAATTAACACCTCTTCAATATATATTATAAACTAATTTTACACAAATTACACAAGCAAACAAAAAAAATAGTCATTTACTTGACTATTTCATTCCATATTTTTCTTTAAACTTTTGAACATTACCAGTTCTTGCAGTTAAATGTTTACCTGTATAAAATGAATGACATTTATTACAAGTTTCAAGTTGAATTTCACTCTTTGTACTTAAAGTTGTGAACTCATTACCACAAGCACATTTTACCTTACATTCTTTTAGTTCTGGATGTATACCCTTTTTCATATTACACTCCTTTCGCCATAACTATATAGTTATAGAAACCTTTTCGCTTATGTAATATACCATATTTTTTCACTTTCTGCAAGCATTTTCAGTAAATTTAACATAAATTAAGTGTAATTAGTATGTTTATGACATTATTAAATATCTTACTTTTTTCATTTAATCTATCTTTACAAAGAGAAATAACCGCACCAATAGCATCAGTATCCACAATTATTGGCGAGATAATATATGCACTATTTATAACTTCTCCACCTAAATTAAGGACAGTCCCTTCTTCACTTTTTCTTTCATTAATCAAGTTAAATATCTTATTATCTATCTTCTTATCAATATATTCAAAATTACTACTACTTATAATAGAATTCTTATCACTTATTAAAACAACATCATCATTAATTTTCTTAAATGCATTAATATACTTTTGAGATATCTCTTTTATAGTTAAAGCTCTTTCATACTTTTTTAAAACTATCATATTATCTTTAACAAAAATACTTACATCTTCTCCATTTCTAATATTTAAATTTTTTCTAATTTCCTTAGGAATAACAATTCTACCAAGTTCATCTATTTTTCTTACAACACCTGTATCCATTTAAACACCTCTATATCTTATTTTAAATAAAAATTTAATAATTATACTAGACAAATCAGTTTTATTTTTGTAAACTTAATGTAGGTGATAAAAATGAAGTATATAGTAGACGCAATTATAGAAATTCCAATGGGAACAAAAAACAAATTTGAAGTAAACAAAGAAACTGGAAAAATAACCCTTGACAGAGTTCTTTATAGTGCACTTACATATCCTGGAGAATACGGCTATATTGAAAACACAATAGCTGACGATAAAGACCCACTTGATATACTAGTATTAAGTTCATACCCAACATTTCCAGGCTGTGTTGTACCAGCAAGAGTTCTAGGTTATTTAAAGGTTATTGATAATGGTTATAATGACGAAAAAGTAATTGCTGTTGTAGATAAAGACCCAAGATTTGATAACATAAATACACTTGACGATTTAACAGAACATCAAAAAGCTGAGATAAAAGATTTCTTTCAAAACTATAAAACACTACAAAATATAACAGTAGAAACTAAAGATTTTTACCCATTAGAAGATACTATAAAGTTAATTGAAAAAACAAAAGACACATACAAAAAAGCTGATAACTAGCTAAAACTAAGTGATATGAACCCCGTTTCTTGGACACAAGAGAAACGAGGTTTTTATATGTCAAAATTAACTTATGAAGATAAAATTAATATATATATTGATAAAAAAGGGGGAATGTCAGTAGGAAGTCTATCAAGTAAATACAAGGTAAGTAAAAATATAATCAATTATCTAACAGCATTAATAGATAAACATGGAATAGACATTTTAAGAACAGATAAAAATAGAATTCATACTAAATTCGAGAAACAGGAAGCAATAGATAGAGTTTTAATTAATGGTGAAGCAAAATGGGCTGTAGCATTAGATTTAGGCCTATTAAGTAAAGGAATGTTAGTTAATTGGATTAAAAATTATAAAGAAATGAGTTATAATATAGTTGAACGAAAAAGAGGAAGGAGTCCAACTATGTCAAAAAAGCCTAAAATAACAAACAAAATAGAAACTATAGAAGAAGAAAATGAAAGATTAAAAAAAGAAAACTTATATTTAAAGGCGGAGCTAGAATACTCAAAAAAATTGAGAGCCGTTGTTCAAGCAAGGAAGAATCAAC
>OLWA01000746.1_pt1 | contig 38314 bp, 33 predicted proteins | sample 1673251 | NCBI WGS metagenome assembly OLWA01 (sample SAMEA3178937, study PRJEB25190) | human gut metagenome | biome: human gut; feature: human-associated habitat; material: faeces | place: Austria | collected 2013 | reverse complement strand
CCCTCCGTGTGCAACGCCGAGGAGGTGCTGCTGGTACACAGCGCGGCGGCGCCATCGTTCCTGCCCCGGCTGAGGAAGCGTCTCGTGGAGGAGCGCGCCGCCGCCGGAAAGACGCCGGTGGAGCTGCGGCTGGAGGAGCGCGCCGCCGCCATCATCCCCGGCACACCCGCCGGGGCGCGGGACTTCGACACGGAGTTTCTGGACTACATTCTGGCGGTAAAGGTGGTGGACAGCGTGGACGAGGCGATCGCCCACATTCTCGCCCACTCCACCGGACACAGCGAGGCGATCGTCACGGAGACGCCCGCCCACGCGGAGAAATTCGTGCAGGGCACCGACAGTGCCGCCGTGTACGTCAACGCCTCCACCCGGTTCACCGACGGCGGGGAGTTCGGGCTGGGCTGCGAAATGGGTATCTCCACCCAGAAGCTCCACGCCAGAGGCCCCATGGGGCTGGACGAGCTGAGCACCTACAAATACGTGGCGTGGGGCAGCGGACAGACCCGGTAAAAAGCAGAAAAAGAAGAAAAAAGAGACGGCTCATGGAGCCGTCTCTTTTCAGTCTGCCGAAAAAGCCAGCGGCTTTTCGACAGACTGAAATAACGTTGCCATTGTTTTATAATGCGATGATCTCCGCGCCCAGAGCCGCGGCGTCCTCCCGGTCGTGGGTGACGCACACCACCGCCGCGCCGCCGCGCCGCCGGAGGATATACTGTGCCACCCGGTCACGGGCGTCGCTGTCCAGCCCCTTGAAGGGCTCGTCCAGCAGCAAAAGACCGCCGCCGCAGCACACGGCGCGGGCGATGGACACCCGCCGCCGCTGCCCGCCGGACAGCTCCTCCGTTCGCTGGTGCAGGCAGGTATCCAGACCCAGCTCCGTCAGCTGCGCCTCGATGTCCGCCACGGTCATGCGCCGCCCCGTCACAAGGCGCACATTCTCCACAACGTCCAGCCCAAGGCACAGGCGATCCTCCTGAAACACGAAGCCGATCTTCTCCGGCACGCCGGTGACGGTGCCGCCGTCGGGCGTTTCCAGCCCCGCTATGCACCGCAGCAGCGTGGTTTTGCCGCGCCCGGAGGGGGCCATCAGGCACAGCACCGCCCCGTCCGGAACGGTGAGGTCTACGTTCTTCAGCACGGCGCGTCCCTCGAAGGACTTGCAGAGCCGCCGTATCTCCATCATAGACGGCATCCCCCCTCCAGCGTCCGCAGCAGGCGGCGCAGCAGGCGCAGCACAAGGTGCTCGAACGCCGCGCTCAGTGCCACGATCACCACCGTCCACGACAGCAGCTCGGCGGTTTGCAGATAGATCTTCGCGTCGTACAGCCGCTCACCCAGCGAGCCGCTCACCACGCCGATGACCTCCGCCGCCACGCCGGACTTCCAGCTCATGCCCAACGCCGTGGCGCAGCCCGCCAGCAGGAACGGCTCCATCGCAGGCAGCAGGATCCCCCGCACCTGCCGGTGCCACGGTACGCGGAAGACGCGCGCCATCTCCGTGAGAAGGGGATCTGCACTGCGGATGCCCTGCAAAACGTTGGTGTACAGAATGGGGAACACCATCAGAAACGAGATGAACAGGGGCAGGGCGGCGGTGTCCATCCAGATCAGAGCCAGAATGATAAAGGACGCCACCGGCACGGACTTCACCGCCAGCACGTAGGGGCGCAGCAGCACGTCCAGCACCGGGAACCGCCCGGCGGCGAACGATAGCGCGGTGGCCAGCACCAGTGCCAGCGCGAACCCCCCGGCGATGCGGCAGAAGCTGAACCACACCGACTGCCAGAAGGACACCTCGCCCACCAGCGCGGCAAGGCGCGTCAGCACCGCCGCAGGCGAAGGCAGCAGCAGCGGGGAGCCTACCGCCGCGGAGAGCAGCTGCCACAGCAGGAGGGACAGCCCCGCCGCGCCTACGCGCTGCCACACCTTCCCGGTCATGCGCCCGTCCGGTAGAAGCCGTCGTCGGGCATGGCGCCGCCTACCGCCTCGCTCTTGAGGTCATACAGCGTCTGGAGATAGCCGCTGACGGCGGTTTTCATGTCCGCACCGGTGATGCACACCAGATTGCAGTAGGGCAACGCCTTTTCCGCCACGGCGGCCTTGACGATGCCGTATTTCTCCACCAGCACCGCCGCACCGGCGGGGTCGCTGTTGGCGAAATCAGTGCTGGCGGCGTACTCCGTCAGGAACGCGTCCACCGCCTCCGGGTGCTCCTCCGCGAACGCCCTGCGCGCCACCAGCACAGAGGTGATAAGGCGGCTGCCGTTGCCCAGAGCGTCCCACTCCGCCGAGAGGTCGAGTGCCACGCGCAGCCCCTCTACCTGTCCCTGCGCCACGGTGACGAAGGGCTGGGGCAGCATGGCGACGGCGTTATCCTGCTCCGCCATCAGTGCCACCACCTCCGTGGGCTCGCTTTTCCACTCCACCTGCACGTCCTCCCCCAGCGTCAGACCGTGCTGGGACAGGAGGTACGTCAACGCGTATTCCGGCGTGGCTCCCTTGCCGGTGGCATAGAGCGTCTTGCCCTTGAGGGAGCTGATGTCCGTCACCGTCTCGCCGCCCTTTTCCACGATGTACAGCACGCCCAGCGTACCGGCGGCAAGCAGCTCCACGCCGCCCTCCGTCTGGTTATACAGGATGGCGGCAACGTTGGCGGGTACCGCCAGAATGTCCAGCTCGCCCTGCACCAGCTTCGGCGTCAGCTCGCTGGCGGACGCCGCCATGGTGAAAGCGTAGTCGTTGGCGGTGGTGCCGTTCTCCCCGTCCTCCAGCAGCTTCACCATGCCCATGGAGGTGGGTCCCTTCAGCCCGCCGAGACGCACGGTCACGCGCTCCGCCGCGGTGCCGCCCTCGTCGCCGTCGATGGGCATGGGGGTCTTTGGCGTGACGCAGGCACACAGCGTCAGAGCCAGAGCTGCCGTCAGCAGCAGGGAAATAATTCTTTTCATGTCGATTGCTCCTCTCGTGAGAAATTGATCCGTTCCGGGCGTCACGCGCCCATTTTGGCGTACTGCGTCTTGACGCTGACGCCCTCCAGCCGTCCGATGCGTCCGCTGAGGGTGGAGATCACGTCCTGCGGCGCGTCCAGCACCACGGAGATGATGTTCACGCCCCGTGCCCGGTAGGGCAGACCCATCCGTCCGATAATATAGCCGCCGCAGCCGTGGAGCAGCTCATTCAGCTGCGCCACCGCGTCCTCGTTCTCCACGATGATGCCCATGAGTGCCACCCGTGTTTCGTCCATGGCAAAACCCTCCCGATAAAACAAAATAGCCGTGCCGCCACGCGACACGACCACATCACCCGCCGGGGCGGGTGCAACACCTGTGGCGCATCTTCCGTCTCAAGCGCACTTTCGACGTCAGCAGCTTATGAGCGTATTGTAAAGCAAACGGTGCCCCTTGTCAAGATAGAGGCAAAAAAGCGGAGCCGCCCGCTGTGGACGGCTCCGCCCGGAAGAAAGCCCGGATAGCTCTCAGTGCTCCCGCGCCGTTTTCTCCGTATGCTGCACGGCGGGCAGGCGGGAGATGGCGTATGCCACCACGCCGCAGAAAACGGTGGGCACCAGCCAGCCCAGCCCCATGTCGTACAGGGGCAGCTCCCGCACCAGCGGGATCTGCACGCCGTAGGAGGACACCGTGCACAGCGCGCCGGAGAGCAGCGCACCGGCGGCGGCAACGCGGCTGATGAGGTCGTGTGCCTTCGGCATAACGAGGGAGATGGCGATAAGCACCAGCGCAGGGGGATATACTATATCCAGCACCGGCGCGGCGACGGACACGATGCGGTCAAGACCGAGGTTGGACACCACGGCACTGAACACGCAGATAATGATAACAAACGCCTTGTAGGAGATCTTGCTGCGGCACAGCTCGGCGAAATAGGCGGCGGCGGAGCTGGTCAAGGCGATGGCGGTGGTCACACACGCCAGACCCACCACCACGCCGAAGATCACCACGCCGGTCTTGCCCATAAGAGCCTCCACGATGGCCATGATCAGCGCGGCGCGGCCCACGGAGGAGGTAAACTGCCCGGAGACGGTGGCACCCAGATAGGCAAGCCCCATGTACACCGCCAGCAGCAGCACACCCGCCAGCACCGCCGCACCGCCCACGGTGCGGAGCTTCTCCCGCCCGGTGTGACAGCCCTTGGCGGCGACGCTCTGCAAAATGATGATGCCGAAGGGCAGAGCCGCCAGCGCGTCCATGGTCTGATAGCCCGCCTTGATGCCGGTGATGGCGACGTTGTCGATGTGGGGCAGAGCGATCTCGCCCAGGGGGGAGACGATGCCCTTGATGATAATGGCGAACAGCCCCACCAGCAGCAGCGGCGTGAGGATCTTGCCCACAATGTCCACCACGGCGGACTCCTTGATGCACAGGGCGATGATCACCGCGAAGAACACCACGGAGAACACCACCGGCGACACGCCGGAGAGATTGGGGGAGATCGCCATTTCAAAGGTAGTGGCGGAGGTACGGGGGATCGCCACCATGGGGCCGATGCACAGAATGATGACGCACATCAGCACCTCGGCGGGCACGGTGCCCACCCGCTGCAGCACCGCCTCACTGCTGCCTACCCGCAGCAGCGCGAACAGCCCCAGCAGGGCAAGTCCGATGTCCGCGATAAAGTAAGCGGAAAAGCCGGCGAGCCACTGGTTTCCCGCCCCCATGCCCAAAAAGGGCGGGAAAATCACGTTGCCCGCGCCGAAAAACATGGAAAACAGCGCGAAGCCCACCACAATGACGTCGCTTGCGGAGCGACTTTTCTTCTGTCCCGTCATTACGACACTCCATTCTCTTCTTTTTGTTCCTCGTCCGCCGAGTGCGGACGCTGCTGACACTTCACTTGATAGCGCGTTGCAGTCTGTGCATATAGGGTATCATTTTTTTCATGGTTCCGGAAATGATAATTATGCAACGTGGTATGAATTAAATTCATCACCAACAAAACCGCCGTCGAAAATCCACACATCCTTGGTGGAAAGTTTACAATTTGTGATTGCACGCCGTGAGGTCTTGTGATATATTGAAAATAATCAGTCAAAACTTTGTGTAAAACGCACAGAAAGCGAGGCATCTATGGACGACAAGAAACTGCGGGCGTTGCTGACCGCAGTGCAGTGCGGCAGCTTCGGAAAGGCGACGGTGCAGCTGGGCTACACCCAGTCCGCCATGACCCATCTGGTCAACAAGCTGGAGGCGGAGCTGGGCTGCACCCTGCTGGTGCGGAGCAGTCAGGGCGTGCGGTTGTCCGAGGAGGGCGAACGGCTGCTGCCCTATATACAGGCGTATCTGAACGCCAGCGACGCACTCCGGCAGGAGGCGGCGTCTCTGGGCGAGCAAAACAGCCGCGCACTGCGTATCGGCTGCTACGCCAGCATCGCCCGGGCACGGCTCCCGGCACTGCTGCAAAAATTCCGCCGTCTCCACCCGGAGATCAAGGTGGACGTGCTGGTGGCAGGCCACGAGCTGGTCACGGCGTTGGAGGAGGAGCGGGTGCAGCTGGCACTGGTGGAGGAGAGCTGCGGCAAGGGCTTCTACTGGACGCCCCTGACGGACGCGCCGCTGGTGGCGGTGGTGCCGCCGGACTTCCCGTGGACGGAGGCGACCATCCCCCTGGAGCGGCTGCTGCACGAGACGTTTCTCTCCTGCCCGGAGCAGTACGTGACGCAATTCCTGCCCCCGGACGCCACGCGGCTGGAGGTGACGGCGTCGGACGACGCCGCCATACTGTCCATGGTGGCGGCGGGTCTGGGCGTGTCGGTGCTGTCCGCCTTCTCTCTGGCGGGGTATGAGGGACAGGTGCGGGTCATCCCCCTCTCCCAGCCCATCTCCCGCCGTCTGGGCGTGGCGGTGAAATCTCCGCCCCCCGCCAACAGTGCCGCCCGGTACTTCCTCTCCTTCCTGAAGCGGCAATATCAGACGGAATCAACGAAAAGTAAAGCATAAGGAGGTGCCTGCCATGTGTACGGCAGCCACATATCTGACGAAGAACTTCTATTTCGGGCGCAATCTGGACTACGAGCGGGGCTTCGGCGAGCAGGTGACGGTCACGCCCCGCCGCTTCCCCCTGCCCATGCGGTATATGCCGGACATGGAGCGGCACTACGCCATGATCGGCATGGCGTCGGTACAGGCGGGGTACCCCCTGTACTACGACGCGGTGAACGAAAAGGGACTGTGCATCGCGGGGCTGAACTTCGTCCGCAGTGCCGAGTACACGCCCGCAAGGCAGGGCAAGGCGAACATCGCCCAGTTCGAGCTGATCCCGTGGATCTTGGGACGCTGCGCCACGGCGGACGAGGCGTGCGAGCTGCTCCGGGAATGCCACATCACCGACGACGCCTTCCTGCCGGGCATGACCACGGCGAAGCTCCACTGGCTGCTGGCGGACAGAAAACGCTGTGTGGTGGTGGAGCAGACGGCGGCGGGACTGCATATTTATGAAAATCCGGCGGGCGTGCTGACCAACGAGCCGCCCTTCCCCGTGCAGCAGTTCTCTCTGAACAACTACGCCCACCTGTCCCCGAACCCGCCGGAAAACCGCTTTGCGCCCGCTCTGCCGCTGGAGGAATACAGCCGCGGCATGGGAGCCATGGGGCTGCCCGGCGATTTGTCCTCCCAGTCCCGGTTCATCCGCACGGCGTTCACCCGCATGAACAGCAGATCCGGCGCAGACGAGGGGGAGAGCGTCAGCCAGCTGTTCCACATCCTCGGCGCGGCGGCGCAGCAGCGCGGCTGCTGCGTGTTGGCGGACGGCGCGTGCGAGCTGACGCTGTATACCTCCTGCTGCAACGCCGACACCGGCGTGTATTACTACACCACCTACGACAGCGGCCACGTCTCCGCCGTGGATATGCACCACACGGAGCTGGACGGCGAGACGCTGTTCTGCTGCCCGCTGGACAGTGCGTGGCGCGTCAGCTACCAGAACTAAAGGCAAAAAAAGAACCGCCGCAGGCGGTTCTTTTTTTGCCTCATTGCCCCGGAAATGGGAAGCCCTGCCGTCAGACCTCCCGGCGCAGCACGCGGTAGACGAAGGGCATATCCAGCCCCCTCCGCACCACGTCCGCCAGCAGGTCGTACTGCCGCTCCTTGTAGTCCCGTGCGTCGAAGGTCTCCAGCGCGTCGAAGGACACGCCCCTCCGGGCGCACAACGCCTTCAGCACGGTGTCGGCGATACCCGGCGCGTCGAAAATACCGTGGATATAGCTGCCGTACACGTTCCCGCCGCCGCTGAGCGGCGGCATTTTTTGCTGGCTGCGCCCCATGTGTATCTCGTAGCCCTCGTAGGCAAGACCGTTCAGCCCCGCCAGCATCCCCTCCACGCCGTCGATAACGCCCCGCGTCTGGGTCTGCACCTTCTCGCCCCGGAACTCCGTGTCCATGTCCAGCAGCCCCATGCCGTTGATCTCCGTAACACCGGCGGCCTCCACCTGCTCCGGGTCGGCGACGGTGCGACCCAGCATCTGATAGCCGCCGCACACGCCGAACACCAGCGTCCCGGCGTCCGCCGCCTTCAGCACCGCCGCCTCCAGCCCGGACTGCCGCAGCCACCGCAGATCGGCGATGGTGCTCTTGGTGCCCGGCAGAAGTATCATATCCGGCTGGTGCAGGTCGCTCACCTGATCCACATACCGCAGCGACACGTTGCCGTAGTGCTCAAAGGGGCTGAAGTCCGTAAAATTGGAGATACGCGGCACGCGGATCACCGCAATATCAATGAGCTTCCGCTCCGTGGCGCGGTCAAACCGCTCCGTCAGGCTGTCCTCGTCGTCGATGTCCACGTGGGTGTAGGGGATGACCCCCGCCACCGGGATACCGCACAGCTCCTCCAGCGTTTTCAGTCCCGGCTCCAGAATGGCGCGGTCGCCCCGGAACTTGTTCACCACCACGCCCTTGATGCGCCGCCGCTCGTCCTCCTCCAGCAGAGCCACCGTGCCGTACAGCTGGGCGAACACGCCGCCCCGGTCGATGTCGCCCACCAGCAGCACCGGCGCGTCCACCAGCTTGGCAAGCCCCATGTTCACGATGTCGTCATGCTTGAGGTTGATCTCCGCGGGGCTGCCCGCCCCCTCGATAACGATCACGTCGTACTCCGATGCCAGACTGTTATAGGCGTCCAGCACCGCCGGGATATACTCCCGCTTGCGGCGGAAATACTCCATGGCCTGCATATTGCCCCGTACCTGTCCGTTGACGATGACCTGACTGCCCACGTCGGTGGTGGGCTTGAGCAGGATGGGGTTCATGCGGGTGTCCGGCTCGATCCCGGCGGCCTCCGCCTGCACCACCTGCGCCCGCCCCATCTCACCGCCGTCTCTGGTGATGAAGGAGTTCAACGCCATGTTCTGGCTTTTGAACGGTGCCACCCGATAGCCGTCCTGCTTCAAAACGCGGCACAGTCCCGCCGCCAGCAGGCTCTTGCCCGCGTTGGACATGGTGCCCTGTATCATAATGCTCATTGTCATAGCTGACCCTCCCTGCATAGCTGTCGGATGGCGGCGATCAACGCCTCGTTTTCCCCGTGGGAGCGCACCGCCACGCGGTACCACTCCTCGTCCAGACCGTGATAATTCCCGCAGCCCCGTATGGCGATGCCCCGCTGCAGCAGCTTCTCCCGCAGCCCCGCCGCCCCGTGGAACAGCAGATAGTTGGCTTGGGACGGGCATACCCGGAACCCCAGCGCGGTCAGCTCCCCGGCGAGATAGCCCCGCTCCTTGCGGACAAGCTCCACCGTCCGGCGGAGGAACTCCCCCTCCTCCAACGCCGTCACACCGGCGCTCTGCGCCAGCGAGGACACATTCCACGGCGGCGATGCCGCCGCCATGTCACGCAGCAGCGCACTGTCGGCGCACAGGCAGTACCCCAGCCGTATGCCCGCCATACCGTAGCTTTTCGTGAACGCCTTCAAGATCAAAAGACCGGGATATTCCGCCAGAAAGCGTTTCGCGCTGACGCCGCCCTCCGTGAGATCGAGAAAGCACTCGTCCAGAAACAGCCGTATCCCCTGCGCCGCGCAGCAGCGCAGGATATGCTCCAGCAGCGGGAGCGGGATCAGCCGCCCGGTGGGGTTGTTGGGGTTGCATAGGAACACCGCCTCCGGTTTCTTTTCCTCTAAAAAGGGCAGAAAGCCCTCGTCTAAATCGAAGCTGTTTTCATCCCGCAGGCTGTACCGCTCCACGGCGCAGCCCACCCGGGACAGCCCCTGTGCGTACTCTGCGAAGGTGGGGGCTGTCTCCGCCGCTGTCCGCGGCTTGGCGGCGGCGCAGAAGGCATAGATCAGCTCCGCCGCGCCGTTCCCGCAGAGGACATACGACTCCGGCACCTGCTCATGGGCGGCGATGGCCCGCACCAGATGGCGGCAGTAGGGGTCGGGGTAGCGGTGCAGCTGTGGCAGCGCACGGCGTACCGCCTCCAAAACGCCGGGGGGCGTGCCCAGCGGGTTGGTGTTGGCGGAAAAATCCAGCGTGATCCCGCCGCCGTACACATCGCCGCCGTGTTGATTTTCTGTTTGATACAGCATCTATGTCTCCTTTTACAGCGCAAAGGGCAGCTTCACCCCGCAGCACAGCAGCAGGGTGAGGATCGCCGTGACGGTCATCAACCGGCACACGCGGGGGATGTCCTCATGGGTGATCTCCCGCAGGCTGTCGCCGATGTACTCCTTCTTATGCAGCACACCGTGGTACCACGCGTCCCCCGCCAGACGCAGCCCCATCAGCCCCGCACACACGGATTCCGTCTGGGCTGAGTTGGGGCTGGCGTGCTTCCGGCGATCCCGGCGGAATATCCGCCAGCCGTTGGCGGTGTCCAGCCCCAGCAGCCCCCCCGCCGCCAGCATCAGAAGTGCCGACAGCCGCGCCGGGATATAGTTCACCACGTCGTCGGCTTTGGCGGGCACCAGCCCGATGTTCTTATAGGGCACCTCCACGTACCCCAGCATGGAGTCCATGGTGTTCACCGCCTTGTAGAAGAACCCCAGCGGCGCGCCGCCGACAGCTAAAAACAGCAGCGGTGCCACCACGCCGTCGGAGGTGTTCTCCGCCACCGTTTCCACGGCGGCGCGGGTCACGGCACTGTCGTCCAGCTGTGCGGTATCCCGCCCCACGATCATGGAGACGGCGCGGCGGGAGCGGGCGATGTCGCCGCTCTCCAGCGCGTCGTAGACCTTCATGCTCTCGTCCCGCAGGGATTTGACGGCTAAGATCTGCCAGCACATGACACTCTCCGCCGCCAGACGCAGCCACGGGCTGACAAGACCGCACAGCCACAGCAGCAGAGACGGCACGCCGGCGGATACGATGACCACCGCGCCCCACAGTATCGCCCCCGCCGCCCGCTCTCCGGCGGGTGTTTTGGGGCAGATACGCCGCAGTACCCGCTCCAGCACGCTGATACATTTTCCGATCAGCACCACCGGATGGGGAAAGCCGTGGGGATCGCCCACCAGCAGATCTATGCAAAAGCCCGCGACCAGTGCCCCAAGGGACCACATCATGCTTCCTCTCCTCCGCCCTGCATCGTAAAGATATAAATGGGGTTCTGCCCCGTCATCAGGTGGTAGTGCCCCGCCCTTCTGTCCCGTGCCGTCTGTAAGGACACCACCTCCGTCTCCGCAAAGGGGAACGCCGTCAGGCACTCCGTCAGCTCCGCCGCGGATTCCAGCGAAACCGCCGTGGCGACAATGCGGACGCCGGGATTTTTCGCCAGCAGCAGGGACAATATCTCCCGCATATTGCCCGCGCTGCCGCCGATAAACGCATGGGTGGGCGCGGGCAGATCACCGCAGGCGTCCGGCGCGCTGCCGCGCACCACCCGCAGATTCTCCAACGCAAATTTCTCCCGGTTCTGCTCCAGCAGCGCACCGGCGTCCTCCCGCCGCTCCACGGCGCAGACACGCCCCTTTTTCGCCTGCAAAGCCATCTCCACGGACACCGAGCCGGTGCCCGCGCCGATGTCCCAGCAGACGCTCCTCTCCGTCAGACGCAGCTTGGACAGGCACACCGCCCGCACCTCGCTTTTCGTCATGGGCACCACCGGTGCCCCCTCTCCGCTGCGGAGAAAGACCTCGTCCGGCAGACCCGGCGTCACCACCGCGTCGGGGTGCGGGTTCTCGATCAGTGCCGCGCACAGGGGGTCAAACACGCCCTCTGCCAGCTCCGCCGCCGTGCCCCGGATCACGCGCTCCTCCGGATAGCCCAGCCGCTGTCCCACGGACACGGTGACGTCGCCCAGACCGCCCTCCGCCAGAGCGCGGCACAGATCGTTCATGCCCCGTTCACCGCCCACCAGCGTGAAAAGCCGGTCATTCGCCCGCACCTCCGGCACAATGTTGTGCTGCCGCCCGTGTAGGCTCACCGTCCGAACGTCCTCGTAGGAGGTCTTGAGCCGGGCACAGAGATAGGACAGGGAGCTCAACCCCGGCAGCACCGCCGTGTCGCAGCCCTCCAGCAGCGGCAGCAGCTTTTTCGTGCCGCTGAAAAACCCGGTGTCGCCGGACATGACCACCGCGAAGCGGCGGTACTCCCGGTGCTCCCGGATGAACGCCGCGATGTCCCCCGGCGCGATAGCGTCATAGACGCGCTGCCCCGGCTTTGCCACCGCCTCCAGCATCCGCCGCGCTCCGATAAGGCAGTCCGCCTCCTCGATGGCGCGGCTGACCTCGTATGTCATGGCGTTGTGACTGCCCGGGCCGATGCCCGCCACCGTCACCTGCGGCCTTACGGTGCAGCCGAACCGCTCACACAGCACGTCCAGCACCGCCGCAAAGGGCAGACCCTCCCGCTGGGGAGGCCGTCCCACCACCACCAGACCCGCGCCCGCCTTTCGGGCGGCGGACACCTTGGCGGGGAAGCCCCCGGCGTCGCCGCCGTCCTTCGTCACCATCCACGCGGCGTCGGCAAACCGCAGCGTCGCCAGATCCATCTCCTCGGAGAAGGGACCCTGCATGGCGATAATGTGGGCGGCCTTCAGCCCCGCCTCCCGGCAGGCATCCAGCGACGCATCCATGGGCAGCACCCGGGCGTACACCCGCTGGGCAAAGTCGGTAATGGTGCTGTACGCTGCCAGCTCCTTGCTGCCGGTGGTCAGCAGGATATTGCCCTCCGTGCGCTCCAAAAACGCCGCAGCCGCCGCCGTATTCTCCACGCAGACCACGTTCTCCGCCTGCTGGGAGGACTGCCGCAGCAGCCGCAGATACTCCGTCCCCGTCTCCCGGCAGGCGCGGTAAAGGCTCTCGGTGATGGAGGCGGCGTAGGGATGCGTAGCGTCGATGACCACCGCGAAGGGCGTCTCCCGCAGCATCCGGGTAATGTCCTCCGCCGGGATGCGCCCCGCCCGCACCGTGACGTTTTCCGCCTCCGGCAGCAGCGTCTCGCCGTACTCCGTGGCGACGCACGCGGTCACCTGCACCGGCTGCCCGGTGAGGAACTCCACCAGCTCCCGCCCCTCCGTGGTGCCGGCAAACACGCAGATATTACACATTTCGGTATCCTCTGGGCGTGATGAGCTGTCCCGCCACCGTCTTTGCCGCGCTGTTGCCGATGAACACGGTGCAGAACATATCCACCTCCGCCTCCCGCAGCTCTGCCAGCGTCAGGATACGGCGGCTCTGCCCGTCCCGCCCGATGTTCCGCACGATACCGCACAGCCGCTCACCGGGCAGACGGCGCAGCAGGATGTCGCAGGCACGCTTTACGTGATCCGGCCTGCCGTGGCTGGCGGGGTTGTACAGGGCGATGGTCAGATCCGCCGCCGCCGCGCAGTCCAGCCGCCTTTCAATGGTCTCCCACGGCGTCAGCCGGTCGCTGAGACTGATGACCGCGAAATCGTGGGTCAGCGGCGCACCCAGCACCGCCCCGCCGCTGCACGCCGCCGTCAGCCCCGGTACCACCTGGATCTCCGGCTCCCGGGACTCGCCCCGCAGCTCATAGACCAGCGCGGCCATGCCGTAGATACCGCTGTCGCCGGAGCAGACCATGGCGGCGGTCTTGCCGCTCCGCGCCAACTCCAGCACCAGCTGGCACCGTTCCGTCTCCCGCGTCATGGGCGTGGAGTGGAACTCCTTGCCGGGATAGCGGCCTCGCACCAAATCCACATAGACGGGGTACCCCACGATGGCGTCGCACGCCCGCAGAGCCTCATCCGCCCGGATGGTCATATCCTCATAGCCGCCGGGGCCGATACCCACTACAATTACCTTACCCAAAGCGCACCTCCCAATGCTCCGCCGCAACGGCGACGGTCACGCCGTCCCGCGCTGTTTTTTGTACGATCAGTTTTTCGGTGCCCAGCCGCGCCGCCCGCTCGCAGACGTTGTCCACGCCGGTGACGGAGCGGACGAAGTCGGAGGGGGTGAAGTCGCCCTCCGCGTCCCCCAGCTGCTGCGCCGTGTAAAAATGCACCGGCCAGCGGTGCCGCTCACAGGCGGCCAGCAGCCCCGCCTCGTCCCGCTTCAGGTCGATGGAATAGACGCCGCGAATAGCCGCCGTGTCCAGCCCGTTTTCCGCGAACACCGCCTCCACCGCCGCCTCCACCGCCTCGGCGGCGGTGCCCCGGCGGCAGCCGATCCCCACGTGCAGCACACGGGGGATAAGCCGCAGTGTGCGGGTAAAGGGCGACCTTACGCGCCAGCCGATGAAGATGCCCAGCGCGCCGCTTTCCCCGGCGCAGGTGCCCTCCGGCAGCGCGCCGACAATGGGGAACTGGCTGCAAAGGGGCACGTCCCGCTCCAATATCTCCGCCGCCACCGCCTTGGCAAGCCCCATGTCGGAGAGGGCGCAGCCCTGCCGCGCCGCCCAAGCGTCCACGGCGAACCGCCCGTGAACGTCCGTAGCGGTGGTCACTACTGCCACGGCGTCCAGCCTCTCCGCCAGACGCACCGCCAGCGCGTTTGCGCCGCCGATATGCCCGGAGAGCAGCGGTATCACGAACTGCCCGCGCTCGTCGATGCAGAGCACCGCCGGGTCGGTCTTTTTGCTCTTCACATAGGGCGCGATCTCCCGCACGGCGATGCCGCAGGCTCCCACGAACACCAGCGCGTCCATGGAGGAAAAGCACGCACCGTACACCGCCTTGTCCAGCGGCAGGAACCCCGGCTCCTGAAACCGCTCCATGGTGTAGCAGGCGAACTCCCCCTCCGGGAGAGCGGCCGTCACCCGCCGCGCCGTGGCGCAGCCGCCCCGGCTGAAGGCGAATACTGCCAGTCTCATTGTGCCCCCTTGCGGAACTCCGTGGTGAAGCTGGGGTGGTACAGCAGCGAGCGGAGATAGTTGTCGCCCAGGCAGTTGCCCACCACGATCAGCGAGGTCTTGGTCAGACCGTTGCCCGTCACCGTCTCGTGGAGCGTCCCCACGGTGCAGCGGAGGATCTTCTCCTCCGGCCACGTGGCCTTATACACCACCGCCGCCGGTGTCTCAGCGGCATAGCCCCCCGCCAGCAGCTCCGACTGCAAATGCTCTGTCAGCGACGTGCTGAGGAACAGCACCATAGTGGCCTGATGGGCGGCCAGCGAACGGATGGACTCCCGCTCCGGCACCGGCGTGCGTCCGGCGGCGCGGGTGATGATAACGGTCTGGCTCACGTCCGGCAGGGTGTACTCCGCCCGCAGAGCCGCCGCCGCACCGCAGAAGGCACTGACGCCGGGGCAGACGTCGTATTCGATTCCCCGTTTCTCCAGCTCGTCAAACTGCTCCCGCACCGCGCCGTAGATGCTGGAATCCCCCGTGTGCAGCCGCACCGTGGTCTTTCCTTCGCTCTCGGCTTTTTCGATGAGGGCGATGACCTCCTCCAGCGTCAGCCGTGCGCTGTCGTGGATCTCGCAGCCCTTTTTAGTATAATCCAGCACGGCCGGATTCACCAAAGACCCTGCGTAGATGACCATGTCCGCCTCGCCCAGCAGCCTCGCGCCCCGGACGGTGATCAGGTCGGCGGCGCCGCTGCCCGCTCCCACAAAATGTACCATTTGTCAATCCTCCCTTATCCGGCGCAGCAGCTCCGCCGCGCCCTTCGTTTCACAGAGATAGCCATATTCCTTGGAGAACAGGATCGCCCCCGTCTCCATCTCTCCGCCCTTGTATGCCATCATCGCGCCAATGCGTCCCGCCAGGCGGCGCAGCACCGCGTCATAGAGTCCCTGCTCCTTCAATATCCGCAGAGCGTCGTCGCAGGTGGCACACTCCAGCAGCACGCCCGCCGCGGCGGGATCAATTCCCTCTGCCGCGGCGCAGGCGGTCATAATGTCCATGCGGCAGTCGCCGTAGCGGGAGTGGGTGTTCCACATTCCGCCCGCCAGCTTCACCAGCTTCCCCACGTGACCGATGAGCAACGCGCCGCGAAAGCCCAGCTCCCGGCACATCTCCAGCGCGTCGCCGATGAAGTTGGAGGTCATCACCGCCGTGGCGGGGTCAATGCCCATAGCGTCCCTGATGTAGTCCGCGCCGTAGTTGCCGGGAGCCAGCAGCACGTACTCCGCGCCGCTCTCCCGCCGCTGCCGCAGCTCCACATGGATGGTGTCCACCAACGCCTGCTCACTCATAGGCTCCACGATCCCCGTGGTGCCTAAGATGGAGATACCGCCCTCAATGCCCAGCCGGGGGTTGAACGTCTTTTTCGCCAGCGTCTCCCCCTCCGGGACGGAGACCACCACCATCAGCCCGCCGGTGTACCCCAGCAGCCCGCAGACCTCCTCCACGTTCTCCCGAATCATCCGCCGGGGAACGGAGTTGATGGCCGCCGCGCCTACCGGCTGGTCAAGCCCCGGCTTCGTCACCCTACCAACGCCCTGTCCGCCGTCGATGACAACGCCTGCGCCCTCCGTTTTCCGCACCTCGGCATAGATAAGCGTGCCGCGGGTAATGTCCGGGTCGTCGCCGCTGTCCTTCCGTATGGCGCAGCGCACGCTGTCCGGCGACAGGTGAATGTCCTCCACCGCCAGCGTCAGCTCCATGCCCTTGGGCGTCAGCAGCCGGATCGTCTCCTTCCTGCGCCCACTGAGCAGCATCCACGCGGCGGCCTTGGCCGCCGCCGCGGCGCAGGAGCCGGTGGTGTAGCCGAGACGTAGTTTTTTCCCGTCCCGCATGATAAATTCCTTCATACCTTACCGCCTGATCTGATAGAGCATGGCGTTGCAGATGGCGGCGGCCACGTTGCTGCCGCCCTTCCGACCCCGCGCCACGATGTAGGGCGCGCGGTCACAGGCGATAATGTGCTCCTTGCTCTCCACCACGTTCACGAACCCCACCGGCACGCCGATGATAAGTGCCGGACGGAGCTTCCCCTCCCCCATCAGGCTCTCCAGCGACAGCAGTGCCGTGGGCGCGTTGCCGATGGCGAAAATGCAGGGCTTGGGCAGTGCCGCCGCCCGCTCCATGGACACGAAGGCGCGGGTCACACCCCGCTCCTTCGCCTCCGCCGCCACGTCCGCGTCCGACATGAAGCAGTGTACCTCCCCGCCCAGCGCGGCAAGGATGGTCTTGTTGATCCCGGATTTCGCCATCTGGGTGTCCGTCACAATGTCGCAGCCGCCCCGCAGCGCGTCGATACCCTTTTGCACCGCGTGGTCGGAAAAAACCAGATTGTCCACGTAGTCAAAATCCGCCGTGGTGTGGATGACCCGCTTGATGACCAGCTCATTCTCCGGGTCCAACTGCCTCTCCCCCAGCAGCTCCGTGATGATGGCGAAGCTGCGCTTCTCAATGTCCATGGGCTTCATTTGCTCTATCATAGCGTCTCCTTTCTGCACGCGGCCAAAAACCGCGCCGCCATAGAGGGTCTGGCGTAAAAATGGAAGTGGGGGAACCCCGCGTACAGCGTACCGGCGGCGTGTACACACTCCCATTTCTTCCCGGAGGGCTTCTCCGCCAGAAAGCCGTCGCCGGGCAGGGGCGTGTCCCAGTGGTGGAACTCGTGCATAGGCACCTGCTCCCCGGCGCGGCAGAGGAGATTGTCCTCCCGCGCCGTGGCGGTGATGTAGCCGAACCGCGTCAGCCGCCCCGTGTCGAAGCACCTGCCGGGAATACACCCCACCATATCGTGCTCGCCGATGGACTCCGTCAGATACATGAAGCCGCCGCACTCGGCGATACAGGGCATCCCCCCGTTCACCGCGCCGCGTATCTCCTGCCGCAGAGCGCGGTTTTCCTCCAGCCGCGCCGCGTAAAGCTCCGGATAGCCGCCGCCTAAGTACAGCCCCTGTATGCCGTCGGGAAGCCGTTCGTCCGTCAGGGGGCTGAAGGGCACCAGCTCCGCGCCCAGCTGCCGCAGCAGGTCGAGACTGTCCTCATAGTAAAAGCAGAACGCCCTGTCCCGCGCCACGCCGATCCGCACCGGCGCACCCTTTTCCGGCAATATCGGCGGCGTGAAGTCCAGCACCGGCGCACCGTGGGCGATCTCCAGCAGCGCGTCCAGCTCCAGCGTCTTTTCCGCCGCCTCCGCCAGCTGCCGCAGTTTCTCCCGCAGATCCTCCACCTCGTCCGCTGTCACCAGCCCCAGATGGCGGCTCTCCAGCGCGCACTCCGGCAGCCGTGGCAGATAGCCGCAGGCGCGGACGCCCAGCCGGCCTTCCAACTCCCGCGCCAGCGCGCCGTAGCTCATGGCACTGCACCCGTTCAGAATGACGCCCTGCACGTTGTTGTCCGGCGCAAAGTCCAGAAAGCCCTGCACCGCCGCCACAACGGACAACGCCGCCCCCCGTGCGTTCACCACCAGCACCACGGGGCTTTCCGTCTCCCGCGCCGCCTCATAGGTGCTGGCGCGGGTGGATGTCAGCCCCAGCCCGTCATAATACCCCATGACTCCCTCAATGACCGTCACATCGCACCCCTCGCCATTGTGGGCGAGCAGATACCGCATGGTGTCGCGGTCAAAAAAGAACGGGTCGAGATTAGAGCTTTTCGCGCCGATAACACGGCTGTGGAACATGGGGTCGATATAATCCGGGCCGCATTTCGCCGCCCCTACCCGCAGCCCCCGCCGCACCAGCGATTGCAGCACGGCGCAGGTAACGGTGGTCTTGCCGCAGCCGCTGTTGGTTCCGGCAAGCACCAGCCGGGGCACTCGTCTCTGCATAGCGTCCTCTCAATCCGCCACAATGGTGGCAAAATAGCTGATCTCCTCCGGCAGCTGCCGCAGGTCGGTATAGACCTGCTCTGTCTCCAGCCCGCAGTCCGCCACCATCCCGGCACGCGCTGCAAGACCGTGCCTTTCCAGCGCGTCCACCGTCTCGTGGATGGCTCTCCCGGACTTCATCAGCACCTTCGTTCCCTCCAGCGTGAGCGCGCTGTCCATGTCCATGCTCCCCGGCAGGATGTGGAGCGGCTCCTCCATGCGGGTCAAACTCCGCCCCAGCCGCGCCGCCACGGCGCAGAAGCTGGTAACGCCGGGACACATGACCACCTCGAACCCGTCAGAGCGGACGTGCTCTAAAATATAGTACGCCGTGGCGTACACGGATACGTCGCCCAGATTCACCATGGCAACGTCCCGTCCCGCCGTCAGCTCCGCCTCGATGGTGCCTGCCGCCGTGCGGTAGCTCTCCTCCCGTACCGCCTCGCTTCGCTCCATGGTGAAGTCCAGCGGCAATATGGTCTTTCCCCGCATATCCACCGCGCCTCCGGCGATGTCCAACGCCAGCATCCGCCCGGACTTCATCCGGGGAGCCGCTATAACGCCGCACGCCTCCAGCACGCGGCACGCCTGCCGCGTCATCAGCTCCGGGTCGCCGGGGCCCACGCTGACGGCGTAAAAAACACCCTGTCTTTCCATGTCGCCACTCCTTACGGCACAAATTCCAGACTGTCGAAGCAGGGGTCGTACTTCCCGTGCTCCATCTGGTACAGCTTCGCGATATACTCCCGGGTAAATATCTCCTCCGGCGTGCCGATGCGGTCGATCCTGTCGCCCGCCACGCATACCACCGTGTCCGAAATGCGCTCCGCCAGCTCCAGCTCGTGGAGCGACAGCAGCACCGCCAGCTTATTCTCCCGCACCATGCGCTTGAGCACCGTCAGCAGCTCCAGCTTGTACCGGATGTCCAGAAAGCTGGTGGGCTCGTCCAGCACGATCAGCTCCGGCTCCTGGCACAACGCCCGCGCCAGCAGGATACGCTGCCTCTGCCCGTCGCTGATGGCGGAGAAGGGTCTGTCCGCGAACTCCGCGCCGCCCACCTGCTCCAAGGATCGCTCCACAATGGCCTGATCCTCCGGCTGCAAAATGCCCAGCCGCCCCGTGTAGGGATAGCGTCCGCTGCTGACCACGTCCCGGCAGGTCATCAGCTCCGGCTCCATGCGCGCCGTCATCAGTATCGCCATGCGCCGGGCGACCTCGTTGCGGCTCCACGCCTCCATGGCCTTCCCGTCCAGCACCACCGTGCCGGACACCTTGGAAAGCTGGCCGATAATGGTTTTCAGTATAGTGGATTTCCCCGACCCGTTGGGGCCGATGAGCGTGACGATCCTGCCCCGCTGCACGTGGAGGGGGATGTCCTCGATCAGCACCTTCCCGTGGTAGCCAACGCTCAGAGCCTTTGTTTCCAGATACGCCGCCATACTCACGCCGCCTTTCTGTGTATCATCATATAGATGACGATGGGTGCGCCGAACACCGCCGTCACGGAGCTGATGCTCACCTCCGTGGGGGCAAAGGCAGTGCGGGCGATCAGGTCGCAGAACAGACAGAACACGCCGCCGCCTAAGAAGCAGGCGGGTATCATAAAGAGCGGCTCTGCCGACTTGAAGAGCGACTTCATCAAATGCGGCACCGCGATGCCCACAAAGGAGATGGGGCCTGCAAACGCCGTCACGCAGGCGGACAGCACGCTGGAGAGCAGTATCAACGCCGTCCGGAACGCCCGCAGGGGCACGCCCATGTTCTGGGCATAGACCTCCCCCAGCTGGTACGCCCGGATGGGCTTGGACAGCAAAAACGTCAGCAGCAGCGTAACGCCGCAGACAGCGGCCATGGTCTTTACGTTCTCCCAGCTCATGCCGGAGAAGGAACCAAGCGACCAGTTGTGCAGGTTCACGATGCTGGAATCGTCGGCGAACGTCACGAGGAAATCCGTCAGTGCCGAGCAGATGTAGCCGATCATCACGCCGCAGACCACCAGCAGGCTCATGCGCTTGACCCGCTGTGAGATCAGCAGCACGAAGCCCATGGACAGCATCGCGCCCACGAACGCCGCCGCGATCAGCACCGCCGAGGACGTGGTTCGCCCCTGGCTCAGAAGCAGCAGCAACGCCATGCACACCGTCAGCTTCGCGCCGGAGGAGATACCCAGCACGAAGGGGCCCGCGATGGGGTTGTGGAAGAAGGTTTGCAGCAGATACCCGGACAGCGACAACGCCCCGCCCAGGATCAGTGCCGACAGCAGCCGGGGCAGCCGGATCTTTACGATGATCTGGCTCTGTGTAAAGCCCACATCGCCGCCCAGCAGTATCCGCCATATATCAGACGCGGAAAGAGAGACGCTTCCCGCGAATATGTTCCAGAGTATAAATACAAATAAAAGCAGGAGGAGCAGCCAAAAGCCTCCCCAGATGCGAAGTGTTCGGGTGTTCTTCATGCCGCTCCTCCTTGTTCTTTTCAAAAAAATGCTCACTTCAGCCGCGTCAGGAAACGGAACTCCCCGTCGGGAGAATCGTTCAGCGCGCCGTGGACGTCCAGGATAAGGTCGCTCAGCTCCAGCGACTCCTGGTAGAAGTTTTTCGTCAGGCACCACACGTTCCCGCTCTTCACCGCCTTGAAGTCGGCAAGCAGGGGATCCAGTGCCACCAATTCGTCTATGGAGTGCAGCTCGCCGTCCACGATGCTGTTATAGATCAGCACGTCGGCGTCCACCGCACCGTGATAGAAGGATTCCATTTGAATGTTGACGGTGGACTGGGCGTTGTCCTCCGCCGAATCGTCGAAGGAGATGTACTCGCCGCCCGCCATGGTGATCGATTTTGCCACGTAGTCCGTGGACTTCCGGACGTTCACCGCGCCGTTGCTGGTGATGTAGAAGAACGCCACGGTCTTGCCCGCCGGCTCCTGCTCAAGAACGCCGGACAGGCTGTCCATCTTCGCATCGAAGAGGGCTGCCGCCTCGTCCTCCTTGTCCAGCAGCGCGCCGTACAGCTTGATCCACTCCATCCGCCCCAGGGGCTGCGGCTCATAGCTGGAGGTCTCCACCAGCACGGGGATCCCCAGCCGCTCCAGCTGCTCCAGCACCGCCGGAGAGTGATAGATCATGGTGTTCTCCACCGCGATGTCGCACCCTTCCGACAGGATCAGCTCATAGTCCGGCTCGGAATACTTCCCCGCGTACAGCATGGAGCCCTTCTGCATGGCGTCCTTGGCGGACGTGATGTACCAGTCCGCCTCCTTCTTGCCGCTCAGGGTGATACGGTCGATGGCGTCCAGCTTGTCGAAGAAGTCCATGGCGGCTGCCGCCACCAGATAGATCTGATCCAGCGGCTGCTGCAAAACGGTCACGCCGCCGGGCACGCCGTCGGGCACCGCCACGCCCTCCGCCACCAGCAGGTACACCCGGTCGCCGTTGATGGTGATGCGCTTGTAGCTCTCCCCGGCGTATTCCACGGTGAATTTCTGGGCGTAGCGCAGGGGCATGGTGCGGTCAAATTCCAGCTCCTCCCATGCTGCCTCCGCGCCCTGTCCCGCTCCATCGCCGCCGGACTTCCCTCCGCAGGCGCAGAGGGACAGCACCAGCACCAGCGACAGCAGCGCAGCGGTCAGTCTCCTCACTGCGCCGCCTCCACCGCCGTGGCGGAATCAAAGGTCAGGGTGTACTCGATCTCGTGGGGCGTGCTCATGGCGGTGGTGTCGCCGATGACCTTCAGCTCCGTGTCCAGTGCGCGGACGGGGATCTCAAAGGTAGAGCCTCCCTCGGTGGTGATCGCGTCATACCGCTGCCCGTCCACCAGCATATAGTCGTACTTCTCGCTGCTCCACACGATGGTGGCGGTGGCAGTGCCGTTCTCCACCTTCAGAGTGCAGGGGGTCAGCACGTGGGACTTCCCGGAGCCTCCGGCAAAGCCCACCTCGATGGTGTAGGTGCCGTCCGCCAAGGCGATGGCGGCAGCGTCGCCGCCGCACAACTCCATCAGCACGGGGTTGGAGACGGATACCTTGTGGTCATACCATACGCCCTTCTTGCCGATGAGGGCCACGTCGAACTCCGTGTCCAGGGCGGGCACGGGGATGTCAAAGCCGTTGACCTCCTCGGACAGACCGTCGGGATAGGTGACGGTGTCCTTGGTGGGCTGGAGAAGCACGGCGCCGTCCTTCTGTGCGTCCTCCTTCAAGCCGGGGAACAGATTGACGATGCTGGTGGAGGCGAGGCTGACGTGAATGGTCATCTGCCCGTCCTTCACGGTCAGCACGCCCTTGCCATCGCAGGTCTCGTTGGCGTGGAACATACTGCTGTCGGTGTTGAAATCCGCGGTGTACACGCCGTCCGCCAGCGCGGGCTCGCCGCCGTTGTTGTCGTCTGCTTTCTGCTGTCCGCAGCCCGCCAGCAGCGATGCCGCCATCAGCAGTGCCAGCAGACAGGAAAGAAACTTCTTCATCTTATGTATCCTCCTTGCTCTGAAAAAGGCTCCGAGGCGATAGTATACCGCCCCGGAGCCAAGTCAGTCCTTGTTACGCGATAGCGTCGATGGCAGCCTTGGTGTGTGCCACGTAGAGAGCCTGCACGTCCGCGATACGGCCCAGACCGGAGATCTGGCAGTTCACGGTGAAGCCGGCGGCCTCGAACATGGTCTTCCAGGAATCCTCGTCCGCACCGGCCATGTCGTTGTTGGCGTGGTCGCCCGCCACGACCATCAGGGGACGCAGCACCACGGTGGTGTAACCGGCTTCCTTGACAGCCGCGATCACGGCCTCGCAGGAGGTATCCTCAGGCTCACCCTCCACGGTGCCGATGAACACGTTCTCATAGCCCAGCTTGTCCATCTGGGCGGCCATCTGGCTGTAAGTGACCTTCGCCACATGAGCCGTACCGTGACCCATCAGCACGTAAGCCACACCGGCCTCCTTGGCGGCGGCGGTGGACTCGTAGCCGCTCTCGCTCAGAGCAGCGGCGACAACGGCCTTGGCAACGGCTTCCTTGTCGGCGTTGATGACGGTGGCGTCGCTGCCCACCTCACCCAGCATGGGCTCGGCGATCTCAACGGACTCGAACTTGTCGCGGACCTTGTCGATGGCGGCGCACATCTCGTCGTACTCAGCACCGTGCATCAGATGGGTGGGCTGCACCACCAGCTGCTTCACGCCGTTGGCGATGGCGCGCTCCAGAGCCTGCTCCATGTTGTCGATCTTCTCGCCGTCACGAGCCTGGATGTGGTTAATGATGATCTGCGCGGTGAAGGCGCGGCGCACGGACCAATCGGGGTTGGCTGCCTGCAAAGCGTCCTCAATGCTCTTGATGTCGGCTACGCGGCTGTCGTTGAAGGAGGTGCCGAAGGACACCACCAGCAGCTCCTTCTCGCCGATCTCGTCCTGGTTGCGGGGATCGTCCTTGGACGCGTCACCGGTGTCCAGACCGAAATAGTCGGGGCTGGCCTCCTCGCCCTCCACCAGTGCCTTCTGAGCGTCGGTCAGAGCGTCCCAAGCGGCCTTGGCGGCCTCGCACTGGGCGTCGGTCTCCTCGGTGCGCTCCTGGACGTAGATGGCGTCGATCAGCGCGGCGACCTTGTCGGCGGCGGCCTTGTCAGCCTCGGCGGTGGACACATCGTTGTTGTCCTTGGTGTCGTCGGCAACGTCCTTGTTGCCGCAGGCGGTCAGCATGCTCATGAGCATCACTGCCGCCATGAGAAATGCAAGTGCTTTCTTCATGGGGAACTACCTCGTTTCAAAAAATGTTCTGAAAGAATATAAAAGCAGCTGCGGTTTTCCGCAGCCGACCTCTGTGCTTCTTACTACTGGCAGATCCTCGCGCAGACGCGCTTGGGTCATAAGTTCGTAGGAACACCAACCTGTTGGCAGCGGGTTTGAGATTCCACACAGAGGCAGGTCTCCTGACTTCGTTCATCGCGGTGTTGCCCTTCCCGGTTTCCCAGTGGCTCGCAAACCGCTCCCGTACACAGTGACTGCATCGCTCCGGATTCCCACCGGATTCCCTTTTCATCTGCTTTTGAGCAGACACCTCTGTGCTACAACTTTATATTTTTCCAGACAGGAGTGATTATAGCACATTTTGTCGAATTGTCAATGTCTTTGCCCATAAGGGCTATCTAAAATCCTGCCAACACCCCGCCCCCGCACTTCGTACTGCCCCACTGTTGTCATTCCGAGCCAGTCCGCAGACTGGCGTGGCAATCCGTTCCCCCGTCCCCGCCCCGGCAAAACTCCTCATCATTCATCGTGCAAAGACCCCCTGCCGAATTTTCGGCAGGGGGTCTTTTTTCCTCATCTCACAGCTTCGTCACCATGGGAATGATCATGGGACTGCGCTTCGTGTGCTTATACAGATAGCTGCTCACGGCGGAGCGGACGGCGCGGCACACGTCGCCCTCGTCCCGCCGCTTCTTGGCGGACATCCCGTCCACCGTCTCCGTCGCCACCCGGCGCATATCCTCCAACAGTCCCTCGGACTCCTTCACATACACGAATCCGCGGGTCACGATCTCCGGCGGGCACAGTAGCTGATGGTCGTGGCTGGACATGGGCAGCACGACCACCACCATGCCGTCCTCGGCCAGCAGCTTCCGGTCGTTGAGCACCACTGCGCCCACTTCGCCCACGCCGCCGCCGTCCACGAACACCTCTCCGGCGGGGACGGTCATCTCGCACTTGATGTGCTTGGTGGTCAGCTCAATGACGCTGCCGTTGTCGGCGACCACCACGTTGTTGGGGTGCATCCCCATGCTCTCCGCCACCCGCTTGTGGATCTGGAGCATACGCTGCTCGCCGTGGAGCGGGATAAAGAACTTCGGCTTCGTCAGCGCGTGGATGATCTTCAGCTCCTCCTGGCAGGCGTGGCCGGACACGTGGAGCATATCCGCCTTGTTGTACACCACGTCCGCGCCCTTGCGGAACAGCTCATTGATGACCCGCCCCACCGTCACCTCGTTGCCGGGGATGGCGCTGGCGGAGATAATGACCTTGTCCCCTGCGCCGATGTCCACCTGCTTGTGGGTGGAGAACGCCATGCGGTACAGCGCGCTCATCTCCTCGCCCTGTGAGCCGGTGGTGACAATGACCTGCTGGCTCAAGGGCAGCCCCTTAATGCGGTTAATGTCCATCAGCGTGTTTTTGGGCACCTTCATGTACCCCAGCTCCGTGGACACCTTCATAATGTTCTCCATGCTCCGCCCGGTGACGGCGACCTTCCGCCCGCAGGCGGCGGCAGCGTCCAGCACCTGCTGGATGCGGTGCACGTTGCTGGCGAAGGTGGTGACGATGATCCGCTTGTCGCAGCCGGTGAACTGCCGCTTGAACGTGGCACCCACCGCCCGCTCGCTCATCGTATAGCCGGGACGCTCCACGTTGGTGGAGTCCGCCAGCAGAGCCAGCACGCCCTGCTTGCCCAGCTCGCCGAACCGCGCCAGATCGATCACCTCCCCGTCGATGGGCGTGGAGTCGATCTTAAAGTCGCCGGTGTGGACGACGGTGCCCATCCGCGTGTGGATGGCGAAGGCGACGGAGTCCGCGATGGAGTGGTTCACGTGGATGAACTCCACCTGGAACTTGCCCGCCCGCACGGTCTGTCCCGGCTCCACGGTGATGAGCTTCGTGGAGCCCACCAGACCGTGCTCCTGCAGCTTCAGCTTGATCAGCCCCGCCGTGAATTTCGTGCAGTAGATGGGCAGGTTGATCTGCTTGAGCACATAGGGGATGGCACCGATGTGGTCCTCGTGCCCGTGGGTGATGAACAGCCCCCGCAGCCGGGAGCGATTCTTCACCAGATACGACACATCCGGTATCACGCAGTCGATGCCGTACATATCATCACCGGGGAACGCCATACCGCAGTCCACCACGATGATCTCGCCGCCGTACTCGTAGGCGGTCATGTTCTTGCCGATCTCATTCAGACCGCCAAGAGGAATGATTTTCAGTTTTTCTGCCATAAAAAAATAACTACTCCTTCTATCATACAAGATAGAGCGCGTCCGCCGGGGGAAAAAGACCGCAGCAAAGCATAGGCGGTCTGTCCCGCCCGCCTGCCCTGCATCGCAGGGGGAGGGAACAGTCAGTCGCCCGATGTCAGCACTCGATGGAGGAGGGCACGCCCTCCCTTTTGTTATATTGACCGCGGCGTCCACGCACCGCGAAACAACCAAAAAACACGCGCCAAACCCGGCACTTTTCACAAAGTATACCACAAAACTCTCTGTTTGTACACCCCCAACTTACCGACAGCCCTCGCCGCGCCTCGACACCCGCCCAAAATTCCCCTTCGATTTCACGAAAAGCGTATTGTCCCCGCCGCCCTTTCGTGCTATAATAAACTACTATTATTGTCATATTCCTGTCACCGGAGGGAGGCGCACTACTTGAGTAAGAAGATCATCCATGGATTCCGCACCAATATGACGCTGTACAGCCTGTGCCTTGTGGTCTTTGTGGCGGTGACGGTGCCCTTCGAGCCGCTGCTGGCGGCGGCGGAGGGCTTGGTGGCGATCCTTGTCATTCTGGTGGGCCGCCGCCGCACGAAGATGGCGCAGGCGTCCGTCCGCCAGTACATGGACCGCGTCTCCGGCGGCATGGACTCCGCCCGCTCCAGCAATATGCTCTACGCACCGCTGCCCATGCTGGTGTTCGACGTGACCACCGGCGAGATCCTGTGGTGCAACGATATGTTCATGCAGCTCACCGCCCAGAAGGAGAAGGTATTCGAAACGGCGGTGGACGCGGTGATCCCCGACTTCTCCTCTCGCTGGCTCATGGAGGGCAAGCGCGAGTACCCGGAGCTGCTCCGCTGGAACGACCGCATCTACCGTGTGTTCGGCGCGCTGAGCCGTCCGGAGCCGGACGGCGGCGAGCAGCCCACGCTGGCGACCACCTACTGGATGGACGTTACCGAGCCGGAGCAGATGCGCCAGACGCTGGAGCTGACGCGCCCCCTGCTGGCGATCCTCATGGTGGACAACTATGAGGAGCTGATGAAGGTCTGCCCGGAGAATAAGCGTTCCGCGCTGCTGGCGGCTCTGGAGGAGCAGATGAACACATGGGCGGCGGGCACCGGCGGCCTGCTGCTGAGCTACGACCGTGACCGCTATCTGTTCCTCTTTGAAGAAAAGGACTATACCGGCTTCACCGAGAGCAAGTTCGACGTGCTGGAAAAGGTGCGCCACGTGCAGGCGGGCGAGGGCGTCTCCGCCACGCTGTCCATCGGCGTGGGGCGCGACGGCGACAGCTTTGAGCAGCTTTTCAAGAACGCCTCACTGGCTCTGGAAATGGCACTCTCCCGCGGCGGCGATCAGGCGGTGGTCAAGGATCGTGTGAACTTCGAGTTCTACGGCGGCCGCAGCAAGTCCACGGAGAAACGCACCAAGGTCAAATCCCGCGTCATGGCGAATGCGCTGGGTGAGCTGATCGACGATGCCAAGCAGGTCTACGTCATGGGTCACAAGTACGCCGACATGGACTCTCTCGGCGCGGCGGTGGGCGTGTGCTGCATCGCCCGCAAGCGGGGCAAGCCCTGCCAGATCGTCATTGACACCGAGAATAACGCCGCCCACCCCATCCTCCGCCGCCTTGGGGAGCAGCCGGAATACGCCAACTGCACCATCTCCGGCGGCGATGCCTTCATCAAGTGCCAGCCCGGCGCGCTGCTGGTGGTGGTGGATACCAACCGCCCCGAGAGCGTGGAGTCCGAGGAGATGCTGGAGACGTGCAACCGGGTGGCGGTCATTGACCACCACCGCCGGGGCAGCAGCTATATCGAGAAAATGGCTCTCAACTACCACGAGCCCTACGCCTCCTCCGCCAGCGAGCTGGTGGCGGAGCTGATGCAGTATCTGGTGGAGCCGTCCGACGTGCTGAAATGCGAGGCGGAGGCGCTCCTCTCCGGCATCGTGCTGGATACGAAGAACTTTGTCAACCGCACCGGCGGACGCACCTTCGAGGCGGCGGCGTACCTCCGCCGTCTGGGAGCCGACACCCAGGACGTGCAGCGTATGTTCCAGGGCGACCTCCAATCCATGATCGCCCGCTACGCCATCATCCGGCAGGCGGAGCTGTACCGCGACGACATCGCCGTGGTGGCTCTGGAGGAGGAATGTGACCGTGTCACGGCGGCAAAGGCCGCCGACGAGCTGCTGACCCTCAAGGGCATCCGCGCCAGCTTCGTGCTCTACAAGAAGGGCACCGGCGTGTATATGTCCGCCCGCTCTCTGGGCGAGGTGAACGTGCAGGTGATTTTGGAGGCTCTGGGCGGCGGCGGCAACTCCACCACCGCCGGCGGACAGGCGGAGAACATCACCGTGGAGGAGGCAAGAGCGAAGCTGCTGGAGGCCATCGACCGCTATTTTGAAAACTGAAAACCCACGAAAAGGAGATATATGACCATGAAAATTATTCTTAAACAGGACGTAAAGGGCAAGGGCAAGAAGGGGCAGATGATCGAGGCTGCCGAGGGCTACGCCCGCAACTTTCTGATCCCCAAGGGTCTGGCGGTGGAGGCCACCCCCGATGCCGTCAATACGATGAACCTACAGGCGAAGGCGAAGGCAAAGGCGGACGCCGAGGCGAAGGCGGAGGCTCTGGCTGTGGCGGAGAAGCTGAAGGCAAGTCAGGTGAAGCTCACCGCCAAGGGCGGCGAGGGCGGCAAGCTGTTCGGTGCCGTCACCGGCAAGGAGATCTCCGGTGCGCTGAAGGAGCAGTTCGGCATGGACATCGACGGCAAGAAGCTGGTGCTGGAGCAGCCCATCAAGAGCTTCGGCACCTACGAGGTCAAGGCGAAGCTGGGCTACGAGGTCTCCGGCACCGTCTACGTCCACGTCATCGAGGAAAAGTAACGCGCCGCCCTGTCGCACCGCACCGGTGCTCACGCCGGTGCGGCGATCCGTCCCCCGCGCCGCAGGCGCGGACCCCCCTGAATCACTACACACCATCGGGAAAGGAGGCCGTTTCATGTCTGTTTCCGATGCCCTCTTGACCAACCAGATGCCCCATTCGCCGGAAGCGGAGCAGGCGGTGCTCGGCTCCATGCTCATCGACGCGGACTGCGTCAAGGATGTCATGGATAAGCTCCATGCGCAGGACTTCTACCTGCGTACCAACCGCGAGATCTTCGAGACCATCTACCAGATGTTCGTCTACTCCCGCCCCATCGACGGCGTCACCGTGGCGGGCGAGCTGGAGAAAAGCGGCCTTTCCAACGACAACACCCGCGCCTACCTTCTACAGCTGATGGAGGTCACGCCCACCAGTGCCAACGTCATGGAGTACGTCCGCATCGTGCAGGACAAGGCACTCATGCGTCAGGTGGCGACGGCGGCGGGCAGCATCACCGCCATGGTGCAGGAGGGCAGCGGCAGTGCCGGCGATATGCTGGAGGCGGCGGAGCAGCGCATTTACGCCATCCGCCGCGGCCGCAGCGCGCAGGGCATGGTGCCCGTCAGCATGGTGCTGGGCGACGTTATGAGCCAGCTGTCGGAGCTGACCGCCAACGGCGGCAAGACCGTGCCCGGCCTGTCCACCGGGCTTTCCGCCGTGGATATGAAGATCAACGGCATGAACAAATCCGACCTTCTGCTGCTGGCAGCCCGCCCCGGCATGGGCAAAACCAGTATGGCACTGAACGTGGCACTGTCCGCCGCCCGGGAAAGCGGCAAGACCGTGGCGATCTTCTCTCTGGAAATGTCCAAGGAGCAGCTTGTCACCCGCCTCATCGCCAGCGAGGGACTGGTGGAGAACCAGCGTCTCATCACCGGCAACCTCCGGGAGAGCGACTGGCAGCGTATTGCCGAGGCGGCGTCCTCCCTCAGCCACATGGACATCCGCATTGACGACAACCCACTGCTGACCGTGGCGGATATGAACGCCAAGTGCCGCCGCCTTGACAATCTCGGTCTGGTGGTCATCGACTACCTACAGCTGATGACCTCCTCCGGCGGCAAGGGCTACTCCGGCGAGAACCGCCAGCAGGCGGTCTCCGACATCAGCCGTATGCTGAAGATCATGGCGAAGGAGCTGCAAGTTCCCGTCCTCTGCCTCAGCCAGCTGAGCCGTGCCAACGAAAAGCGCGAGGACAAACGCCCCATGCTCTCCGACCTCCGTGAATCCGGAGCCATCGAGCAGGACGCGGACATCGTCATGTTCCTCTACCGTGACGACTACTACAACGCCGACACGGAGAAGCGCAACGTGGCGGAGTGCATCGTGGCGAAGAACCGCCACGGCGAAACGGGCAAGGTGGAACTTCGCTGGATGCCGGAATACACCGCCTTCGGCACGCTGGAGACCCGCTACGACGAGGAGGACTACGATGCTTGACGTAACGGCGTGGATGACCCGCTGGCAGATGTTCCCGCCTCCCGGCGGGCTGATCCTCTGCGCTGTCTCCGGCGGCAGGGACTCCGTCTGCCTTCTGGACTGCCTCTGGCATCTGGGGCAGCAGCGGGACTTCCGCGTGGCGGCGGCGCACCTGAACCACGGTATGCGCCCCACGGCGCAGCGCGACGAGGAGCTTGTCCGCGCCCTCTGCGATGCCCGCAATATCCCCCTCCACACCGAGCGGGTGGAGGTCTACACCCTCGCCGCCGTCTGGCACCTCACCGTGGAGGAGACGGGTCGCCGCGCCCGCTACGACTTCCTCCGCCGCACGGCGGAGCGCACCGGCGCGGACTTCATCGCCACCGCCCACCACCGGGAGGATCAGGCGGAGACGGTGCTCCTACAGCTGCTCCGCGGCACGGGGATGCAGGGTCTTACCGGCATCCCCCCCGTGCGGGATACGGTCATCCGCCCCCTGCTGGACACGCCCCGCGCCGCCATCGACGCGTACATCGCGGAGAACGCCCTCCCCTATGTCACCGACGAGACGAATCTGGACACCCACTACGCCCGCAACCGTCTCCGCATCGACATCATGCCCCGGCTTCTCGCCATCAACCCCGCCGCCGCCGAGCATATCGCCCGCACGGCGGACATCCTCCGCCGGGAGAACGACTATCTGGACGGCGAAGCCGCCGCGCTCCTGCCGCCCCACGGTGCCGTCCTCTCCTGCGCCGCACTCCTTGCCGCGCCGGAGCCTCTCCGTCCCCGTATGCTCCGCCTTCTGACGGATCGCCTCCCCGCCGGGAAAAAGGACTTCACCGCCGCCCACTATCAATCGCTGGAGACGCTCTGCCGCACCGGCGGCACCCTGTCCCTGCCCGGCGGTGTGCTGGCGGTCTGCCGCAGCGGCACCCTTTCCCTGACCGTCCCCGCCTCCGCCCCGGAGGAAACGCCTCTCCGCATGGGGGAGAACACCGTGGGCGCGTGGCACATCACCCTCTCCCGCACCCCCACCCCCGGCGCACTGTCCCTGCGGGACGGCGCGTACACCGTCCGCAGCTGGCACCGGGACGACCGGCTCACCCTGCCGCACAGCCGCGGCAGTCGCAGCCTCAAGCGTCTTTTCGCCGACCGGGGCGTCGCCCCGGAGCAGCGGGACGCCCTCCCTGTCCTATGTCTCGGCGGCACCGCTGCCGCCGTTTTCGGCGTAGGCATTGACCGGAAAGCCATGCCGGAGGAACCCGGCAGCACCATATATATCACCATAAAAATGACAGATAACGGAGGAACAAAAGCGTATGTCTAAGAGCAATATGGATCAGGACATCCTGAAGGTACTTCTGACCGAGGAGCAGATCAAGGCGCGTGTACAGGAGATGGGCGACCAGCTCTACGACGCCTTTCAGAACAAGAACCCCATGTTCGTGGGTGTTTTGAACGGCTGCTTCATCTTCATGGCGGATCTGGTCCGCGCCACCCAGCTGAAAAGCGAGCTGGAGTTCATCGGCGTCTCGTCCTACAACAACGCCACCAAGTCCTCCGGCGTGGTGCAGATCACCCGGGATCTCCAGCGCGACATCAGCGGGCGCGACATCATCGTGGTGGAGGACATTCTGGACTCCGGCAACACGCTGTACTTCCTCACTGAGTATCTGAAAACCAAGGGAGCCGCCTCCGTGACCATCGCCACCCTGCTGGATAAGCCCGCCCGCCGCGAAAAGCCCATTAAGGCGGACTATGCCGGCTTCGAGGTGCCCGACGAGTTCGTGGTGGGCTACGGCCTTGACTACGCCCAGCAGTACCGGAACATCCCCTACATCGGCGTCCTTAAGCCCGAGGTCTACACCAAGTGACCCCCGTCCCCCGCAAGCACTATCTAAGCGTCTGAGAATAGGAAGTGAAGCAGAATGGAAAAGAAAGGCGGAAAACGCCTTGCCCCCACCGGCGGGGCACAAAAGCCGCCGGTAACGACCGTGCCTCCCTCCGCCCCGGAGGGTGCCGCCCCGGAGGGAGCCGCCGCCCCGGCGGAGAAGCCCGTCTCCCGCGGACGTAAGCTGTGGAACGACTACGGTTACCTGCTGATCACGCTGGCGGCGGTGTTCGTGCTCTTCAAGGTCATTTTGCAGCTGGCGTATGTCCCCAGCGGCTCCATGGAGACCACTATCCCCACCAAAACGCTGCTGATCGGCTGGCGGCTGCCCTATGTCGTTGATGACCCGGTGCCCCAGCGCGGCGACATCGTCACCTTCTGGGACGGTGAGCTGGATAAGGTGCTGGTGAAGCGCGTGGTGGGTCTGCCCGGTGAGAAGATCACCTTCAAGGGCGGCTACACCTATATCAATGGGGAGAAGCTGGACGAGAGCTACCTGCCCGCCCAGGGCATCACCACCGCCGAGCGGATCTTTGAGGTGCCGGAGGGCTGCATTTTCGTCATGGGCGACAACCGCACCGGCTCCAACGACAGCCGGTTTCTCAGCGAGCCGTACATCCCTATCCATAACGTGCAGGGACGTATGCTGGTGGCGATCTCCGTCGGCAGAGAGCAGAGCTGGCAGGGTGTCCGCTGGATCGGTTGAAAGGGAGGCGTAACGATTGGGTGAGAAAAAAAGAACCGGCGCAGTATTTATCCTTCTCCTGCTGGCAGTGGTGCTGGTAGCGCAGCTTGCCGGAAACATGACCCGCAGCAGCGATGTCAGCTACGGGGAAATGCGGGAATACTTCACGGAAGAAAAGGTGCGGAGCTTCACCGCCACCGACAGGCGGCTGACGGCGAAGCTGGCGGACGATACCGTCGTCAGCTGCCCGCTGCAAAGCTTCGACACATTCTATAACGATTTGAACGACTTGGTGGTGTCCCAGAGTGAAAGGGGCATCATCACCGACTATAACTATGCCGCCGAGGGGCGCACCAACTGGCTCTCCGCGCTGCTGCCCTACGTGCTGGCGGCGATGGCGTTCATCCTGCTGATGAACCTTATTGCCCGCACCGGCGGCATGAACAGCGGCGTCAACGACAAGATGGCGCGCTTCGGCGAGGCGCGTATTCAGGACATCCCCGATCAGGGGAAGAAGGTCACCTTCAAGGACGTGGCGGGAGCCGACGAGGAGAAGGAGGAGCTGGAGGAGATCGTCCAGTTCCTCCGGGATCCCCAGCGGTACACGGAGCTGGGCGCGCACATCCCCAAGGGCGTCCTTCTGGTGGGGCCTCCGGGCACCGGTAAAACGCTGCTGGCAAAGGCGGTGGCGGGCGAGGCGGACACCGCCTTCCTCTCCATCTCCGGCTCCGACTTTGTGGAGATGTACGTGGGCGTGGGTGCCAGCCGCGTCCGCGACCTGTTCGAGCAGGCGAAGAAGCAGTCCCCCGCCATCGTCTTCATCGACGAGATCGACGCGGTGGGACGGCAGCGCGGCAGCGGTCTGGGCGGCGGCCATGACGAGCGCGAGCAGACGCTGAACCAGCTGCTGGTGGAGATGGACGGCTTTGCCGCCAACGAGGGCGTGGTGGTGCTGGCGGCCACCAACCGCGTGGACATTCTCGACCCCGCCCTCCTCCGCCCCGGACGGTTTGACCGTCAGGTGTTCGTGGGTCTGCCCGACATCAAGGGGCGTGAGGAAATTTTGAAGATCCACGCCCGCGGCAAGCCGCTGGCGGAGGATGTGGATCTGGCGCGTGTGGCGCGTGCCACCTCCGGCTTCACCGGTGCCGATCTGGAGAATCTGCTGAACGAGGCGGCACTGCTCACCGGGCGGCTGGGGCAGAAGCTCATCACCGAGGAATCCATCCACCAGTCCGTTATCAAGGTCATCGCCGGCCCCGAAAAGCACAGCCGCGTGGTGCCGGAGTCGGAGCGCAGGCTCACCGCCTATCACGAGGCGGGACACGCCGTGGTCATCCACTCCCTGCCCGACCTCGACCCGGTACACCAGATCACCATTGTCCCCCGGGGACAGGCGGGCGGCATGACCATCTATCTCCCGGAGGAGGATCGCTCCTACCTGTCCCGCACCTATATGCTGGAGCAGGTGGCGGGGCTGCTGGGCGGCCGCGCCGCCGAGGAGCTGATGCTGGGCGACATCTCCACCGGTGCCTCCAGCGACATCAAGCGCGCCACCGCCATCGCCCGCAAGATGGTGGGCACCTACGGTATGTCCGCCAAGTTGGGCAGCGTCGCCTTCGACGCGGGCACGGACGAGGTGTTCATCGGCAAGTCCATGGGACACACCCGCCCCTACTCCGAGCAGACGGCGGCGGAGATGGACGCGGAGATCCGCACCATCATCGACGAGGCGTATGGGAAGTGCCGGGAGATACTGGCGAAATATAAGAAACAGCTTACGGAAATAGCGGAATATCTTCTGGAAAACGAGACAATGGACGCGGAGACGTTCAACAGCTGCTTCGCTCCCGACGGGAACAGTGACACTTGACCGTATACCCCCTGTTTGTACAATAATGATTTCAACTGGACATATAGTGGACATTGCCCCCCGTCAACCCCTCAAAAAAACCGGCAACCGCACACGCGGCTGCCGGTTTTTGCACGGGAAAGCCCCGGCGTTTTATGCACAATGACGAATACACGCGTCCGCCGCTGAAAGACAATACCGGGCAAAAGTGCGTACACATAAAGCGACTGTCCGCCGCCGGGGGACAAAAGTTGCAAAAACCGTCCCGCGGCAGGATTTTCGCGCGCCCGCGAAGCCCTCATTTTTAGAGGTAGTTACAATTGTTTTTACTGCATCTTTCCGGTAAAATGTGAATATTCTGTAAGCGATCCACCGGATCGCTGCAAGGGAAATTTAGGAGGAAATACCATGAAAAAGTTCTTAGCAATGGTGCTGGCATTGGTCATGGCTCTCTCTCTGGTGGCCTGCGGTGAGCAGGGCGGCGATCAGAGCGGCGACAATTCCGGCAAAAAAGTTATCAAAATCGGCGTTTTTGAGCCTCAGTCCGGCGATAACGGTGCCGGCGGTAAGCAGGAGCTCCTGGGTATGCAGTACGCCAACAAGATGTTCCCCACCGTCACCGTCGGCGGCGAGGAGTATCAGGTAGAGCTGGTCTATGCCGACAACGCCTCTTCCAACGACAAGGCTCCCACCGCCGCCCAGACCCTGATTTCTCAGGGTGTGTCCGTGGTGCTGGGCTCCTACGGCTCCGGCGTGTCCATCGCTGCCGGTGACACGTTCTCCGCCGCGCAGGTGCCCGCCATCGGCGTGACCTGCACCAACCCCCAGGTGACTTCCGACTGCGACGTGTACTTCCGCATCTGCTTCCTGGATCCCTTCCAGGGCACCGTTCTGGCGAACTATGCCAAGAGCGAGCTGAAGGCCACCAAGGCGTACTGCCTTGCCAAGCAGGGTGACGACTACTCCGGCGGTCTTGCCAACTACTTCATCAAGGCGTTCGGCGAGGAGAACTGCGTGTACGAGCAGTTCCCCGAGGGCACCTCTGACTTCTCCACCTACATCACCAACGCCCAGCAGCAGGGCTGCGACGTGTTCTTCTCCCCCGTGTCTCTGGAGGCTGCTGCCCAGATCATCGCCAAGGCGGAGACCCAGAATCTGGGTATGCCCATCCTGGCGGGCGACACCTGGGACTCCAACGTGGTGCTGGAAGCCGCTAAGGGCACGAAGCTGGATATCTGCGTGACCACCTTCTATCAGGAGGGCGTGAACGCTGAGTTCGACGCCGCCATCAAGGAGTGGATCGACAGCGACGCTACCGCCAAGACCAACAACGGCGGCGACAACAAGCTGTCCGCCGTGACCGTCATGGGCTATGACGCCTACTGCGTGGCTCTGGAGGCGATCAAGGCCGCCGACTCCGCCGATCCCGCCGCTGTGCTGGCTGCGCTGCCCGGCGTGACCTTTGAGGGCATCACCGGCGCCATCTCCTTCAACGACATCGGCGACGCTAACCGCGACAGTGCCGTGGTCAAGAAGTGCAACACCGAGACCGGTGACTGGGACTTCGTCACCGTCGCTAAGGTGGGCTGAGAAAAGGGAATACATACCACAGCCAAGTGAGGTACACAGGGCTGGCGGGAGCGGAGGCTCCCGCCAGCTGCTGTACTATACCGGAGGCGGCGAGGGTGCCCCGCTGAGGCAGGACGGTCTCGCGGCGGCCGGTGGGACGGCTGTCTGCAAAGGAAGAAAGAATGAAATAGGGAGGAACCCCGCATGGAAGTTTTGAAAACCGCGCTGCCGTATGTAATATCCGGCATATCGGTGGGCGGGCAATATGCGCTGATCGCCATTGGCTACACCATGGTGTACGGCATACTGCGGCTCATCAACTTCGCCCACGGCGATGTGTTCATGGTGGCAGGACTGATGATGGTCTATTTTTCCACGTGGATGCCGCTGTATCTGGCAATACCGCTGATGATCGCGCTGACGGTGCTGCTGGGCTTTTTGATCGAGCGGGTGGCGTACAAGCCCCTGCGTACCGCGCCCCGCATGTCGGTGATGATCTCCGCCATCGGCGTCAGCTATCTGATCCAGAATCTGGCGTTGTATGTGACCGGCGGCCTGAATAAGAACTATCCCGCGATCCCGTGGATCTCCGATCCGGTGCGGCTGTTCGGCATGGAGACGTCCCGCGTGACGGTCATCACGCCGTTTTTGACCATCGCGCTGGTGATCGCGCTGGTGATGCTCATTAACCACACCAAGATCGGCATGGCCATGCGCGCCGTGTCCGTGGACTTTGAGACGGCGCAGCTCATGGGCATTAAGATCAACAACGTTATCTCCGCCACGTTTATCATCGGTACGTTTCTGGCGGCTATCGGCTCGGTGCTGTTTTTCACCAACTTCCCCGGCGTGGTGCCCACGTCCGGCGCAATGCCCGGACTGAAGGCGTTCGTGGCGGCGGTGTTCGGCGGTATCGGCTCCGTGCCCGGCGCGGTGGTGGGCGCGTTCATCATCGGTATCTGCGAGTCCATTATCAAGGGTCTGGACACCATTCTGATGGCGAACGGCGCCATTACGGAGCAGGTGGGCTTCGCCACGTTCTCCGACGCCTTTACCTTCGTGCTGCTGATCGTCATTCTGGTGTTCAAGCCCACCGGCCTGTTCGGTGAAAAGACCACCGATAAGGTGTAAGGGGGTGCGGACATGATGTTGGAAAAGAAGAAGGACGTCCGCGGGACGTTTATTTCGCTGGTGGCGGTGGCACTGTTTCTGGGACTGGTCATGGTGCTGGATCAGGTCATCAAGCCCAGCAATAAGATGTACATGCTGCTGACGGTGCTGCAAAAAGGCTCTGTGTACGCGCTGGCGGCGGTGTCCATGAACCTGCTGAACGGCTTTACCGGGCTGTTCTCTCTGGGACACGCCGGGTTTATGCTGATCGGCGCGTATACATACGCCATATTCTCCATTCCCGCCGCCTCCCGCGACACGGTGTACCAATACTATGACGCGGCGGTGCGTATCTCCTTCCCGGAGGTGCTGGGCAACGCCATGGGAGGCTTCGGCACAGTGCTGGGCGTGGTCATCTGCGTGATCTTGGCGGGACTGATGGCATCGCTTTTTGCCTATCTCATCGGTCTGCCGGTGCTGCGGCTGAAGAGCGACTATCTTGCCATCGCCACGCTGGGCTTTGCGGAGATCATCCGCGCCGTGTTCCAGTGGAGCAAGCTGGGCCCCGTGACCAACGGCTCCAACCTGCTCAAGAGCTTTACCCGTATCAGCAACTTCAAGATCGGGACGTTCAGCCTGTCCACCTTTGTGCCGGTGCTGATCGCCACGGTATCCATTATTCTGATCGTCATGCTGGTGAACTCCACCTACGGGCGGGCGTTCAAGGCCATCCGCGACGACGAGGTGGCGGCAGAGGCCATGGGCATCAATCTGGC
>OLWA01000744.1_pt1 | contig 38346 bp, 29 predicted proteins | sample 1673251 | NCBI WGS metagenome assembly OLWA01 (sample SAMEA3178937, study PRJEB25190) | human gut metagenome | biome: human gut; feature: human-associated habitat; material: faeces | place: Austria | collected 2013 | reverse complement strand
GCGCATGAACCGCAGCTGCAAAACTTGAAATCATGGACAGTTTTGCTTTCGATGACGTCTCCACATTTCTTGCATCTGATTGCGTTTCTGATAATTCTCGGCATAATCATTCTCCCTTTAGTGCAGTCCGGATTTTTTCTTTTTCTCCACTGCCGTCTGTACGGAGGCGCAGGAACGGAACAGCGCACTTCTCCAAAACGGAGTTCTTCTTCATATCTCGCTCTGCCTGCTTGCTCTCGGCCTCATGGAAACCACTTCCGGCCATTTCAATAGCCAGCACAAACTGTCCACGCTTACATGGTTTGAAACATTTTTGCCAACTGCATAAACGACGAGTTCGGCATGATTTGCTTGGACGGGATAAACAGATACCGCCACTGCTTATAGCCGTTCGCCTTTCCCCAGCGAGAGGCAACTTCGCAGTACTGGATACCGCGCTTTTTCTTGGCGATAACATCCGGGTCACTGAGCTTGTCCTCGCCCTTTACCTCCACGAGATAAACCGTATCATCGGTCTCCACAACGAAATCCGGCTCATAGTTATGCCCGTGATTGTAGGTGATATTGAATTCCTGCGGAGCAGGGCGAAGCCAGTTCTGCACATCGGTGTCCGTCTCCAACACCCGTGCAAGTACCAGTTCGGGGCGGCTGTCAAACTTGGCGGCGCTGAATACGCCCCGCTTGACACCTTCAAACAGAACTGATTGGATATTCCCGGTATAATCATCGGAGAAAAGATTGACCCGTTCGGCACAGCTGTAAGACTGCTGCAGGTTGTAATCTCTTGTGCCGACAACCTCTTCCTGCAAAAAGCCGTTCTCACAATAGAAGTGCTGCAGCATCTGCTTGTAGATTTTATTGCCAATATCCCGCTTGTACATCATAATGATGTTTTGCATTCCGTTTGTGCCATATCGGGTTTCGTAATGGTCGCAGACCTGAGTAATCAGTTTGAACAGCAGTTTGGAACACTTTTCGTAATCGATTTCCGGCTTTGCACGCAGCTGTTCCAGTATGACCTTTTTCGGATTGTAGCCCTCAAAATCGATTGCATCGCCCTTGATGCGCTGCCGGTCCTGCATATCCTCCAGATTCTGAACGAGAAGCTCATTCTTGATCGGCACATGGGTAAAATCTGCCATGTCCAAATCAAAGTCTACAAACACATATTCCTCAACACCGGCATCCGTTACCTTGATACGGGGAATCGGAATAAATTTGTTCACGGCAGCTCTGTGCGTTTCCTCGGTTTGGTAGAGCATCCATGCTGCCAGCGGCATTTCATTCTCCTTGAAGGTCTGTCCCAGATCCTTATCCTCAGCGACCTTCTGTTTGACTGTTTCTACAATTTGCTGTGCCTGCGTCGGAGTAACCGTGTGGGCCGGGGTGTGCTGAATATGTTCCTCGACCTCCGCCTGAATCAGCTCCGTTGCTTTCTTGAGCAGTGCATCCGTGGCATCCGTCTTTTCAATTTGAGTATGAGCATACGCTTTTTCCAGCTCGGCATCCGGATTGGTTTCTATTGTCAGCTGAGTATAGACCACTTCTTCGGGCTTGATTTCTTCTGCTTTAATGACATTCCCAGCCTTAAAAATAGAATCACCCTTCTGTGCCTCCGCCAGAATATCATTGAATTTATCATGGGCAGTCAGCATGACGGCATCCACATCCCGATCACCGGTGCGCTCTCCATAGGGTAGCCGCAAGCCGCGACCGACCATCTGCTCTCGCAGAATTTTGGATGCGGCCGTCCGAAGCGGAACGATGGTATAGAGGTTGTTGACGTCCCAACCTTCTTTGAGCATATTGACATGGATCACGATCTCCACCGGATTTTTCGGGTTTTCCACATCCAGAAGCAGACGAGTGTTCGCTTCGGTCTCTGCACCCTTCTGTTTAGAGTGGACGATGATCGTTTTGTTTCGATATGCGCCACTACGGAATTCGTCTGACTTTACGAATTGCTCCACCCAGGTTGCGTGATCCGTATCCTTGCAAACTACGAGCATAAACGGCTTCACCACAGGCTTGCCGTGATTGGCAGCGTAGACTTCCAATTTGCGCTTTGTGCTTTCGTGGCAGGTGATGCCGTCCAGCAGCATCATTTTATCCAGTTGTTTATCACCGAAGTTATAAAAATCAATGTCCGAACGGGTCACGGCATAGGGCGTGCGGGTATAGCCGTCCTCAATTGCTTTGGACAGCGGGTATTCATATACCACATTTTTGAACGGCACCTGCTTGTTCCCCTTGGTCACCAATGGTGTCGCTGTCAATTCCAGTCCCAGCAGCGGATGCAGCTCGTTCAGCGCCTGCGCCCCTTTTTCTGCCCGGTAATGGTGCGACTCATCCATAATGAGCACAAGGTCCGGTAAGTCGGACAACGCCTGATAGAACGAGTCCCCAATGAGCTCGTTCACCTTTTTCATATTTGCGCCCTCTTTGTTGAATTTATCGATGTTATACACGAAGATGTGAACATCGGATTCAAACAGGGAGAGCGTTTTTTCACGGTAATCGTCATCCGTAATGATCTGCGGCGGCGTGCTGAAACAGCCAAGCCCCTTGAACACATACTTGGCACTGTTGTTATCACTGAGATCCTTTTTGAGTTTTTCAAAAATCGTAGTATTGGGAGCAACCACGAAAAAGTTCCTGATATGGTGCTGCGTGTAGAGGTAGGCGATAAAGGCTCCCATCAAGCGAGTCTTGCCGACGCCGGTTGCCAGAGCAAAAGTCAAGGACATAAAGTCACGCTCAAAATCGGAGCAGATCGGATACATAGCGTGGACAGCGCCCAGTGCCGCTTTCAGATTCATGCCCTTGCGGAGCTGCACGGCGTTTGCAATTTCCTCCAGAATCTTCAGCGATTGCGTCTGTGGCTTGCGGAGGGACATGACACCGCTGATGTAATCCGTAGTATAAAACGGAAAATCGTTAGACATCTTGTTCCTCCTCGTCACAGTCATCATACACCGGCGGGTGTACAATATTCAGGTTGTAATCCGTTTTGCCGAACTCGCAGCGTTCCAGCAGCATTTGCGGAATCTTCTTCACCGTGATGTTGTCGTAAGCCTTATCCAGTCCGCGGTCAAAGGAACGGCAGGCGATGATCAGATATTCTCCTTCCTCCATGGTGTCCTTGATGGAGTCCAGATAGGGGCTGTTCAGGTGTCGTGTGGTCACAAAGAGGTAGCTGTTCTCGTTGCCCATAGACTGTTTCCAGAACAGATCGCTGTCTGGATGATAGTGGAATCCCTCGTGCAGGGCCACCGCAGCCGCCAGCATATTGGCGTCATAGTCCTCGTTGATAACATATTCATCAAAGGGGTCTTTGTTAATGAGCGTGGGTGCTACCTCATAGAAGCGGTAGCCGCCGCCACCCTGCCAGTCAACAGATTTTGTAATACCTGACTTGTCTTTATCTGCAATTAGCGCATCAATCCGTGGTTTACAGTGGGTATATGCCTGTTCTCCCATTTCAATGCCAATCCAACGACGTTTCATTTTGTGGGCAACTGCAACAGTTGTTCCGGAGCCTAAGAACGAATCCATCACCAAATCCCCTTCACTTGTTGCAATTTCCAAGACTCTCTTAATTAAATGCTCTGGCTTTTTACCCTTTGGGAAAGAAACGTTACCCTCTTTATGAAGATTATTGGACAGGATATCATCCCACAATGTTGTTAGTGGCTCAGCTGATACCAATTCACCATCGATGAGTCTCAGCTTATCTTTATAGAACAAAATTCGCTCCCCGCTAATGAAATACATATCGGGGTTATTCTCACGATGCAAGTATAATATTTCGGCTGGCTTTCCTTTCGAAGCCAGCACCGTTTCTTGCACTTCTTTACCTACGCTCTTCATATCGGGTCGTGCGGTACGAATTACAGAAATGGCGTTGTTAATAACAAACTGCTCCAACAAAGTAGGATTATTCTTTACGCATTTACGAGCTGTAGGTAGATCAATCTCATTCGCTTGCGCAAATGCCTCTATTAGCGTAATAATGTTCCAATCCGCATAGTTATCATGAATGTTTGTAATAAATTTAGTATATCTGTCATCACGGCTACGTTTCGTATACACACGATTTGGATTCCAGAATTCCTTTTTCTTGGAATACATTAGAATGAAATTTGTTGTAGTAACGCAGCCAGGGTTAATTGCCTTATGACCGGTGGCTGCCCCTTGCTTAAAGGTAATCAAGTATAGACGATTTTGCTTTCCAAATATTTCATCTAAAAGGAGTGTTAAATACGGGAGGTTTTGATCATCAATATGGACGAACAGCGTTCCATCATTTTTCAAAAGAGTATGGATAATTTGCAAACGGCTCCGCATTAAATCCAGCCATATTGACATTTCAAGGTTATCATCATAGTTTTCGAATGCCTGCCCAGTATTAAATGGCGGATCGATATAGATGCACTTTACTTGCCCGGCAAATTTGCTCTCCAGCGCTTTCAGCGCCAGCAGATTATCTCCGTGGATCAGCATATTCTGCGTATCCGGGTCGGTGGCGGTGTTGGAAAGCTCTGTGTTTTCAATCAGCAAACGGGGCTCGACTCGAATCGGCTCATCCTTGCCGTACCACGTCAGTTCCAGCTTATTGGCCATATTTCTGCCACCCTTCCTTTGCTGCAAGTGCTGCAAACTGTTTCTCTAAATTATAACGAATATCGGAATCTGTTGCCTGCTCAAAGGGGCGAGTTTCCGTTGTCGGCAGTGATTGGATTGCAAGGAAAATCTCCGGGTGCTTTGCGTTGTTCTGCATAATTTGCAGTTGCGCAGAACTGCGGTCAAATGGGGATTTCTGAAGCTCGTTCCATGTATCCAGAATATCCTTTTCCAAATCCGTAATATATTGTTTCTGCCGCAAATAGGCAATCAATAAACTGTAATCCATCCGTTATCCTCCTCTGTGTCCGTTGCTTGCGAAATCCGTATCAGCAACCAATTGAACTTTTTCAACTGCCGCTATGGTGCTGTTTTCCTCTCGCTCCAAAGCCTCATCCAGCTCGTACATTAGCATACTGGCAAACATTAACTGCCGTGCCGCATTCTCTGCTGTAATGAAATCATTTTCGTGAGCCTTTGGATTTCGCAAGGCAGCCGCTGCTCCGGCAAACATATCCATAAATCCTCGTTGAACATTTTCGCCTGTATCCGTTGAGGTGTCTGCAATCACAAGCTTAGGAGTTTTGGCCGAAAAAACTGTTTGCATAAGAGGGTAGCCATCCAACTGCTTTCCGTCCTTTCCTCTAAGCTCTGGGAAAAGCTTTTTGACTCTGGCATTTATTTCGATAAAGGCACTGCGTGCAGATTCAAAATAATGGCCATCTTGATACAGTGACCGCGCCACCCGAATAATATCCGGGTGAACCAGCTTCCAGTCAATCGCAAAACGGAGTTCCAGTTCCCTGCGCTTCAAGGCATCTAATTGAATCAAAATTGTATTTCCTTCTCCCGTTGCCATTCTTTGCGTTGAGGTGTAAACAAGATTACGGGAAATGATTTTCCACTCATCGCTTTCTTCAAAGTGATTTTCGTAAATGTACTGAATTAGGTCATTATAAAATTGAATATACTCCGGCGTATCGAAGCGAACTGGTGTTTTAATGGCAAAAAGGCTTTTCATCTGCCCAATTAAAGAATCAATTGTAATCATTGCGGGACCCCTTCCGTGCCATGTGAGTTCTAAATATTGGATATAACATTTCCCCCGGTTTCTGTGTACGGCAAGCAACCACCTCGAAAGACTTTGTTTGTAAATATCACTCACACAGTCTTTGATAAGCCTTGCGAACAGTTTGCGCCATCAAGATTCTGCGCTGGCTTAGGAACTCCATGTAGTCCATATTTTCGAAGTTATCCGGCAGAGCGTGTTCCTTGCAGGTTTTGCGATAACCTTCTTCGCCCAGCTTTTGGCGGTAATGAGAGACATAGTCTTGGGGTGCCTTATCTGAAATCTCGATGTTGGTGGCGTAGTCGAGATAGGTAAAGTTTGCGATCTGGTTTCGGTCACGGTCGCTGGTAAAACCAATGCCGGTCAGGTAGTTTTTCGGGAAAATGTGATGCTTGTCGATAGCATTCTTCGTTCCGCTGGAACCCAAGATGAAATACTTGGATACTGAGGTGTTGCTGAACAACATAGGAGTATTCAGCACGATCTGAGCTGCCACATATCCATACCACGCCGGAGAAATAGCCGCAGCGCTGTTCAGCTCGTTAGGTAGGGTCAAACTGAAATAATCGTCTGTGAAGTGTGTTTCGATTACACGGTCAATATAGGCAATGAACTCTGCCGCCGTATGAACATCACGCAGATCTGCAAATTGCTTTTCCACTTCGGACTCCGTGGAGCCAGTGTAAAAATATGTGATGGTGCTCATAAAGAACCACTTGCTGGTGCATTTCTTCAACTGCGCCGCATCCAGTTTGTAGTCGTATTTGGCGATCAGGTAAAGGACATAACTGAAAACGATAGCGTTGGACGATGCAATCAGCTTGTCGCTGATATATCCGGCCTCTGCCATGATGTTAATGAAACTGTGCCAGTTGTTAAGGTTCATGACCTTGTCCAAAGCGTCCTTGAAAATCTGGAGATTTTCATGCCGGACTTCATCAGAGAACTTTCCGGTCTCAAGATTTTTGCCTCTCAAAAGCATGTAGGCGTATCTCAACCGGGCACGCTTGAAACCAACGCCAACGGCCATGCGAATCAGATGAGAAGGTTCAATTGCCAAAAGTGTGTTGTAAGAGGTGTTGGCGGCTGGTACTCTGGATGTTGCTGCAAACGCATTGATCTTATTGCTGGTTTCATTCTCGTAAACGGAGATAAGAGTCTGAATGAAGTTGTTCTCCGTCAGACTCTGTCCGCCAGAATTGACTCTGACGAAAATATCTGCGACATCTTCCTCGTCTGCGTTATAGCTGATCTCCAAAGTAGGCAGAGAATAATCGGACAGATTCAGTAGCGCATTGATACTATCTTCGATCCTATCCTCTTCCTCGTCTGTCAACAGCGGGAGTCCCTTCTTACTACGGCCTTCGTTAGCCTCCTTGATAAAATGACGCCGCAGAGAGCTGATGGAATTATCCTCTTTTGCCAGGAACACATCACTGATGCGACTGATCCACTCGGTGTCCTTTTCGTATGCCTGGGACCACACGGCAAATTCGCGAGTCAGCGGATTATAGGAGATTTTTATTTCACGATCTGCGAAATTCTTGTCCTTCACCTTGACCGCAAACATAGCCGCGACAAGGGCAGTCAAACGCTGCTGACCGTCAATGACGAGTTCCTTAGGTTCTTCATAGGTTTTTGAGTTATCTCCAATCGTGCTCTTTTTGCTCTCATAATCAACTGGAGACTCCCACAGCATGATATAGCCAATGGGATAGCCCTTGAGCATAGAGTCAAACAACTCACGAACTTTATTGTCCCTCCAAACAAAAGGACGCTGAAGATCAGGCAGACCGATGCGGCCATTGCGTACATCCTTGACCAAATCCCCGACTTTACTGGGGATATTCTTAAACAGTTCTTTTCCCATATAGATCTCCTAAAATCGTCTTTATCTGTTTATCGATTGTCAGGCACAATTTCCACGATATCCTCAATTCGGCAATCCAGCGCCGCGCAAATCTTTACGAGTATTTCTGTAGTGACATGTCCGTTCCGTCCCATTTTGGTGACGGATGCTGGGCTGATACCAGCCCTCTCGCACAGGTCTTTTTTCTTCATGTCCTTATCGATGAGCAACTTCCAGAGTTTTTTATAACTCACAGACATAAAATATCTCCTCCGTACCGATATACAAAAAAATGCTCTGCCGCTTGGCAGAGCATTCGGTCTATTGCAGCCATACTGCCAAGGCCTATTCCAACACTTGACAGCGTTGTTTATAATGATAGCACATTTGGGCAGGAAAAGCAAGAAAATGATAAATCCGCACGAATTCTGACTCTATTCAATTTCTTTTCAAGCCGCGAAAGAAACGCTTGAACCTCCGGGCAGTCAGAGCTACAATGCCAACACCTCATAACGAGGACAAACTGATTGGAGGTCAAATGATGAATTATGAAGTAAACCCGTTTCAGGACTACGAATCGATTACCGTTGATGAGTTGAAAGATCAAGCTAACAGTTTACTGAACCTGGTAACGGAAGAACGGCGGCCGCTGCGCGTATTCATGAACAATGGCAAGGAGTTTCTGCTGTTCCCCCAGGACTTGCTCGCCCTGATCTGCGACTCTGACTTTCGCTTGATCCTGCTGTCGGCAATGCGGTATGCGATGGGCAGGAATACTTGTATGCCTGTGGTAATTTCCAATTATATCAAGCATCACATCCAGATTCTGGATGATAAGTTTCTCGTACTGGCTGCCGACGATATCCGGCGGCACCTTGAAGACTATGCAGAGCATGAACTGAATCCAAATCTTTGGCAGGGTCTTTTAGATGCACTTGAAACAGAGCAGAGAGAGCGTGCCACTCGTAAGGCGAGGAAGATTAGACCCTGCCCAGCCTGCGGGAAGCCCTTGGAGGTCATGAGCATTGCCGATAACCAGCATTCACCAGGCGGATTTGATGTAATTGCCCACTGCCAGAACTGTCTCGCTGATTACGAATGGTTCTGCGATAAGGATGGCGGTGTCTCAGATATGAAACAGTATTTTTTTGGGTAAGGCAGTGTAAAAACCGACGCTCACATGAACAAGCGCATTCTCGTATTTCAATATACTTTCCCTTAAAATGTCCCTCAAATTACGGGAATGCGATAGTTATTGAGGGAAAGCGAGTTTCACCTTTAGAGAGCAAATGCGTGATAGTATTCTTTGTCTATAGCGCTGCAACTGCTGAGCTGCCACCCTCGCAGAAACCTCTTGCATAACAGCCTCTTCAGAGTTACAATGCAGACGCCCTGAAACACAAAACGCTTCCCATCCGGCACCGGTGAATCTTCACCGAAAACCGGGCGGGAAGCGTTTTTGACCACATAGATTACCACATACGGCTCCGGAACACTCGGAAACAGCGGAGATAAGAGCGTCAAAGAGTAAGTAAAACAAATAGGAAATGGCTAAAAACCGCTATAAACGAGTAGAAAAAGTGTTCTCGATAAGTTTGGGAGCAGGATGCCGCAGGTTCGAATCCTGTCACTCGGACCACCTTTCCCAGAAAAACCGCCTTTTTAGGCGGTTTTTCTGCGTTATTAGTTCAATTTTTGAAGCGTGCTTGACCACATCCCAATTGTGGTCAGAGCGGTAAAATGGCGGTTGCAACCTCGGTACGGAGGAACGCCGAAAACCGCAAAATCCCTAACCCATCCCTAACGGGTGTAACTCGGGTATTTCGCCACAGACACGACGGAAACTTGAGTTTTTCCTTTTTAGCGCCTATAATGGTTTATAGTAGTTTTTGTATTGTCAGGTACAGCTAAAAAAATTACCAACCAATCACATTGTGATAGTGTTTTATCAGGAGGATTTTCATGTCTGATGTAGAAAACGCCTATAAGCAAATTGCAAGCTTCCTAAATAATGAGACAGAGAAAACGCTATTGATCTGCGGCATAGCCGACGAAGAAAAACACCGGACACTTCTAAAAGCACTGAATGTTCGAGGGAGGTCTAAAGGTCTAATCTTTCTTATTCATACCACAAAGGATGGGATGGAGGATTTCTTCCGTTGGGCAGGTCTTTCCAAAGTAAAAGTTCCTAAAAAGTATGGACAGTCCATGCAATTGTCGAACCTTACTATCTATTTCGACAATCTATCCACCAGGAGCAGTAGCAATAAATACGACAATTATGCGTTTGACTTCATGATTGTATGGCCGATGCAAAGTGTTACGAAAAATCCAGAAGAGATTCAAATGCTACATGAAATGGCAGAACGGCAGAAGACGAAAAAAATCATTTATCTCACAATAAAAGAGCCTTGGTACAGCCCTGAACCATTAAAGCCGTACGTTGACCGAATTGTTACACTGGACTGCGAAAATGATAACCCGAAGGAATATCAGCGAATCATGGCCGCCTACAAAGAAGACCAGATACATCAAGAACAGAGAAACAGATTCTATTAATCTTGATATGCAATAGTGTGAACAGCCACAGATAGAGTCGCTTCTATCTGTGGCTGTTTTACATTACTTACCCCACCCTTTCGAACGGTATCACCTTGCACCGGTTCTCCTCCGGCGGGTCGGGAGGCTCCGGGGCGTTGGCTGCCGTGGCCGATTCCATAAAGCCGCCGATCTTCTCTGCCGCGCCTCGCTGCATATCGTTGGTGATGTGCGTATAGGTGTCCAGAGTGAAGCCCGCGCTGTAGTGACCCAGCATGCTGGACAAGGTCTTCACATCCACGCCGCTGGAAATCGCCATGGTGGCGAATGTGTGTCTGAGGTCGTGGAAGCGCACGTGCTCCTCGATGCCTGCGTTTTTTAGCAGCTTCCGGTTGATCCTTGACACCGCGTCCGGACTCCAGTAGCCGCCCGTCCGGGGCGACGGGAACAGGATAGGGTTGTCCGGGTGCTGTTCATGCTCCTGCACCAGCAGGTTCACGGCCTGCTGCGACAACGCCACCTTGCGGACAGAGTTTTTCGTTTTTGGTTCTGTCACATCCAGCTCGCCCTCCATGCGGGTGACCTGCTTATTCACCGTCAGGATGCGCTCTTTTACATTCAAGTCCTCCCACTGGAGCGCCAGCAGTTCTCCCCTGCGCAGGCCGCTGGACAACTCCAGATAGAACATAGGCAGGACGCCGTACTTCTCCGCTTCCTGGAGGTATCTGCCGATCCTCTCCGGCGGGAGGATGGTCATCTCTTTCTTGTCCTTGGGCGGGATACGGCAGTTCTCGCAGGGGTTGTACGGGATGAGCCGCTCTTTCACCGCCTGCTTCAGCGCCGCCTGCAGCACCGCATGGACACGCCGCACGAAGGTGTTGGATAGCGCTTTGCCGTTCTGCTTCGACCCGCGCTGCATCCTGCCGTTTTCCTTGGTCTCGTTGTACATCCTCTGGATATGGATGGACGAGAGCTGCCTGAGCTTGATCACACCGATGGCCGGGATGATGTGGTGTTCGATGATCCCTTCATAGCCCTTGGCGGTATTGTAGCGGATGTTGGGCTTGCTGTAAGTCTCAAACCACAGGCGGCACCACTCCGCTACAGTGTAGTCTCCGGTGTGATGGATAGGCACGCCCCGGTTTTCCCGAATGGCCTTCGCCAGCTTTTCCTTGCACTCTGCCTGGGTCTTAGCGGACACACTTTTCTGGATGGCCTTGCCGGTGACCGGGTCGATGCCCTGGGTATATCTGCCCTCCCAGCGGCCGCTGGGCTTTTTGCGGATGCTGCCCTCACCGTTGGCTCGTTTCTTTGCCATTTATGATCCCTCCTTTTTAACACAAACACATACCACAGAGTTTTTGGAATAGCTACTAAAATATTTCAGATTTTTTCGCAGCCTGTTCGTCGATCCATTCCATGAATTTGTCACGGGGAACGATGATGCGGCTTCCCAGTGTGATGGTGGGGAAATCCCTGCGGTGGGCCACCTCGTAGGCGTGGGCCAGACCGATGCCCAGCACATGGGACACATCCTCCACGGTCAGCATCAGTGGGAGTTCATCAAACGAATTGTATTTGGATTTTCTCATTCAGTTCCTTTCTACCTTCCGCGTGGAAGGGTTTTATTCTTTGTTTTGCGGCCCAGTTTTTGAGCCGCTTACATCGTCATGTCAGGCCACTGCTCCTCATGGTCGTCCGGTTTATGGCCCAAGGCCATGCGCTTCTCCTGCAGCTTTTTCAGCCGCTTGCGGTCGATCTGGATTCCGCCGGGGCGGGACTTAGGGACGGAGTTGTCCCGGAAGATCCGGCTCATGTGATGGAGCAGCCGGGTCACCGCCAGCATTGCAGAGGGAGGGCGGTTTTCCTCCAGATGGTTCAGAAGATACTGGGCATACTGGTTACCCTGCTCGGCGGATCGGGTCAGCCAGTGGATTGCTCGTTCCTCGTCATAGGGAGCTTCCGTTCCGGTAAGGTACAGCTTGCCCAGCATATACTGGGCGTAGGGATTTCCTCCCTCCGCCGACTTGGCAAACCACTCCACCGCTCTTGCGGTATCCTTTTGGATGTGCTCGCCTTTGAGACACTCCTTGGCCAGCCGATACATGGCGTAGTGGCTGCCGTTGACCGCGGCGGTGTAGAGCCAGTTCATCCCCTTCCGGGTATCCCGCACTTCCAAATCATCCGAGAGGTATAACTTAGCAAGGGAATATTGTGCCACCAGATGTCCCTGATCCCCCGCCTGCTCGAACCAGTACCGTGCTTCCACCGAGTCCGGTATCAGCAAAGGTCCGTCCCGCCAGAGCTTTCCCATCAGGTACTGGGCATACATATCACCGTTCTCTGCCAGTTTGTCCATTTCAGAGACGGCGTCGCTCCGTTCCTCCATGGTCAGGCTCTCGTCCCGGATCACATCCCGGAGCACCCAGTAGTCGTAAGACTCGTTTCGGAATTCTTCCGGCTCATCGTACTGACCGAGATTCTTCTCCTCGAAGCTGATCTCACCCAAGCGCAGGCGCTCCGCCTCCTGAATGACCGCGTTTTTGATCTGCCGGAACTCCTTTTGCTGTGAGAGCGGGATGCGTGCCTGGGTCTTGTCGTGATAGTAGCTGTCCACCTTGCCTTGGAGCATCAGCCACTGGTCATAGCACTTGCTTACGACAGGGAGCCGCTCCATCTCGTCCACGATCTCATCCACCAGCTGCTTCAACCGTTTGGGGAGGTAACCGTAGGATTTCTTGCCCTTGACCGCTCCGAGCTGCGCCGCCAGCTCCAGCATGAGCTGTTCGGCGTCCGGGTGGTCACATACGCCGTCCTGCATGGCACGCACCAGTTCCAGCATTGCCCGCCGAGTTTTCCGCACCAGTTCATCTCTGGAATCAGACTTCTGTTCATAGAGGTGGAGCATTTCGTTGCGGAAAATATCGTTGGTGAGCTTGGACTTGATCTGACGGATGCCTTCCTTGGAGAGGTAGGCCTGCCCCGCCTTGACGGACCAGGCCATCATGTGGATGTGCGGGTGCTCGCCCTCGTCGTGGAAAGCAGCGTACCATCGGAAGTCGCCGGGCAGGATCTTCATTGCCGCCGCGATGTCGTTGCGGTGCGCCCGGATGAGATTTCGCCACGCCGCGGCGTTGTCGAAGCCGAGCCGAGCAGCATCCTCCCGCTTGAGAGAGATGATATGCGTCCACACATTTCCGGTGTAGTTCTCCAGTTCTTCCACGGCTTTCTCCAGAGAGACTGCATCCTCATCACCGAACAGACCGTGAGCGCCGATGCGCTCGGCGCGTGGCCGGGTGGCAATGTACTTCATGTACTGCTCCGACTCGTGAATGGAATCCCAGTTGGCTTCCAGCGCCAGCGTGATGAACGCAGATGCATTGACCTTTGTGGGCTTTGTCAGGTAGTCCTCGTACTCATAGAGCACCTTGCTGTCCGGGAAGTCTTTGACCAGTTTTGCGATGAGCTGCTCCTGCTTTCGTGTGGGCGGACGGTCATCTGGGATAAGCTCCACCCGCTCCCGGGTCGCGATGTAGCGCAGGTATCCGGAGGCCCCGCCGGTGCTTTTGATATAGGGACTCTTGAGGATCAGTCTTGCCATTCGTCATCATTCCAGTCCTGCTCCTGACGGAAGCGTGCGTACTTTTCCAACGAGATGAGACCGTTGGTGGCTTTCACATTGCGGACGCTCTGCGCCCGTCTGCGTTTCAAATCTTCCCGATCCATCTCGAACGCTTCTGCGATAATACCGTTGGTCATGTCCTGCTCCACGCATCTGGTAAAATCTCTGCAGGCGATATAGTCCTCCAATCTGCTCAGCCTGCCGTCGATGGCAGACATGATTGCCATGGGCAGCAGCGTTGTGTTGTCCTGTATTCCCAGATAGTCCACATAGAAGTTCACGGCTTTCTCGATGAACTCATTTTTGCTCTGGCAGTTGTCGGCGGCGTACCACTGCTCGATCCTTCTTCTGGTTTCTGGCTGCATCCGGAATGCAATACGATCTCTGGTTTCTTTACTCATTCAATTCCTCCTTTTTGCTGTAAGACATCCTTGAAAAGCCCTGCAACACGGGGCTTTTCGGGGAAGCTGATGCCATCGGCGCTTTTTTCGTCTCTCAAAGACGCCAGCTTCAAGCGTCCGAAACTGCCCGCACTGCGGGCAGAAGTGGCGGCTGCGGCGACGCCTGCGACGCCATGCCTTTATCCTGCTTTTTCTTTCGTCCCGCAAAAGTCTGCCGAAAACGGCTCACATCCGGCTTCAATCCCCTGGTCGGGACTGGGACTCGCTTCTTCCCGGAAAGGCGCACACAAGGCGTTCTGGCGACCCTGGGCGTTGGACTTTTTGAGGAGTTCTGCCACACGACAGCGGGCGGCAGCCTCCTCTGCCTGCCGGAGCTGCCGCTCATAGAATGCTTCGAGTACACCTTGGATAGGGCGAACGGTGTAGAGCAGATTTCCGTTCAGGGGTCTGCCATCTTTGCTTCGTACCATCGTCGGCTCCGTGTAGATGAGACCTTTCTCCTCCAGCTGCCGCACATACTTTGCCACCGTATTTTCACTCATGCCGATCGCATGACCGATGGTTTTGTAACTGGGGTAGCACTGGTAGGTCTTCCGATTCTCGCACCGGAGCAGATAGGAATAGAGGGAGATCTCACGAAAATCCAGACCGATGCTGAATATCTCGTTTGGTACCATAAAATAGTTTTTCTCTGCACTGCGCTTGGGCCATTTGTTGAAACTCAATTCATACCTCCTGTATTGTCGTAGAGTCCGATGACGCTCACACAGGGAACAGAAAAATTTTCATTGCTTTTCTGCTGTTTACCTGATATACTTTTATCAGTAGATTTGTGCGTGCCTGTGTGTGCGCCGAGCCGCCGGACTGTTGCCGCAGTCGCGGCGGTTTTTATTTTGCGGGTGTGTTGTGTGATCCACATTCCTCCTTTGCCCTCATCTGTAAACTATCTTTTTCGCCTCCTCCGTGTTAGAATAAAAAGAGACCGTGCTCCCGGGAGCACGGCCAGAGATGGAATGACCTTCCGAACGGATTGCCGTATGGCGGAGAGCACTCATGCTCTCATAGATGCTCTGTCGAAGACCATGTGGATTCGTCGGCGCGGAGACCGTGCCGTACCGAACCAGGGGCAACCTCACCCGGGTGAAATTGTCCTTCTATTATTACTTAGAGAAAATTCGCAAAATCGGAAGGTCTGGAATTGTAAACTTTTTGTGAACGCAGAAAGGGCGGTGAGCTCATGTCCTTCAAGGATACTCAGTCGTACAAAGAACTTCAGTCTGACTGGCGCTGGATACACGAAATGGACCCGGAAGCTGCCGCCGCTGCAGACCAATGGGTGAAAGAGCATCCGGAGGAGTGGAAGGAGCTGGAGCATATGCTCTACTACAGCGAGGCGAACTTTCACAAGCGTGTAGCACCGGATACTCTGGAGGATTTGGATATAAAGCAGCCCCGATCTTACAATCCGGAAGCGTTCCTGCCGGAGGAAGTACGCAACGCAATTTACAACGACAGACGGTGGTTTGACCGAAGCAAGTATCTGCCGGAGGGTTCTGATGAAGATCCCTTCATGTATTTGGACACCCAAATCTATGACGCCCTGCATGCACTGACCGAACTGCAGAGGGAGATTTTGTTCCGCACGATCATCAATGGCGAGTCCACTGAATCCGTCGCACAGGACAAACAGTGTTCGTCCAGAAACATCCGGGATATCCGAACCCGTGCGCTTCGACAGATACGGGCCAAAATCAACAGACGTGAAGGCTACGGCAGACCCGGCGTTGTCATCATTATTTTGCTGTTTATGCTGCTTGTTGGTGTTCCGCTTGCTTGCTGGGGAGAACAGCTTTGGACCGCATATCCCTGGCTGGAGCCTGTGGCTGCAGTGCTTAGCGCATTGGTTATGGCGGTCATGTTCCAAGATTCCCTTCGCAGAGAAGCAGAAAGGCTGCTGCGCCAGCATTGGGCCAGCCTGAATGGGGCGCAGAAAAAAGAATGACTATGAAAGAGGGAGTGAAGCACTTGCGGTGCTTCACTCCCTCTTTCATTGGGCGATAATTTACATTATGAGAAGTTCTCTAACGGCAGCGTGAAATGTATCGAGGATGAGATGCCGTTTGATACCGCAAGCCGGATCTATAAAGACATAATCTTTGATACAAGCCCGGTCGCCGGAAAAATGTATAAAAATAGCGAAAACCGCAGGAAACAAGGCGTTTCTTGCGGTTTTCGCTGTATTTGTCGGTGTTCAATTTGCCCCGTCAGAGCACAGCCATGGTGTGCCCGATGCTGACATCTGGGCTCCAGCGCAGCTGGCTCAAGGAATAATTAAAATGTATGCCAAAATTAAATGGTTCGGGCAAAATTAAAAAGTATTAGTCGACGACTTCAATCCAACCATTATTCAAGCACATGGTCAGGTTATACTTGACATCCTGACCGGCCTTATCCCCACTCTCGAAATTCAAGACCATATACTCTCCGTCGCATCCAACAACACGAGCGTATGCTTTTTTCGATTTGTGGAACACCCGTCTACCAATGAGCTCGCCATATGCGCTTGTATCGCTCTGCAGTCCTTCCTCTTCCGGCTCCGGAGTAGAAGGTGGAGTTTCTTCCTTAACAGGCTGCACAGGTGCAGCTCTATTCGACTCCGGCGCTTTTGCCACTGCCTTCGCATTGGGCTTACTGGCAGTCTGCGGTTGGGCTTTGCGCTCCTCTGCAGCTTTTTTCTTCAGCTTAAGAAGCTCTATAATTTCCGCGATATGAGTAGGTATGAACCAGAAATCATAGTCGTTGATAGCAACTGAAACGTGGTCGTTCTCCTCAATCTCATTTTCCGACACATCAAGGATAGAATCTATGAGCCGGTCTGCCAGATACTTATCATTTCGCAGCGTTCTAAACTTTGCGGCGCAATTCGGACAAAGGCAGACATTCAACGGGTCGAGCTCTACATCCGGCTTCTGTTCCAGCTGGCACATTTCCACATTGGAGAACGGCTTGTGGCACAGCTGGCAGGCATACCGATAAGACGAGTTTACGCGATACATATTCATCAGGTATGCGCGGACATCGTCTTGCGGTCGACTGATGCGGATACGCCTGACGACAGTCGCATATACGGTTGGGCTGGCATAGGACAGTATTTGAGCGGCATGCTTCTTCAGCGCCTCCCAGTTCTTAACGGAACCGGTCGGGAACTCAAATTCGTCCTCCTCAGATTGACCAGAAGAACCTTCCTGTAGAGACAGACCACCAAATTCACGACTGAGCTGCTCAGGTGTAATGTGGAAGCGGCGCTCCAGCTCAATTTCAAAGTAGGACTGTTTCTTCTCATCCGGCAGAGCATCGTAATCCTTCACAATGGCCTCATGCTGGTCAATTTTCCCTTTCTTAAAGCCCAGAATGTCGTACAAATTTGAATCGAGGCTGACTTTTCCGTATAGTGCCTTGTTCAAATCGTGTTTTGATATAGCCTTGTGCGAGACCAGCTCCCCAGACTCAGTATAGAGCCATTTTCCGTTCCAGTCAGAAAAACGCCAATTAAACCCATCCCTATTCAGAGTATGGATTACATCTGCAGGCTCGTCATATTTATTTGGCGTTCCTCCGCCGATATAAACCGTACCAACAAGGCGGGACATGTTCTCCTGCAGTGTCTTAAAAATCACCTGTGATTTTATTAAGGCGTCTTTAGCTTTCGCATGCTGGGAGATGTAGAGAAGGGCCTCTTCCAACTTATCAATGCCGAGTTTCCAGCGAAAGTCTCCGGTCGTTCTCCACTCAGGCTGTCGGCCAGGATTGCCGGTATAGTATTCACCCCAGGTTTTTTCGTCCCCGGTGATGATTTTGTCTGTAACGCCAAGCGCCCGTAGGTCATCAAAGGTGATTCCGGCTGACTGGTATGCGTCAAAATCGACAAAGTAGATATCCGGCGCAATGCCTTTGTAGTATTGCTCCAGCATTAGACCGGTTTCGGACTGAGGGAACCGAATAACCTTTGAATGTGGCCGTGCCCAGTATGCCTTTCCTCCTGACCTGCACTTTATGTAGAACGCTTTCCGAACAATCTGTCTCAGGTCAGCCTCGTAGTCAGAATTCCTGAGATACTTGACAAGGGCGTGTATGTCTTGTACGTACTCCTCAAATGAACCGCTAAAATCTGTACCAGCATACCGCTTTTCAAGAGATTTTACAAAGTGCTCGTACTCGTTGGGCGTCTTCAGGTGCAGTACATTTTCAAAGAAGGTTCGGCACTTCTCAAATAGATATGGATGGACAAATTCCACCTCGGCCTGCATCGCCTTCTTTGACGGAAGAAATACATTGGGCAAATAAGAAGACTGCGATTTTCGGTATGGAGCAACTATGCGGTTGGATGCTGTGCGGACAATCACAGCGTCGAGAATATTTCTGTAATTCGATTCGGAGAAAATATTCGGGACAGTCTCATACAGCTTGTAAAGCCTAACAAGCCAGTCATTATCTCGGTTTTCCAAAAAACTGTGATTATCGTTGAAGTAGCTTCTAAGGTCTTCCGGCCGAATAACCTCTATTCCCAAAATGCTGGAGAAATAAGAGAGTACATCTTTGTACGGGCCTGTCTCCGTCAACGAAACCGGAAGCCATTCATAATGTCTTTTGCCGTTGATAAGTTCCGAGATTAACTCGCTGGGCAATAGCTCCGCAATTTCTCTGCTTCTTGCAATAACTGCATTGGCAGCCTTAGTGTAGCCCTTCCCATCCTTAACGGGCAAGACGCGCTCCGACGAAAACAAATCCCGCATTTCTTCGTATAAAGGATAGAAAAGCGGATAGACATCAAAGTCGTCCTCATCAAGAGGCAGAATCCGAATCAGGCTCAAGTCGAGGAGCCCCATATCGCGCAGCTCAAGGACACTCTGTCTGAGGAGCTTTGCCGTTTGTTCAGCCAGAGCCTCGTTTTCCTCTTCATCGGCAGGAACACTGCTCCGGTTTGGAGTAGTGCGGAACGGGCCTTGGACAATGAAGTCAAGTTTGCTTTCGGTCTCTGTCGGGAAGTAAACGGAGATATACGGATTCTTTGCTTTTTGGAAAGTGGTTTTTCCTTCTTTGTCTGTTGCGACAGTGAACGCAACGTCAATTGTACGGGTAGAAACCCTCGAATCAATCGGCATCGAAAATTTGATGAATGACAGAGACTCGTCCGTCTTATCATCCTCGGATTCAATTGCCGACACGCGGGTGCAGTGGTCATTTATCGGCTCAGCATCCAGTAAATATTCCCCTGATGCTTCTTTGCCCGGAATCTTGATTTCGTACTCAATGAGTTCGAGGTGCCGCATAAAAAGGAGCGTGGTCACTCCGAGATTTTTGAGTCGCTTTGTAATAGCTTCATTCAGCGCAGCCAGATTTTTAAATCCCGAAAACTGGAATCCAACGCTATATGGGAACACGAAGAGGGTCGTATAGCCAGCCGGAACATCAACGGCAGGGATATCTACGGGCTTCGTGAAGTCCTTTATCTCAACAGCGAAGGGATGGCAATTCTCTGCCAGCTCCTTTTTGCGCGGCGAGCTATACAGCCTGACCGTTTCACATATGCCAAAGACTGATTTGAAGCCGACACCGAATTCGCCAATCTGGTTTAAATCATTAACCTTGTCCGACTGCCCTATGTCGCACAGGCCCTGCAGGTTCTCCGTAGTGAAGGATTTTCCATCATGCATCACTTCAAGCCTGTCAGAGTATTGGACAAACCGAATTCCAGTAGCTCCTGCGTCTTCCGCGTTCTGGAGCAGCTCGTAGACAAAGTGTGATTTATCGGTATAGAGCTGAATTATCCGTTCGAGCGACCGCCTGAGCATGCCGTCCCTATCTTGATTCTGGAGAATCTTATCAGCTATATTCAAAGCGCTCACCTCTTTACTTTACCGTGATAACCCCGTTTGCAATCAACGTAGTATGTATATCTGCCTTCGCAATCTTCGCTTCAATCTCTGAAACCTTCTGCTGATAACGCTGTGTAGCGTTTTCCAATTCAGAGCGATGCATAGTTGCAATTCGTTCATCCCCGGCCTCAGCAATTTTTCTTTCCAAGACCAATTTCCGGTTTCGGTAATTGTTCTTTATGCTCTCTAATTTATAGCGAGCGACTTGCCTTGTAGACTCTGTATGCTGGGCTTTCTCAGCTTGCCACATCTGGACATGGTGTTCCTCCAAAGCATCCCATACCTCCGGCTTTAGCTTTGAAGAATAGTCAACTGCGGCAGCTGTCAGGATGTATTCCGGGAGCTCTGCTGCAATTCTCGGTTCTTCACAGATTGCTACCAATTTGAAATTTGAACGAATCCCAACATAATCCCACGCATAAATAGACATCGGGTAATCACCGGCTGGAATCTCGTCAGAGTAGTATTCCAAGTGAATATAAACGAGCTTGTTGGTGGCAAAATAGGATGCGGCTTGTTTGACCAGCGGGTGCATCGGAGTAACGAAAAAGGCGGTTCGGTTTTTCTCGGCAGCTTCTGAATCAAAAGTAATCGGGTGGTTCGGATTGTTGCCCTTAAGATAAACCTCCCATTTCCTACGCAGGCTGTTCCGCAGGCCAGTCAGATTTCTGAGGTCAGACAGGATTTCAGAACGCGCCACTGCACTGAGGCGCAGCGTTTTCAGAGCACCATCACCAAGGATATAATTGTTACCACCTAATCGGTGATTGAGATACATCTCGACAAGGTGCTGAATGCTTCTGGCCGACAGGAAGGGACTTTCTGCCTCCCGAATTTCCTTTGACATCGTATAGTTCGACAAATCGAACCCGAATAGCTCCTTCTCCTCGCTTTCCAGCTTGTTCAGCTCCTGGGCCTTGCGCACCTCATTATCGGCCATCTGCTCCAGCTTTGCTTTTCGCTCTGCATCCGTAAGGCTGGTATCCAGTGCTATCAGCTCAATTTGCCTGCCGATTTCGCCGAGAATCTCCTCGCATTCACCGATGCTCCCTTCAAAGACACCGATGCGAGAGAGGCAGCGGTCATAAATGTCAGCATCCACAGTATCACTGGTGATAATGTTATAGATGTTTACAACTTCGTTCCCTTGGCCTCGGCGGTCGATACGACCAATGCGCTGCTCGATGCGCATGGGATTCCAAGGCAGGTCATAGTTTATCATCATGTCACAGAACTGATAGTCCAAGCCTTCAGAACCGACTTCTGTGAAAAGCATGATGTCAATGGCTTCCGGGTCGTCCTTCGGGAGTTCAAACCGCGCCCGGAAATCCAGCCGGTCATCATTTTTTACGCTACCATCGATTTGTTCGACACGAAATCCCGCCTCTCGCAGCTTTCTTTTGATATAATACAGCGTGTAGCGGAATGTGCTGAACAGGATGATTTTGTTGTTTTCAGATTTCTGTTTTTCACGGATAATCTGAAGCACCCCATCGAATTTCGGGTCGTCCTCCGGCAGGTTATCCGCCATTTCCAGAAGGTTCTTTGCGATAAAGCGGAATGTCTCCAAGTCCATCTCGCTGAACTCGCCATCATCGAAATCAAACTCCGGGTCGTCCGTCATCTGCTCAAATCTACGGTCAATGATACCCCGGATGTGCGGAGCAAGTCCAAAGATGCAGCTTGCGGCCTGACGGCGAATCGTTGACATCATAAATTTGACGCCACGGCCACCGTGCAATTTGGACAGCGCAGCGACTTCAAAAGTCAAGAGAGCATCATGGAGCTCCCGCTGTTGGTCAGTAAAATCGCTCTCCAGCGTATGTGTTCTCCGAATGCAGAAATCTTGGATATCCTTTCTGCGCGTTCGGTTGAGCATCATATTGAAACTGTGGAGAGACTCAATATCGGTAATGAGTTTTACCCGCTCCTCACGGGTGATGGTGTCCTGCCTGAGAACCTTCCGGATTTGCTCAAATACCGGATTGTTTGCGATTACATTTTCGCCCCATTGGGTCGTGAGAACACTATCCAGCGTTTCCAGTGCTTCTGCTTTCCAGTTTTCCTTCGCAGCTCGAACAATGTGGGCGCACTGAGAGATATACGGATTCGGACGCGACATCATCGTGAAGCTCTTCTTGTCGATTACGACATCCGGGCGCAGCAGATTAAGCAGCGTGTACAGGTCGTCGTCACTTGTCTGCAGCGGAGTCGCGGTCAGCATTACGACAGCGTCTGCGTGCTGACAGAAGTAGTGGACGCACTTATATGCAAATGCCTTGTCCTTCTCCATGCTGCCATTGCGCAGATGGTGGGCCTCATCAATGATGACCAAATCAAAATGCGGTGCCGGGTCTAATTGTTGGAGGCCGAAGCTCTTATGGCGCTTGGATTGGTTCCCTTGGTATGTCCTCGCATCCAGAATGGAATACGGGACGATGACCTTTCCATAGCGGGTAGGCCATTCGCCGTCACGGTCGGTATCAGAGATAATCTGCCGAAGAGTATCGCCATCCAAGGGCGTGAATTCCTCGTCAAAGCGCTTCATCTCATTTTCCCACTTGCGGTCTGCGACAAGCGGCTTCGGGCAGATAATCATGATGTTTTCCAAATCGGAGCGGGCCTGCAGCTCCTTGATAATCAGACCGGCCTCGATGGTTTTACCGACACCGACGCTGTCTGCAATCAGAATCCTTGGTTCGTCTGCTTTTATCAGCTTCAATGCCGGTCGGAACTGATAGGGCACGAAATCGATACGGGCAGCATTAAGGGAATACAGATTTCCGGCAGACGGATTGTTAATCTGGTAGGCAGAGAGATAGCTTCGCAGGGTCTCAGAATCCACCCACTCATATTCAGGCGTGCTGCTCACCAGTGCAATCTGACCCTCATAATAGGTCTTCAGCGCACCTTCGACGAATACCTCGTACTTCTTTGTATCGCCAAGCTGCGTAACAGAAAACACCATACCCTTGGTATCCGGGCTGCCGACGATGTAAACGAGGCTTCTTTCTGTGATATCGTCCTCCTGTACAACCTCCGGTTCCACGATGACATCTGCCTGCTTGGGCGCAGTAACGGTCGGGCGGAACACTGGCTGCGGAGGTGTTTCATCCTTGAATGCTTCGGGACGCTCCACCCTTGCTTTGAGCTGTTCCAAATCAGGAATCAATCCGCTCCGGTTCATTTGGGCGAAAAACCGGATGAGGCATTCAATATCCGATACGATGGTATCCTTGCCGGGAAGCTCCGCGCTGACATGCGCCCAGTTGTTCCGGACGCCAATCATATCGCGAATGCACTCCCGCTCACTGGTCGGAAGATAGGCGTAGCCGCGCATCGTGTACCAAGACTTGTTGGCAACACGAAGAAGCGCTGCAAGGTCTAATTCCTCCAGCTTGGAAAGACCCTTTTTCTCAATGAGCTCTCTCTGGGGATAACTCAGATTGGAGAGTACGCACTCCTCCCACCAGTCTTCGCCGGATTTGGGCAGCATCACAGAAAGCCACGACGCCAGTGCTTGCGCGGCCTTGTGAAGATAATCGTTCATCCGGGATATGATGTTCTCGTCGTACATTCTGCTTCACCAGCCTTTAACCAAAAAATCCATCCTCATCAAAAATATGGTCAAGCTCGTCATTGGACATCGCGTGAGAAACGCGGTCACGGACGGCGCTGCGGGACATATCCAGTCTCTTGATGCGCCCGTTCAGCAGTCGGATAAGCTGAAGCCTGCCGACACCGGGATTCTGACGGGCATACTCAGCAAAGCCCTTAGCCTTGCCCAGATTGTCCGTTCTGGTGCCATCGTGAGGCTCCAAAATATCAATGACAAAGCCCATCTCGTCCTTCCGGATAATCAAAAAATCGGGATACATCGATTTCTTCTCCGCGTTCTGCTCATAGGGGATGCACAGTGACCATGACTTCCTCGGCGGATTGCGGAGCCAGCAGATATAATCCGACCGGCCACGTTCGGCCTGAAGGACAGCCTTTTCCCAATTGTTCAGGTTGATGACGGCTTTGCCGGTCGCATTGTCCACAAACAGATGGTCGGTATAAGCCTCGCCGACATTGCTGCGCTCAATGCTGATGGTCTCCGGCAGCCGGAAGTTATGCTTACTGATGATATCGCCATCGGAAACAATGCTGTCATACTTTTTCCGGTACCGCTCGGTCAGGCCGGTGATACGGCGGCGATTCGCGTCGTTGATGTCGTGGAACCGGCTGCGGGCATAGTTGTGGAGCATATCCATGCAGTCTGCGTCGGCGGCAAAGATGATGACGTCGATTTTATATCCGGCAGGATTATCGTCATCTGCGTATCGGGTGCCATAGCGGATGCCGATACCCTCGTTGCCCAGCTTGAGCTCTGCAAGACGGAACTGACGGTCGAGGTCGGTATCCGTGGTGGAGAACAAATCCATCTCCGCATGGTCATCCACAGACTCGCCGAATACATCAAACGTCTGCGTTTTCAGCTTGAACTGCAGCACCTGCGTGGCCAGCTCGTCATATCTGCCCTCGTCCTTTGTCTTCTTGATGAAGCTGCGAATCATTTCTACGATTTCATTCACAACATCATAGGAGGCAGAGGGCTGAAGGCCGGACTGCGTCAGGAGCCGGGTGAGGCTGAACAGAGATTTCAGATAGTCGTTGATTCTGATCCTGCGCACGTCGTAGGTCAGAAGACCAGCATCATTGATGGCCTTTACGATGGCCTCTCGGTCAAGCTCCGGCTCTTCGGGAACGTCTTCCGGAGCAGGCTGCGGTTCCGTTGCACCGGAAGGCTCTGCCCCTGCAGCAGCTCCATTTGCAGGCGTTTCGCTGCTCACGCCACTCACCGGGCGTATGGTATCCGTGGTACCGGAAGCAGGTGCCGCTGGTGCGCCGAATGAGGTGCTACCACTTTGCGAGGGCGTCTGCTGCGTCGCCTCCTGCGCGGAAGGTTCATTGCCGGTCTCAGGGGAAGGGCTGTCTCCCAAAGACATCTGGCCGGGAACCTGCTGCTTCGGCCTCGCGGGACGCTGGGCGGGAGCCGATCTGGTCGGACGGACAGTCCACGTTTCGATGGTGCTGTTCTCGAAGGAGTCGCCGATAACATCGGTGGGAATCTCACCGCCCTCGGTGCTCTGAAGCGCCTTGACCACATCCTCAACGGTCTGGGCATCAAAGTACGGCAAATAGAGGTGCACATCGTTCAAAACATCGTCCACCTGAATATGCATCTGCATGGGTGTTCTGACCATTCTGCCGAGGAGCTGCGCGATATAGGTCGCGTCTGTAGCACGACGGAAAGACATCATGGTTTCAGCGCGAGGGCAGTCCCAGCCAGTGGAGAGATTCTCCTTGAAGAAAACCACCTTGACATTCTTCTCTTCCGCGATGCGGGATGGCTCCAGATATCTGACTGCGACGCCATTGATTTGGATGGTGCTGGTCGTCTGGCCAAAGGTATGTACGACTTCTCCATCCTGGAAGTGAAATCCTGTCCGCTCCTCAATCTTCCGGAGGCAGTCATCCAAGTCAGTATCGGAAATGCCGCTGCCGGTCTGGTTCTGCACCTGAATCACGAAAACCGGATTCACATAGGCGTAGTGCTGCTCCTGACAATACTGAGACCAGTGCTCCCATTTCTGCTTCCAGTCATCAGCGGCAGCCTGCAACACGGCCATATCCTTGCTTCCGGAGGCATCCTCCGGATAGGCGATGATGATTCTGTCCTTCAGCAGACCGGATGCCCGAACATCGTCGGCGGACACGATGACCTTCTGGATGGTCGACTCTGTCCCGGACACCAGATTGTTGAAACGCTCCGGCGTAGCGGTCACGCCAAGCACGACGGGAACGGGAGCCAGACGGTCTTCCCGGCTGCCCTTGAGGAACTTCTGCATGATGGTGGTGGCCTGTGCAGCGGCTCGGCCCTGCATGCCACGGTGGGCCTCGTCAATGATGAAGTACAAGCGGTCGTACTTCTCGTCCATCGTGTTCTGCAGCGTTTCCCAGATGGTGAAGGTGCGTCCGTCGCCCTTCTTTGTCAGATTACTGCTCTTACCCAGCTTCTGGGTATTCAGGAAATAGATATGCCCATCATCCAACATTTCCTGGTCAAAGGATTCATCGGTGATAGTCGCACACTGGCCGAGCCGAATCTTGTCCGCCTTTAGGTCGATTTTGCTGCGCGACTGCTCGTTGAGCTCCGGAGAATCCGAGAGCCAGACAAAGATGGCATCCGGCTGGTCGGGATACTCCTCATCACCGAAATAGATAGATTCAATCAGAGACGCCAAGATGATGGTCTTACCCGCGCCGGTAGGAGCGGTGAAAGAAAGTACCTGCGGTGTATGGGTGCGCTGGTAGGAGCCGAGGGCCTCAGCAGTCTTTCTCCGCAGCTGGAATAGCGCCATCTTCTGGAACGGAAATAATTCTACTTTCATCTTAGCGTCCTCCGTGGTTAATTCGGAAGTTATCCAGATAGTCTCTGTAAAGCTGATAGGTGTCTTCAGCATGCAAGCCGGAAACCATCTCCCGATAGCCCGGTTCAGAATCGGTCACGATATATACCGTCGTAATGGAGTCCTCGCCGTTCACCCGCGCAGCAAACTCCTCATACTGCGATTCGTCAGTCAGCACGGCGAAACGGTTCACCGGCAGCACCAGCATGTCGGGCACTTCCGCTGTCTCCTCAAGCGCGGGACAAGGCCCGTGAGCACCAGCTTTCAGCCAGAGCACCGGAAGGAGCTCTTTAAACTGGCGTCCCAGCGCCACGGCGTTCTTATCGAGGAAGCCCAGCTTGAAGAAAGCAGCATTGGCCTTGAAGCCATCGGCCATGTGCATCGGTTCCTCTCCGCTGGTAATGTAGTCTCCCTTGAGTGGCTTTCCATTCACATCATGGCCCTCGATGGAGCAGACGGTGCGCGGCCATGTCACATAGCGGGCGATACCGAGTTTGTTCCATTCCTCGTCTCCGGGCTGAAAACCTCTTTCCGTAAGAGCCTTTGCTTCATCTGCGGAAACCTCATTATTTGTGACCAAGATACAGCGCCGATGTCCACCGTCTTCTGCGTTTAAAAGATTGACCGCGTGAAGCGTCGTGCCTGAGCCAGCAAAGAAATCTATAATAAGAGCATCGGGGTTTGAAGCAACAAAAAATCGAATTGCGTCATGCTCAGCATATAGTGACTTAGGAAAAGAAAACCGTGAATTGCCTATGATTTAGCTATAAGATTTGTCCCATTTGCTGTTGCATCATGAGTAACTTTATTCCAGATAGACTTTGCAGCAACAGATTTTGCCGAACTGCGCTCGACAATCAGCACACCATTTGCATCTCGACCTGTAACTACAAGCGTTCCTTCATCGATTTCTTTTAGTGCACCTTCATTTAGATATTGAATTGTCCAAGTGCCATTGCTTTTGGGAACTGCCTTAACGGTACCCATGCTAACACGCGACATAACTGTGCCGCCTTGTAGTTGCCATCGTCCTTCGTCCCCATTGGTTTTGACTGGCCATATTTCTACTAAGCCATCTGTAATTCGGTAGTTATTTTCTATTTTTTCTTCAGGTGGAAGAAACTCACCCACTTTAACGATTCGCTCGGTTTTGACATCAGCATAAATTGGATAACACAATCTCGGCCTATCTTTACGGAGTGAATTTGTACCTGCTCGCCTCATAGGGAGCCAGGTAGTCCCTGATGGCGTACTATTACCGTCACTATCGAGCATGTTATCATCCGTTAAGGCTGGGCCAGCTTCGCCCATCATTACGAAAAACAAATACTCATCGCATCTTGAAAACTCTCTCGCTTTTGCAACACCTTTTCTATTAATAACGCTACTAACCATTTGAATGCGTGCTTCCGGGAAGAGTTCTTCTAACAAGCAGCCTAAATGCAGGTACTCTTTTTCGTCGATGGTTACTATCAAAACAGATTCGGCGGGATTCAGTAGTCGCTTGGCAATTCTCAGTCGCTTCTCCATCATCGAAAGCCACTTGCTATGTCGATAGGTATCGTTGCCATCCACATAGTCGTTATTGTATTTCCAGTCTCTCGCCCCTGTGTTATAGGGCGGGTCGATGTAGATACAATCCACCTTTCCGGCATAGAGGTATTCCAGCAGCTGGAGCGCATGGTAGTTGTCCGCCTCGATCAGCGTGTGCCACAGGTCGCTGTCCGGCGCATTGCAGACGGTATCCAGCGGCTGCAGATAGGGATAGATGGGTTCACCGAATTGGGCCACGCAAACCAGCGCATCCACAGGAAGCACGACGCGCTCCTTCGTCGCCTTGTGGAAACAGGCAGCCTGTCCATCCTCGATTTTCTCTACATAGTAGATGTCTGTGACCTGCCCGTCCTTCGTGGCCACGACGGAACCGCGCTTTACCGGGATATCGTAAAGCGGTGTGGCCTCCGGCAGATGCTCTTCAAATACCAGACCGAATTTTTTCTGGCGATTTGCCCTCTTTACCTCTGCACGAATCCGCTCACGCAGAGACTCGTCCGGAATCTGGCTAATCAAATCGTCTAAAGCAGCCATGCGTTTTTGCCTCCTGTGTTTTTCTCTGGAGATTACTCTTCCGTGATTGTCTTCTCTTTGATGTGATAGCTGATGTTTCGCTCCTGGCAGAATTGAACCACCTCGGCAGCACATTTATTATAAAAATGTTTGTGTGCAGTGTATGCGCTCACTTCTTTGCTATAGTTCGTGCGCCCAAATATAATCCGGTCAACAAAACCGACGGACTCAAGCAGGTCATGAAGGTTCTGCTCTATGAGATTTGGTGTTGGATAAGGCTCAATACTTACCCATGTCCTGCACCCGGCCTCATGTAATGCCCGTAATGCAGCGAGGCGCTCTTCACACGAGGCTGCTCCGGGCTCCATTTTACGACGATAATCCTCATCAAGCGTTATTAGTGTGATACCATGTTCGTTTCTCAATGAGCATTCTTTCAGCTCTATCGGAAGGATACCTTTCGTCAATGTAGTACAGATAATGCCTGCCTCATTTAGTTTCCTAATCGCGGCAATGCTCATGTTCCTTATCTCGTCATATCCATACATGAAAGGGTCGGTCGTGAAACAGAGCTGTACCGATTTGATTTTGTCTTTCAGCTTTGGAATTTCTTTGTCCAAGAGCTCCAACGTGTTTGAAACGAGATATGGTTGTAACCATTCCTCATAACTTTTTACGTTACCGAACCGTTTTTTCTGTTGGAACGCATAACAAGGATACTTGCATCCGTGCGCACAGCCAAGCACATGATTCATGGTGTAATCGCCATACTCCACCCCCGTCTCATAGAGCATGGTTTTCCGCGTTATGAATCCTTTTACGTGCTTCATTATGTGTGCCTCCTAACAATTACGGTCTGGCCAGCTTTCTCTTCCCAGAACATTCTTTTCTTTCCTGCGGCTGTTAACGCTGGGTCTCTTACGATATCAATCGTTCCAGCATTTTCGAGTTTTGTGAGAATCTCGTATATCATCCTGAATGGGCAGATAACTCCGTATTCATTACAAAAATCAGCAAGAAAAACCGTGATATGCGTCTCACTTGTCATTTGATGGATATGGGCCAGAACCATCTGCTCTATCTCTTCTTGCGTCAAAATATCATTTTCCACTGTGGATGTTACGGTGCTCATCATATTAAAGAGGGACAATTGACCGTTTTGCTGGATGTTGACAAACAGCTCATCTTTTCGACGCTGCATGTTTTCAGCCATAAGAAAACAGCCGTCTTCATGGTCGCAAACATGTATCATCCGGTACTTGGGCCTCTGACCAGGTTTCAGTCTGATGGGCATGTCCAACACATATTTGTACTTCTGCTTCAGGTGCTGTTTGTATTCTGCTGATAACCTGCGTTCTGCCTGATACCCGTCGATGCGACCCATTTGAAAATCCCTGACGATATCCATCCAGTAGTTTCCACCGGCGATTCGCGTCAACAAATTCTCTGACTGAGGAGATGCTGTTACCGTTGTTGGCTCATATTCAACCAAGTCATCAAGGCCCATCAAGGCATCATCCTGAGAAATATCTACTTTCATCACACGGCAGGCATCTCGGAAGAAACCGAAGGAATTGAAATTGATGAGCATCTCAAAGGAACGAAATCCGTATGTGCCAATCTCATCAAAGAGCTGCGAATCAAGTGCTTGTATTCCATATGGGTCAATGTAAAGGAAGACATTGTATCCGCGTTTATCCTTTAATAAGCCACGGATATTATCCTCGAATTTCCCGTCAACTACCTGTGGTGTCCCATACTGATAAGGATGCAGCATCAGGTTCTGTTCCAAGTCTGCAGCGTGATTCAGCTCAATAAAGCAAGGCACGATTGCATTGTTCTTTCGGGATATTCTGCTCATGCCTAACCGCTCGTTTATGATTTGCATTGCTATCAGTGGGGAGCCATCATTTCCATCGTCAAACTTGCCTTTGCCAGCAAAGCAATCAATATAGAAAATCGGCTTCCCTGAAACAAGGAGCTTTTGGAAATACTGGGGCAAGTAGCATCTAAGAAGCGTATCCTTAATTTCAGACCACTCGTTTTTCTTCTTGAAAAAATCACGTTGATTTTTCGCCATACAAACCTCTCTTTTAGGATTCTGGAGCTTCCTCCGGTAGCAGCTCCATGATGTCTCCGATGTCGCAGTTGAGAACCTTGCAGATTTTCATAAGGACTTCCATGCTGACCGTTTCGCCCTTGGACAACTTTGTCACGGACGACCAACTAATACCTGCGGCAGACTGCAAATCTTTCTTTTTCATATCTTTGTCGATAAGCAGTTTCCATAGTTTTTTATAACTTACTTCCATAATGGGCACCCCATAATAATAAACCTGTTTCTGTGCAACGAGCTTTGGTTTCGCCGAAATCTTATAAGTGTGCCTCCATGATACCACGTTCCTGTCGAAAAAACAAGATAATTCTCCGTAAACGCACGAATATTCTGCGACTGCTGTTGAAAGTTCTCCGTTCAGATGCTATAATAAATGCGCTTTTTGACAAACGAGGTGGGAATGCTGTTAACACTCCCACGGCTATTTCTTTGTTTATGCGGCGCAATTTTTGAGGTCAGCCCATGATGCCGATTTTGTTGCCGTTCTCGTACATATCCTCGGCATACTCGACATGATTGGGGCCTTCGCTTTGTATCCAGCCAAAGCCGGGGACATAGACCATATCCGCCAGTTCGTTATCGTTAGCTATTGGTTCCGGTGCCGATTCAGACTGCGTAGGATGTACCGGAGCGGGTTCTGTCTGCGTAGGAGGTGCAGATTTCTGTTCTGTTTCGGCTTCATCTTCTATTTCCGGTGCAGGGGTGGGCAACTCCTTGGCGGCCACTTCCGGGGCTGATTCAGCTTCCGGCATTCCCGATTCTTGCTTTTCTGTGATTGCTGGCAACACCAGTTCCTCTGTTTCCGGAAGTGTCGGCCGTGGAGTAGTCACGGCGGTCGTTTCGCTCGGCGCGGGTGTTTTCTCGACCGTTTCGGCCTGCGGCCACACGGCGGCACACAGGGCGAGACAGGCGGTGAATATAGCGGCAATGATGATTCTATTTTTCATTTTGTTTCCTCCTTGAATTGAGTTTTATTATCTAAGAGCCAATGCAGGCTCTAATTTTGCTGCTTTCAATGCTGGTAATAATCCGCCCAATAATGCTGTAAGCACAGACACAGCAACTGCAACAACAGCAACGCTGATTGGATAACTCGGTGTTCCCACCGGGGAATCCACAGGGAGCAACGCTCCAATACAATGCACCAAAATCAGCGAAATCAAAATAGCTGCAAAGCAAACGAATATTGATAAAATCAACTGTGAGCCTAAAACCAATGCCACAATATTTGTTCGTGAAGCACCTATCGCTCTGCGGATCAGCAACTCATGTGTGCGCTGTTCCAATGAAGATAGTCCGATATTGATCTGCCCTAATACGGAAACAAACAGCAACAAAAGCGAAGTAACCAAAAGCCCTAATTGCAGTATGGACAATACCGAATCATAGGTATCTCCAATATCACTCCGCCCAGCACTTTCCCAGTAACCGCCAATGGTATCAGTCAAAATGTCGCCAAGGGCAGAATGTATCTGTTCGATTGTCAGTCCTGTTGTGGGATGCCAATACACATTTGCATTTTGTACTTGCCACATTGCTGGTGCGAAATTGAGGATCGCCGCAGAATCCGCATAGATAGTCGGAAAATCCCTGCCATCGTTTACTACTCCGACAATATTGAATGGGGTTAACGAAAGTGTGCTTTTTACATTTCCTGCAGCATAGGGCGAATCATTAAAATAGTTTTTAGCTTCTTTGTTTATGACCACTTCAAGCGATCCGCCCTCACTCGAAGGCTCTAACCATCTACCGGATGTCATTGGAAGATTATAGACTTGACTATATGCCTCCGTGGTGCAAACTAAATCAAAAGCCATCAGGTTTTGGTAAACATCATTCGGCGGTATTGGCGTTAAATCTTTCATTGGTGCAAATCGAATATCTTCTCCCATAGAAAAAGTAACAGCGGCTACATCATCAATGGCTTCAAATCTCTGGAATAATTGTTCCATTTTATTTCTATCGTGAAAATCGGATTCCGTTATCACGAATGAGTAAGTAGGTGACCAGCCATATACCTGTGCGTTTACGGAAATCAAATACTCCCGTCCAAGCGTACCAACTAATACCGATCCAAGCATTGCGATAATGCCTACAAGCATTGAAACACTTGTCAGAATACTTCTAAGTGGAGACAGACGAAGGTCTTTAAGTATCATTTTTAGCACAAGTTATCCTCCCTCCATCCATTTCAAAAATCGTATCACAGGTATCTGCAATATCAGGATCGTGCGTAACCAACAGCAGCATAATTCCATTTTCTTTTACGACGCTGTGCAACAGTTCCATAATCTGCGTTCCCGTCTTTTTATCCAACGCTCCCGTAGGCTCATCACATAAAATGGCTTCCGGAGATACTGCAAGCGCCCTTGCGATTGCAACTCTTTGTTGTTCACCGCCGGACAAATTGATTGGGTAATCATTTTCCTTGCTTTCTAAGCCGACACTTTTTAGCAAGCCTGTAATTATCTCGTGACGCTGTTTGGCGGTAAACGACTTTTTGGCATAGAGTAGGGGTAATTCGATATTTTCCCATACCCGCAAGTGCTTAATCAGAGAGTAGTTCTGAAATACAAATCCGATATTATTGGCTCGCAGTATAGACAGATCACGGTCTTTCAAAGCAGAAATAGATATACCATCATAAAGGTACTCGCCCTCATATTCCCGATTTAACAAGCCAATAATGGATATAAGGCTTGTTTTGCCTGAGCCGGACTTTCCGACAATGGCATAACTGCGCCCTCGTTGCAATTCCATATTAGCGTTGGTTACTGTTGTCAGCATATCGCCATTATTCAATTTGACGCTTGCTTTCAAATCCTTTATTTTGATTAAAGTCTTTTCGGAAATTCCTTTCATTTTATCAAATCCCCCTCGGATCAAGGTTTGGCGGAGTAGCAGAAACTACATCGCCCTCCTCTAAGCCGGACAGTATTTCTATATTGGCTCCGTCTGTCACACCCAATGTCACTTTTGTTTCCACTCTTTCTCCATTCGGAGTAATTACAGTAACCAATCCCGTCCCTTGTCTACCCGCTATTACCGACAGCGGCAATATAAGGACATCATTTCTCGTTGTCGCCGTTATGACTACCGTTGCACTTTGCCCCGATTTCACATCGACTGTTTGACTGATCAAGCATTGCAGAATGCCCTCTTGCGGCACGATTCCCGTAAACGCATTTTCATCTGCGGCAGGCGACACCACGGCAATCATATCGGTTGGTCCTACACCATCATATACTTGAAATTTTGCTTTCAACTCTGCATACTCCGGTAAGGTACTCAAAAAATTATCTGCCTCTACATTGAGGGCAAATCCTGTATAATGCACTATCGCTACGGGATAATTACTCGGTACGCTTTCATTGGATGGGGCAATAGAGGTAATTGTACCATCCACCGGAGATTTCAATTCTTTGCCGTTCACAGTTCCAATAATTTGCCCGGCAGTGATTTTTTCTTCTAATTCTACCGCTGTATTAAATATGCCATTTTCGGGTGAGAAAATAATAAACGGTACTGCCGGAACAATAGTCGTTTGCGTTGAAACGGTTGGAGTAATTGTCCCTCGTACAACTGATACCGTTTTTTCTGCGGATGTTGCGCTATCTGTAAGATTGTTTTCGTCTGTCTGCCCAATTGCAGAGCAGGCAGATAGCGTAAATACAAGAAACAAAATAGAACATAGCAGCATTTGTTTTCTTAGCAACTTCATCATTCCTCCTTATGCTGTATCACAAAAAATACGAGCCTCTATCTTGATACTTTTATTGTACCAAAACAGAAGCCCGTATTTTCTTGATTGCTCGTAAGATATTCCTCTTTTTTTCTATGCAAATTCTTACAATTTTCCTACGCCAACGGCAAAGTAATTGAAAACTTGTTTTGATCCTCTTGGCTCTCTGCAACGATTGTACCATTGTGTAGTTCAACAATCTGCTTTGCAATCGCCAAACCTAATCCAGCTCCTCCACTGCTTGTACTTCTCGCTGCGTCAAGCCGATAAAACTGCTCGAAAATCCTGTTTAACTTTTCTTCCGGCAGAGTATCGCCGTGGTTACAAAAAATAATGCTGACCGTATCTTCCTGACATTGTGCGCTGATCGTGATATCCGTATTTTCAAAACTGTAGATAACCGCATTTCTCAAAAGGTTATCAAAAACACGCTGAATTTTGTCTGCGTCACATCGAAGCATTATATCATCATCAACACAAAGATTACATTGCAAATTCTTTGATTTGAGCATAGGCTTAAATTCATATACAAGTTGCTCCAGCAGGCGAGTTAAATTGATTTTCGTGTATTGTAATGTAATATCGTATATATTGAATCGTGTTATCTCGAAAAACTCGTTAATCAGATCCTCTAACCGTTCTGCCTTACCAAGAGTGATTGAAAGGTACTTTTCTCGAAGTTCCTTTGAGATTTGCGACTCATCACGCAGTAAAGTAAGATACCCGATTACAGAAGAAAGCGGTGTTTTCAAATCGTGTGCAAGATACATAATCAGGTCATTTTTTCGCTGCTCATTTTCTTTTGCAAGCCTTGCATTACTTTCAGCCTCTTGTTTTAACTGATTGATGTTAGCGGCGATTTCACTCAACTCCGGGGACATTTCAATGTAACTGACATTCTGATCGAACATTTTTCCTGTCGCAGCCTGTACCTCGTACACATAGGCGACTACTTTTTTCAAAAGTAGGTATGTCATGTATATAATACAGCCACCCCACACGATTACAGCCACTATATAAAGATATACTGTTCTGTAATACAAGTAATAATACAAAACATACTTGCGGAGAATTTCCTCTGCCATAATTCCTAAAAGAAAAGTACCGCCAAAAATAAGCACAGAGCAAATCGCACATTGAATTACATACCCTTTGAACAAGGTAGAGAGCAGATAGTTTTTTTCTTTTTTATTCAATTTCATACCCTACCCCCCAAACAGTTTTAATGAACTTCGGATTTTTTGAAGGTTCATTCAATTTTTCCCGAAGCCGCCCAATGTGCGCCATTACCGTATTGTTACTGTTGCGAAGATACTTTTCTTTCCACACGGCTTCAAATAATTCCTCCGAGGCGACAACTTTACCCTGATGTTCGCACAGATACCACAGAATAGAAAACTCCAACGGAGTCAAGGCTATTTCTTTGCCATACAAGTAGCACTTGTGGCTGACTCTGTTTATCAGTAGACCTCTGATGTCATACTCGTCTTTTTCTTCGGATTGGCTCAAATTAGGACTGTTATAGCTCTGATAACGCCTTAATTGCGTCTTTACTCTTGCCACAACCTCTAAAGGATTAAACGGTTTCGTTATATAATCATCCGCACCAATCGTAAGCCCCATAATCTTGTCGCTATCCTCAATTTTGGCGGTAAGCATAATAATAGGGAAGTAAAACTTTTCCCGAATTTTTTGGCAAAGTCGAAAACCATCAATATCCGGCAGCATAATATCAAGTATCGCTAAATCAATCTGCGACTGTTTGATACATTTCATCGCCTCTAACCCATTATAACATTTATATACTGAATAACCATCGTTACTCAAATACACTTCAAGCAGATCAACGATTTCTTTTTCGTCATCCACAATTAAAATCTTCTTGTTCATTGATCCTACACCTCATTTTCGGGTACGGCTTCCATTATGTCGCCAAAATCACACTCTAAGTATTCGCATATATTCAACAGCACGGGAAGGGTAACATTTTCATTTTTTCCGAGTTTCGCAAATGTACTTTTGCTTGCCCCGACCGCTTCTCGTAATTGACTCTTTTTCATTCCCTTGTCAATCAGAAGTTTCCAAAGTTTGTTGTACCGTACTTTCATTTCCGCACCTCCACCCAAATATAGTTTGTATTATAGCACTTTGAGAGTGAAATCGCAATTATTAAGTCTGTATTTTGAGACTTTTAGTTTTCAAACCGGCACAATATCTTTCTGATATGTAATCCAACCGCCTGCAAAATGCAGGCGGCTTGTGTATTTTAATAGGCAGGTGCGCCGTAGCCAAGAATCTCGTAATAACCGATAGAATACTCATTGACTCGGCAACTGTCGCCGGAGTTGCCCTCGACCGTATAAACCTTGCCGTTTTCGACCTTTTGAACAATACCCGTATGGTCGGATAATCCATCCTGACCACTTTCGTCTGCCCAATCGAAGAAAATAATCATTCCGGGGGCAGGCTCGGCGCTGCCATCCAGCCATTGTCCACGATCCTTAAACCATTGTACTCCGTTGACACAGCCTGCATATTTTGGGATAACTCCAGCGTCGATATAGCCGCACTCGTTGGCACACCAAGATACAAAGCAAGCACACCATTCTACACGGGAGTTAAAACCGTACCACGACCAATACGGCTGACCGCCCACATTGCCAACCAGAGAGAGTGCAACGGTCACGATCTGTCCGTCGCCGCCTGTAATGCCGTAAAGCACCTGTGACCAAAGGTAATTGTTTTCATCTGCAAGCAGTTCAGCGAGGTAGCCTTTCTGTTCTTCGTTAAAACCATATTGCGCCGCCATTTCCTCGGCAGTCTTGTGGCTGACGGTAATATACAGATAGGTTTGTGTGACCGTGCTTTCAGTTTCCACGATATACCGTGTCCGTCATCGGTTTCGGTAATAACTGTTTCGGTCTTGCTCTCTGTTCGGGAAGATATTTGATTCATCTCCCAAAAGATGTCTTTTAAGAGTTGCTTTTTGCCATCGTCCATTGTGGCAACCTCTTGGGGGTTATCTTGATCCGTATTCGTTTTTACAGAGTAAACGGCAAGCACCTCTTTCCAAACGGCTCTGCTGCCACTCATTTCAAGAACATCATAGGATACCGAGTTCTTTTCCTCTTGCAGCTTGGTATCGTATTCGGTATTGATTTCCTGCACAACGGTCTGCATACTCATTCCAGTGCCGGAATCTTCGTCTGAGAAGAAAATGCCAAATACTGAGCCGAGGATCATACCAATCAGGCAAATCACGATAATAACCAAAACCGCCACCCAGCCGCCTGCGGCGATAGCGGCAATCAAGGCTTTCGTTCCGGCAATAATCGCTTTAATGGCAAGTGCGGTCGCTTTGGCAATCGCCTTTACCGTAACCACGGCGGCTTTTGCCGCAGCCCTTGCCGCTTGTGCTGCTCTCTGTGCAGTTTTAACCGTAATGATTGAATCCACCTAAAACTCCTGGATTGCTATGCCCCCGCTTATGCCCCTTGTCATCATAATGGTTTAAACCGCCAAAGAATCCTGGTCGACTCTCACCTACTTTATGCCCGTTATTGTCATAATGATTCATACCACCAAAAAAGGAAGGCGAACTATGTCCGATTTTCTTTCCATTTGCATCATAGTCGTTCATACCACCAAAGAATCCTGGTCTGCTCTCGCCTACTTTTTTCCGTTTGCATCATAATGGTTTATGGATCCAAAGAATCCTGGTCTGCTATATCCTTTTTTACTCATAATGTCATCCTCCTGACTCTATTAGCCTCTTGTTTGATCTCAGAATAACACACTTTTCTCATTTGGAAGTCGCATAACAGGCGACATTCTTTTATCGCATTTACATTCATTATACCATTTATAATTCTTCCGACAATACGCAATAAAGCCGGAAGCCACGTTATCATCCATGACCTCCGACTCG
>OLWA01000737.1_pt1 | contig 38676 bp, 37 predicted proteins | sample 1673251 | NCBI WGS metagenome assembly OLWA01 (sample SAMEA3178937, study PRJEB25190) | human gut metagenome | biome: human gut; feature: human-associated habitat; material: faeces | place: Austria | collected 2013 | reverse complement strand
GGCGCTTACCGAACCGTCGGCAGCGTAAAAATGAAATTTGTTACGCCGTTCTCGCTCGTCGCCCAGATGTCGCCGCCGTAGGCGCCGACAATGGTTTTCGCGATGTAGAGCCCGAGGCCCCAGCCTTCGCGGTCGGCAGAGCGGGATTTATCGGCCTTATGGAAGCGGTCGAACAGGAGGGGCAGCTCGTTCGGGTCGATGGTTGGGCCGGAATTCTGCACGGTGACCTTCGCCTTGCCGCCCTCGAGCGCGAGGAACAGGCCGAGCTTGCCGCCCTGCGGGCAGAACTTGATGGCGTTGTCGAGCAGGTTGTAGACGATCTGCGTGATGCCGTCGCGCTCGGCCTTGACCCAGACGGGCCGGTCCGGCAGCTCAACGTCAACGTTCAGGCCCTTGCCGTTGATCTTCTGTTCGAACGTGATGATCACGTCGCTCATCAGCTCGCCGAGGTCGAACCGCGTCATCCGTGATTCTTCAACGCCCATCGCCTGCAGCCGCGAGATGTCCAGCATATTGCGCACGAGACGGGAAAGCCGCCGCGCCTCGTCCGAGATGATGCGCAGGTACTCCTTTTCCTGCTCGGGCGGGATCGTGCCGTCTAAGATGCCGTCGGTGTAGCCTGCGATGGTCGTCATCGGGGTCTTTAACTCATGGGAGACGTTCGCGATGAACTCGCGGCGCTGGCGTTCGGTCTCCTGTAAGGAGTCCGCCATGTTGTTGAACGACTCGGCGAGCTCGGAGATCTCCGTCACACCCTCGTAGTTGTGCATGCGCACGTCGAAATTGCCCTCGGCGAAGCGGCGTGTCGCCTCCGCCATCTCGTGGATGGGGCGCGACTGGCGCATGCTGACCCACGCGCTCACGACGAACGAGAGCAGCAGTACCGTCACCGCCGTCATGAAAAACAATCCGATGAACGTGCGCCACATCGTCGTCAGCGCCCGCGCGCCGGTCACCGCCAGCACAAAGCCGACGGTTGCGCCCTCGCTCACGATCGGCACGCCGACGACGAAGTGCGTGTCCTCATAGATGTCGCCGAGTGTGGTGCGCACGGCGTAGGTGTCATCGCTCATCGCGCCCTCGGCCACGTCCTGCGGCACGGTCAGCACGCGGTTGACAAGAGTTGTATCGGTCGTCAGCAGCAGGTTGCCGTCCGAGTTGCAGATGAGAAATTCTGCATCCGTCACGTTCGAAGCGAAGTCTGCCAGCTCACGCAGCCCTGTGAGCGAGCCGTTTTCCATGTAGGACGACACCATGTGCGACACGACCGTCGCCTTGCTCTGCATCTGCTCGCTGCGCTCATCGATGGCGTAGGAATACGTCAGCGCGAAGAACGCGCTGCCGAGCAGCGCCAGCGTCAGCATGACGACGCTTGCCGTAAGCAAAAAATTCTGCCAGTAGATCGTGCGGCAGCGGGTCTTGACCTTTTTGAGCGTCCAGCGCTTTTTCTGCGTTTTCTCTTTGTTTTCTTCCGGCATACTGAATTACTTCACTTCGAATTTATACCCGACGCCCCAGACGGTCTTGAGCGCCCACTGGTCGCTGACGTTTTCGACCTTTTCGCGGAGCCTCTTGACGTGTACGTCCACCGTGCGCGAATCGCCGAAGTAGTCGAAGCCCCACACCTCGTCAAGCAGCTGGTTGCGCGTGTAGACACGGTTCGGCGTGGCGGCAAGGTGGTAGAGAAGCTCCAGCTCTTTGGGCGGCGTGTCGATCTTCTTGCCGTCGACGATGAGCTCGTAGGAGTCGAGGTCGATGATGAGCTTGTCGAACGTGAGGCGCTTGTGCGTGTCCTCGGGGATCTCGCTGCGGCGCAGCACGGCGTTGATGCGCGCAAGCAGCTCCTTCATTTCAAAGGGCTTGACAACATAGTCGTCCGCGCCCATCTCCAGGCCGTGGATGCGGTCGTTGACCTCGCCCTTGGCGGTGAGCATGATGATCGGGCACTTAGACGTCTCGCGGATCTTGGCGCACACGCCCCAGCCGTCGAGCACGGGGAGCATCACGTCGAGCAGCACAAGGTCGGGCTCTTTTTCCTTGAATTCCTCCACGGCCTTGCCGCCGTCGGCGGCGATGCGGACGTCAAAGCCCTCTTTGTCGAGATACATCTTAATGAGGTTGGAAATATTATTGTCGTCCTCCACGACAAGAATATTGCGTGCCATGCTGGTTTCCTCCTTCACACAAGCGTGTGTCTTTCTTCTGTATTATTGTTTATTATACGCAAAACTGTGCGCGTTTCCTGAACAATTTGTAAAACCGTCACGCGTCCTTTGTGACCGCGAGCTCGTTGAGCGCCGTGATGAGACGCGAGGACGAGCGGAGGCGAGAGAGCAGCGTGCTCCAATCTGCCTGCACGGCGGTGTCAGCGCCGAGATAGGCGATGCACCCGCCGGAGCGGGCCTGACGCGCGATGCTGCTGGCGGCCTGCGCCGCGGTGGGAAGACCGCCGCTGTAATCCAGGTCAAAGTCAATGGGGCAGTAGCCCGCGGCGCGCACGGCGCGCAGCGTCTTGTCCGACGCGCCGTAGAGCGCGACGAGCCGCGCTTTTTCGTTGCACGCGGCCCATAGCGCGTTGTTTGCGCGCTCGATCGCGCTGACCGTGCGTGAGCTGCCACCGGAAGCGTCGATGCGCAGCGCGGCGGCGTTGCCGCTGATGACGACACGGCGCAGCAGATCGCCGAGCGAGGAAAGCTGCTCTTCCGAGAAGAGAAACGTCGCCGTCGCGTTGTCGCTTGCGAGCGTGTCGAGCAGGGTGTTTGCGCTCTCTTCGTCCGTCACACGCAGCGCGAGACAGACAAGGTCGCGGTCGCCGTCGGTGTTCTGATCCGGTGTGTTGCCGGGATCATTCGACTCGCTGTGCGTCTTCATATATTCGTTGTAGCGCTGCTCCATGGACATAGCCGCGGCGTCGATGAACTTCGCGTCGGAAAGCACGACCGTATCACTTTTGACGCGGACCAGGTAACCATAGGTCACGCGCGTGTAGCTATAATCGAGCGAGAAAAACTGCGTCAAAAGGTCGAGCGGCAGGAACACAACGTCGCTGCGCACGATGGCAGGACCGCTGTACTGGCGGTCGTTCTGGTCAGCGACGGTGCCGGCGGCGAAGTTGAACGTCAGTGCGCTGCCCTGCCGGTAGACGACGGCGGTGCTCTTGTCGCGGCTGCGGGAGTAGAAAAGGCCCAAGTCCGTGCCGGTGATGACTGTGGAGGGGATATACAGCCGCCCACCCGACCAGAACGGCATCGTCTCATCGCTCAGATCGGGCAAAAGTTGGTCGTTGACGGCGGTGAAATAGACAGTCGTCTCAGCCCTCGTTTCGCTGGGGGTGAGGGAGAAGACCATCAGCAATACAAGCAGCAGACACAAAAAACGCTTGCTCTTCATTTCTCCCGCCTCCTTGCGTATTTTATCTTAATATTATAGCAATTTTTCCGCCGCTTTGCAATATCCGCGATGCCTCAGCCGTCATAATAGCCGACGGTGGTGTTCGAAAAATAGTGCTGCACGATTTCCTCGGCGGAAAGGCCCTGCTTGGCGAGGATATTTGCGCCGTACTGGCTCATGCCGACACCGTGGCCGTAGCCTGTGACGTGGAAGGTAAAGGCATTGTCCTTGTATTCCACGGTGAACGACGGCGAGCGCAGCGAGAGAATCGTGCGCAGGTCATTGCCGCGCAGCTTGACGCCGCCGACCGTGACGGAGGCGACATAGTCCGAGTCGTTTCGCACGATATCGCGGATCCATCCCTCGGGGCTGCCGGAGAGGTCGGCGTCCGGCTTGGCGGCGAGGATGAGAGACTTGAATTCCGCCGCCGTGAACGTTGCGACCGAGTAGTAGTTCGGTACGAGCTCTTCCGTCTCGGGGCTATCGACCTTTTGGAGATACGGCAGATCGTTCATCCACACGTCGCCTGCGCCCTGCGTGCTGCCGTCGGCAGACGAGAAGAACACAGCGAGGATGGGCGCGCCGTCGTACAAGATGACCTCGCCGTCCGTTTCGCTCACGGCACGGGCGAGCTTTTCCTCATAGTAGACGGCCATGCTGCCCCAGTTGGCCGCGGCCTGTTCGGCATTTATGTACGCCTTGCAGCAGGTGTGATCGTCGCAGGCGTCGGCGTCAGGGTGGTTCGCGCTGCCGCCGCCGCGGATGCGATAGAGCGTGTAGGTGCGCGCGGCGATGGCCTGTGCCTTGAGCGCCTCCTCCTCAAACGAGGCGGGCATTTCCGCGCGCAGCACGCCGAGAAGGTATGTGCCCATGTCCATCTCCTGGACCTCGCCCTGAATTTGGACGCGCAGCGTTTTTGCGCTGTCGCGCTCGCCGAGGGCGGCGATCTCACCGCTCGGCAGGGGAGATTCCGAGCCGTCCTGTGTGTTCGGCGTGTCGTCGAAGTGGCCTGCCGCCGCCCAGGCGAGGATCCAGATGAGGCCGATCAATAATATCGTGATGCGAAGAAGCTGTTTCAAGGCGTGTTCCTCCCTGCGGCCCACGGCCGCGATGCTTAAGTGACAGTGTTTTTATCAGTGTATGACCGACTTGTCCGCAAAATGATTCATGGACAAACGGGGATGAGTGTGCTATCATCAATAAATAGATGTTTTCCGGCGCTGTGCGCGCCGTATTCCGGAAAAAGAAAGGGTTCGGTTTTGTGAAAATTCTTCATTGGCTTTTGCTGGTGCTTTTTTCTGCGGCAGCGGCGCTGGCACGCCTCCGCCTGCTGGCAGTCGGCTTTGACGCGGACGGACTTCCCGTCCCGATGGACTTAAACACCATGGTGCTGCCTGCGGTGCTCGTCGTCGCAGCGGTCATCGCGGTCATTATGGCGCGGCGCTATCCCGCTCAGCGCGAGCTGTGCGGCAGCATGGACCTCTACTTCGCCTTTGACCGCTCGACGCTTGCGGTCTTGCTGATGGTGCTCGGCAGCTTTGCCCTGATCGGCTCGGCGGTGTGCTCGTTGGTGTTCTCGCTCCGCACGACGCTTACGATGATCCTGTCCGTTTTTCTGGCAGTCGGCGCGGCATGCCTGCTGTACGCTACGACCGCGCTGCGCCGCAAGGCGGAGTTCCCCGGCATCGCGCTGCTTGTGCCCGTGTGCGCGATGGTGCTTGCGCTGATCCTCTTCTACCGCGAGCACGCGGCGGATCCGATTCTGCGTCATTACTATGTCGAAACGCTGGCGCTCGCGGCGCTGACGGTGCTGCTGCTCGAATTTGCGGCCTTTGCTTTCCGCGGCGGCGCGCCGCGGCTGCTGATGCCCGCGAGCACGATGAGCGTCATCCTTTGCGCGGCGGCCTTGGCCGCGCGCCCGACGCTTGCCGAGATCCTCTTCTACGCCGGCGGCGCGTGCATCGCGCTCGGCATCGGCGCGGCGGCGGACTTCGATCCGTGACGCCATCCTACATCAGAATATAACGAAAAAGGACGCCTCACGGCGTCCCTTTTCTTATAAGATGGAAGATTGGATGAAAAGAAGCTATTGTCTCTTGCAAGGATTAAGATAAAGGACGCATGTTAACAAAGTTCGAGGGAAAGTGTTACAAAAGTGTTAAATAGAAAGAAGACCCGGAAACCCTTGCAAATCAAGGAAAATCCTTGCGCCACAGTCGTTTGCAGCTTGCACGGGACTGTGCAAGACTGTGCCAAACTGTCGATATCTCGGACGCAGTAATGACGCAGTAGCAATTCCTGACCGGCGGTCAAATGACGCACGAAAGCGAAATCACTTTACGAACGCAGCGTGCGGAAAAAATCGGCCAGCACGGTGCGGCATTCGTCTTTCAAAATGCCGCCCACGAGCGCGGGGCGGAAGGGAAAGCGCTCCATAAAGAGGTTCAGCACGCCGCCGCAGGCGCCCATCGCCTCGTCGCGCGCGCCATAGTAGACGCGCGGGATGCGCGCGTTGACGATCGCGCCCGCGCACATCGGGCAGGGCTCGAGCGTCACGTAGAGCGTGCAGCCGTCGAGCCGCCAGGAGCGCAGACGTTCATTTGCCTGTGCGATGGCTTCCATCTCTGCGTGCGAGGAGGTGCGCTGCAGTTCCTCACGCCGGTTGCGGCCTCGGCCGATGATCTCGCTGTCTTTGACGATGACACAGCCGACGGGCACCTCGCCCTCCTGTGCGGCCTCGCGCGCGAGAGACAGCGCCTCGCGCATATAATCTTCATGCTCCATACTTGGCTCCTTGTTTGAAAAGAGGAATATTTGTCCACACTTTCCATACACTGACATTGCAGAGGTATGGGAGGGCGAAAACATGCGAAAGGTCAATTTGCTGCGCTGTGACGTCGCGCGCGATGCATCCATGCAGGACTTGTTCAGCGAGCTGCGCGACACGCGTGTCGCGCTGTCGCAGGCGTACGCGCGCTTCAACGCGGTCTGCGCGCCGGAGCTCGTCGACGCCTGCGTGTATGAGATCAACGCCGAGCTCTCACGCTATGACTACCTGCTGCGCCAGATCAAGGAGCGCAGCGGCGAAGCCGTGTACAAAACGTGCAGCGAGGGGGTCGCAAAATGGGGATAACGGAAAAAATACTGCTTGTCCTGTTTGCCGTGTTTGCGCTGCTCGCGGTGCTCAGGCTGTTCGCCGCGCCGTTGAAGCTCGCGGGCAAGCTGCTCGTCAACACGCTGCTCGGCTTTGCGCTGCTCGGCATTCTAAGCGCGCTCGGCGTGCTCGCCAAGCTTTCGCTGGGGCTGAATCTTTTCAACGCTCTCGTCATCGCCGTCCTCGGCGTGCCGGGCCTCGCGCTGCTGATCTTGCTGAGGCTGGTGTTTATTTAATGTACATAGAACAAAAGCCTCGCAGAGTTTCGTGCCCATAGGCACGAAAAGATTTTAATCGTTTTCTGCCGCGACATGCGCGTGGCAGAAAACACTTTGCGCGAAGCGTGTGTCGAATTGGCCTCTTTCAGCGGCCAACCGAGGCACAAAGCGCAGTGAAATATTCTCGGAAAAGTGACAACGTCACTTTTCCGAATTTTTTACATCCCAGCCGTACAGCGGATACCGCTGCATCGCGCCAAAGAGCTTCTGCTTGAGGTCTGGGTAGCGCTCGGAGAGCGACTCGATGAGCTCTTTGACCTCCTGACGGCGCGTTTCACCGTTGGCAGGGCAGGGATTGTGCACGATGGGAAGATTGAGCTTTGCCGCGACATTGCGCACCTGCTGCTCCTTCACATAGAGCAGCGGGCGGATCTGCGTCACGTCCGAGCGGCTCAGGTATGTCACGGGCTGGAAGCAGCCGATGCGGCCCTCAAAGAGGAGATTCATCAAAAGTGTTTCGACCGCGTCGTCGTAGTGGTGGCCGAGCGCGATCGTTTTGATGCCGTGCTCGTTCATCGCGGTCGAAAGCGCACCGCGGCGGAGCTTGGCGCACAGCGAGCAGGGATTTTTCTCCTTGCGCTCCAAAAACACGATCTCGTAGATCGGCACGTTCACGCGGATGTACTCGACACCGAGCGCCGCGCAATAGTCGGCCACGGCATCAAAGCTCATGCCCGGCACACCCGTTTCGACCGTGATGGCCGCGACCTTGAACGGCTTCTGGTAGAATTTGGAAAGGCGCGCGAGCGCGGTGAGCGTGACGAGCGAGTCCTTGCCGCCGGAGACGCCGACGGCGACCGTCTCGCCCTCCTGGATCATGTCGTAGTCCGTAACGCAGCGGCGCACGAGGCCCAAGATTTCCTGCATAGGTACAGCTCCTTGCGAAAAATAAAAGAATTTTGATTTTGCGATTTGAGAAATTGAGAGATAATCAAAGAAAACGAGAGAATTTACGAGCATTGCTTGCGCTAAATTAAAATGGTGTTGACATTCTCGCGCCCAAATGCTATAAATAAACTCGTTCCGATTTTACCAAGGGACAACAAAAATGTAAAGCACAAGCTTTCATTCATAGATCAATATGGAGGAAACACACCATGTCCACTTTTATGGCGAACAAGGGCAACATCGAGCGTAAGTGGTACGTCATCGATGCTGCCGGCAAGCCCATGGGCAAGACCGCCGTTGCTGCGGCTGATCTGCTCCGCGGCAAGCGCAAAGTCACCTACACCCCGCACGCCGACTGCGGCGACAACGTCATCATCATCAACGCTTCCAAGGCCATCCTCACCGGCAACAAGATGGAGCAGAAGTACTATCGTACGCACTCCGGCTGGATCGGCGGTCTGAAGGAGACCAAGTATCGCATCCTCATGCAGGAGAAGCCCGAGCTTGCGATGCGCGTGGCTGTGCGCGGCATGATGCCCCGCAACACCGTGACCAAGGACTCCCTGAAGCGCCTGCACATCTACGCTGGTGACACCCACGAGCAGCAGGCCCAGAAGCCCGAAGCCTACGAAGTCTAAGGAGGAAGAGAAGAATGTATCAGTCCAAGAAGCCTTATCTGTACGGCACCGGCCGTAGAAAGTCCTCCGTCGCCCGCGTTCGCCTCTTCCAGAACGGCACCGGCGCTATCACCATCAACGGCCGCGACATCGACGAGTATTTCGGTCTCGAGACCCTGAAGATGGTCGTCCGTCAGCCCCTCGCCGCTACGGAGGAGCTCGGCAAGGTCGACATCGTTGCCACCGTCGAGGGCGGCGGCGTGTCCGGTCAGGCCGGCGCTCTGCGTCACGGCGTGGCCCGCGCCCTGCTGCTGGTCAACCCCGAGTACCGCACCGTCCTGAAGAAGGCCGGCTTCCTCACGCGCGATCCTCGTATGAAGGAGCGCAAGAAGTACGGTCTGAAGGCCGCTCGTCGCGCACCTCAGTTCTCCAAGCGCTAATTTGCTGAAAATCCCCGAAACTCAAGGGTCTCGGGGATTTTTTCTTTGTGAGGATATGCCTCTTTTTGCCGCTGAAGGCCGTAAAGGTTTGGGGTTACTTAGAGGTTTTTTGAGGTTACCGAGTTGCTTTCAGGTTACTAATGAGGTTACTAGGAGAGTATTTAGTAAATCGAAGATGCAGCATAAAGAAAGACGCATTCTTTCGAATGCGTCCTTCTTTATGCCAAAATAGAAAGGGAAAGGCCGTCAGCCTTTCCCTTTTTTTGCTTTAACGGCAATATTTTTCAATATAAGCGTTCTGGCACTTGATGATGATCTTGATGGCTTCCTCGCGGCCGAGGACGTCGCTGACGACGGTCTCCTTGCCCTCCAGGCTCTTGTAGACGCGGAAGAAGTGGCGGATTTCGCTTGCCACATGGTTCGGCAGCTCCGAGATGTCCTGATAGGTGTTGTAGGTCGGATCCTGGAAGGGAATGGCAATGATCTTTTCATCGAGACTGCCGCTGTCCTCCATCGAAATAACGCCGATGGGGTAGCACTCCACGAGGCTCAGCGGGCGGATGCATTCAGAGCAGAGAACCAGAACGTCCAGCGGGTCGCCGTCGTCCGCCCAGGTGCGGGGGATGAAGCCGTAGTTGGCGGGATAGTGAGTCGAGGTGTAGAGAATTCGGTCGAGACGCAGCGCGCCGGTCTCTTTATCCATCTCGTACTTGTTTTTCGAGCCCTTCTCGATCTCGATGACCGCGAAAAAGTCCTCAGGGCGCACGCGCGCCGGTGCAATATCATGCCAAAGATTCATAATAGTTCTCCCTTCGTGAGAAATGGTATTGAGAAAACGCGCAGAAGTACGCTTCTGCGCGCTTTCGCTGACGAAAATTATTTGCTCAGTGCCTCGTCGATGCTCTTCGCGCCGAGCTTGCCGGCGCCCATGGCGAGGATGACGGTGGCAGCGCCCGTGACGGCGTCGCCGCCGGCGTAGACGTTCTGATGAGAGGTGAGACCGGCCTCGTTCACGACGATGCCGCCCTTGCGGTTGACCTCAAGACCCGGGGTGGTGTTCTTGATGAGCGGGTTCGGCGTGGTGCCAAGCGACATGATGACGCAGTCGACCGGCAGATCGTGTTCGCTGCCGACCTTTTCGATCGGGCGGCGGCGGCCGGAGGCGTCAGGCTCGCCCAGCTCCATCTCCACGCAGGTCATGGAGGAGACATAGCCCTTCTCGTCGCCGTTGATCTTGACGGGGTTATTGAGCGTCTTGAAGACGATGCCCTCTTCGATGGCATGCTCGACCTCTTCGTGACGGGCGGGGAGCTCTTCCATGCCGCGGCGGTAGACGACGTACACGTCCGCGCCCAAGCGCTTGGAGCAGCGCGCGGCGTCCATGGCGACGTTGCCGCCGCCGACGACGGCGACTTTCTTGCCCTGAAGCGGCATGATGGGCGTGTCGGAGCCGTCCTTATAAGCCTTCATCAGGTTGATACGGGTCAGGAATTCGTTGGCGGAGTAAACGCCGCAGAGGTTCTCGCCGGGGATGTGCATGAACATCGGAAGACCCGCGCCGGAGCCGATGAACACGGCCTCGAAGCCGTACTCGCTCATCAACTCGTCGATGGACACGACGCGGCCGATGACCATGTTCGTCTCGACCTTGACACCGAGGGCCTTCAGGCCGTCGACTTCCTTCTGCACGATGGCCTTGGGAAGTCTGAACTCGGGGATGCCGTAGACCAGCACGCCGCCGGCAAGGTGGAGCGCTTCAAAAACGGTGACATCGTAGCCCTTCTTGGCAAGGTCGCCCGCGCAGGTGAGGCCGCTGGGGCCGGAGCCGATGACCGCGACCTTGTGGCCGTTGGGCGTGGGCTTGGCGGGCGCTTCCTGCACGTTTGCATTGTGCCAGTCGGCGACAAAGCGCTCGAGGCGGCCGATGCCGACGGGCTCGCCCTTGATGCCGCGGATGCACTTCGATTCGCACTGCGTCTCCTGCGGGCAGACGCGGCCGCAGACGGCGGGCAGGGAGGAGGTCTCGTGAATGACCTGATAGGCGCCCTCGTAGTCCTTTTCGGTGATCTTCTTGATGAATTCGGGGATCTTGACCTGCACCGGGCAGCCGGAGACGCAGGGATGGTTCTTGCAGTTTAAGCAGCGGGCTGCTTCGTCGAGCGCCTGCTCCTCGGTATAGCCGAGGGCAACCTCCAGAAAGTTCTTGTTGCGGACGTTGGGCTCCTGCGAGGGCATTTCGTTCTTCTTCAGACTCATGTTAGGCATATTACTGAACCTCCTTGCTGAACAGGTTGCAGGTCTCTTCGTATTTGTGGCGCTCCCAGTCGAAGTACATCTTGCCGCGCTTGAGACTCTCGTCCCAGTCGACCTTGTGACCGTCGAAGTCCGGGCCGTCGACGCAGGCGAACTTCGTCTCGCCGCCGACGGTGAGGCGGCAGCCGCCGCACATGCCGGTGCCGTCGACCATGATCGGGCTCATGGAAACGGTGGTGGGGATGCCGTAGGGCTCGGTGGTCTTGGACACGAATTTCATCATGATGGCAGGGCCGATGGCGAAGATCTCGTCATACTGGTTGCCCGCGTCGATGAGCGCCTTGAGCGCATCGGTGACAAGACCCTTCTCGCCGTAAGAGCCGTCGTCCGTCATCAGCTTCAAAACGCTGGACGCCGCGCGGAACTTGTCCTCAAGAATGACGAGGTCCTTATTCTTGAAGCCGACGACCGCGTGGACTTCCGCGCCGCAGTCGTGGAACTTCTTCAAAACGGGGTAAGCGATGGCGCAGCCGACGCCGCCGCCCACGACGCAGACCTTCTTCTTGCCTTCGGTCTCGGTCGGGCGGCCCAGCGGGCCGACAAAGTCCTGAATGTACTCGCCCTCGGCTTTATGTCTGAGCTTTTCGGTGGTGGCGCCGATCGTCTGCACGATGATGGTGACGGTGCCCTTCTCACGGTCGAAGTCGTGGATGGTGATGGGGATGCGTTCACCGTTTTCATCGACGCGCAGGATGATGAACTGGCCGGGCTCGGCCTTCTTTGCCACCATCGGCGCCTCGATCTCGTAGAGGGTCACGGTGGGCTTGAGCGCTTCTTTCTTCACGATGCGATACATGAATGATTCTCCTTTTTGTTGAGATTCAGCGCCGTGCCGTCCGGGGAGAACGGCAGGCGGGATTCCTGGACGCAGCGCCGGGAATATGGAATGATGCTATGTTTATATCATGAAAGTTTTCTTGCGTCAATGAATATCAAAATTCTGACGATGCAGGAAAACTTGCATTTACGAAAAATACTTGCAAAAAACTAAAGCAGCGTCACGCTGCGGCCCTCGGTGCTGATGAGGTCCTCCTCGCGCATCTTGCGCATCTCGCGCATCATGGCGCTGCGGTCGGCGCTGATATAGTCGGCAAGCATGCTGAGGGAAAACGGCAGGGGGAACGTCCGGCTGCCGTGCTCGTCGGCGAGCTGCTCGAAAAAGCACAGCAGCTTTTCGCGGATGGAGCGGCAGGCGAGCACCTCGATCCGGCGGCTCAGATGCAGGGACTTTTTCGAGAGCAGTTGGAAGAGGTTCGTTACGACCTGACTGTGGCAGGCGCAGGCGTTTTCGCAGCGCTTTGTGATCTGGTCATAGCGCATGAAGATGACGCGGCAGTCCTCGCGGCACTCGATGAGCGCGCTGCCGTCGCGAAAGCCGGTGAACGCCAGCTCCTCGCCAAAGACGCTGCCCTCGTCCATGCTTTCAAGCACGGTGCGGTTGCCGTCGGCGTGCAGGCGCAGAAGCGCCGCGCTGCCCGAGAGCAGCACGCCGATCATATCCTGCTGCTCTCCGCAGGTGAGGATGGTCTGTCCTGCGCTGAAGCGCTGCTCGTAAGCGCTGAAGCAGCGCAGCATATTTTCGCACGATGCTTCGTCCACACCTGTAAACAGTGCGGAATCGCGGCAGTCCATCGCTCTCCCTCCCGTAAGGCCTGCTGCTTTACCGGTGCAGCGCAGCCGTTGACCTATTGCATTATCATATACCAGAGAGGAAAAAAAGTAAATGACAATTTCGCGAAAAAATCGGACAAAAAAGCGTGCGATCCCTGTAAAAAAGCATCCGCCTTATTTGGCGGATGCTTTTTCCTTGGTTTTGCGCGCATAGTCGTAAAACACCTGCGCAATGGGCGATAAAATGCTGTTTTTGTGCTTGACGATATAGAGCTGGCGGCGAAAGCGCGAGTCGGGGAAGGGGAAGGCGAGAAGCTTTCCGAACTGAACATAGTCCTGCGCGGCGCTCTGCGCGATGAGACCGACGCCGAGACCCTCGCTGACCATCTGCTTGACGCTCTCGGTCGAGCGGATCTCGACCGCGGTGCGCAGCTGGGCGATGTCGATGCCGAGCTCATTTAAGAGTTCCTTGCCCGCCTGATACGTGCCGCTGCCCTTTTCGCGGCTGATGAACGTCTCTTCCTTGAGCTGCTTGATGGGGAAGGGCTTGCCCGCAAAGGCCTGATACTTTTCGGTGTTCGGCGTGATGAGCACCATCGGGTCGTTGGCAAAATCCTGATAGACGCATTTGTGGCTCGCCACCATCGTGCCGCAGAAGCCGATCTCTACGCTGCGCGTGGCGACGAGCTCCACGACCTTGGGACTGTCCTCCATCTGGATATTGAAGGTGATGTCCGGATAGCGGGCGCGGAAGTCCTGCAAAAGGTGCGGCAGATAATACTGGCTGGGCACCGTGGAGGCCGCGATGGAGATCGTACCCTTCATCTCCTGCGAGAAGTTGCGCAGCGCGATGGCTGCGTTCTCGCGCACCTGCAGGATCTCCTTGGCGTATTTGTAGAGGAGCTTGCCCGCGTCGGAGGGGTAGGTCTCCTTCGTGGTGCGGACGATGAGCTTGATATTCAGTTTTCTCTCCAGTGCGGAGACGTGCGAGCTGATGGTCGGCTGCGTCAGGTGCAGCAGCTCCGCGGCGCGGGAAAAGCTGCAGTTTTCCACCACGTAGACGAACGCTTCGAGCTCTTTGATATCCATATCAATGTCCATGAAGTTCCCCCGTCAGACAGACAAAAGCAAAATGTTTTGCGTTGATAGTGCGTTGAATGCTTATTTTTTAACAGTATACACAGTTTAGCGCCGTTTGTCCAGAGAGGGAAACGGCATTTTGCAGGATTTTATGCATTTTTTGCCCGTGCGATGCACCGCGCGGGCAAAAAATGACGACTTACTGCTTGTCCTGCGCCAGCGCCTCGCCCAGCGCGATGGCGAGCTGATCGGGGCAGGAGGTATTCTTGAAGCCGCAGCGGATGCCGCGCATGCGCGCGATGGCATCCTCGGCCTTCATGCCTTCGACCAGGCGCGAAATGCCCTGAAGGTTGCCGTTGCAGCCGCCGATGACCTCTACGCTCTTGATGGTGTGGTCGTCGTTCAGCTCAATGTGCATTTCCTTGGAGCAAACGCCCTTGGTGCGGTAGTTATAAGTCATTTCTATCTCTCCTTTTCTGATAGTCCGCGCCAATCATAGCACATTCGCCCTGCGTTCGCAAGGGATGCACCGAAAAAGGAAAGAAAAAGAAGATGCGACAATTCGGGGTGGTATTCCGCGAACAACTGTGCTATAATTATCCTGTTAGAATATTGCCATTACAGAACAAAACGCAAAAGGAGTTGTTTTTTATGTCAGTTTTGACCGCCGTTGTTCTCGGCCTTGTGCAGGGAATCGCGGAATTTTTACCGATCTCGTCCTCCGGCCATCTTGCCATCGCGGAGCATTTACTAAGCATCCAGGGCGCGAGCAACGTGCCCGACTTTTTCGACGTGCTGCTCCACCTCGGCACGCTCGTGGCGGTGTTTGCCGCTTACTGGGATGATATCCGCGATATGATCGTGGAGTTTTTCACCGGCATCGGCGACCTTGCCCATCATCGCACGCCGAACCCCGTACCGCCTGCGCGCCGCCTTATTCTGCTCATCATTGTGGGCACGCTGCCGCTTTTCGTCATGGTGCCGTTTCGCCGTTTTTTCACGGAGCTGAGTGATAATATGTACTTTATCGGCGGCGCGCTGATCGTCACGGGCATCCTGCTCTTCGCGAGCGACCGTGTGCGCCATGGCCGCAAGACGGAAAAGACCGCCACGCTGCTCGACGCGCTGCTCGTCGGTATCGGTCAGGCCATCGCGCTGTGCCCGGGCATCTCCCGCTCCGGCATGACGATCACGGCGGGCTGCTTCACGGGCTTTGAGCGCAAGTTCGCTGTGCGCTTTGCATTCCTGCTCTCCATCCCCGCGGTGTTGGGGGCGAACATCCTGACACTCAAAGACGCGATCGACGCGGGCATCGACTTCTCCAGCGTGCCCGTGTATCTCGTCGGTGTCGTCGTCGCGGCGGTGTCGGGCTATGCGAGTATCCGCCTGCTGCGCTATGTTGCCGACAAGGGCCGTTTCGGCGCGTTTGCCTATTACTGCTGGGCCGCCGGCGTGCTGACGCTGGTGCTCACGATCCTGCACTAATTTTTGATTCTGAGGTGAATCATGGCACAACAGAAGAAAAAAACCACCACAACGAAAAAGAAAACGACGGGTTCCTCCCGCTCCTCGTCTTCCGGCAAGCGCACGGCGAAGAAGAATCAAAAGCGCCCCATCCGCCGCGAGGTCGCGGGCGCAATCCTGCTGGTGCTGGCGCTGTGCCTGGGCTTTAGCTATTTCCAGTCGGGCGCGTGGCTGCTCGATCAGCCGGCGAAGCTGTGCCGGTCGCTCTTTGGCTGGGGCTATTACCTCGTCGCGCCCGCACTGCTGCTGGGGAGCTATATTCTGCTCTTCCACCGTGGGCGGAACGTCGCGTCCTGCCTTGTCGGCACGGCGCTGCTGCCGGTCGTGTTCGGCGCGATCATGCACATCGCCCTCTGCAAAGAGAAGTATGTTAACATGGATGGCATCTTGAAGATTCTGTGGACGAGCGGCAACGCGCTCGAGTCCGGCGGCGCGGTGTCTGCATCGCTTGCGATCATGCTGGTGCTGCTGGTGAAAAAGGTGCTGGCGATGGTCCTGCTCGTCGTGCTGTTCGTCGCGTTTTTGATGATGGCGTTCCGCTTGACGCCTGCCGCCGTGATCGAGGCCGTGCGCTCGCACGAGCGCGTGCCCTATGAGCCAGTGGAGGAAGAGGACCTTCCGCCGCAGCACACCCATGCACCGCGCCGCAGTGCGCCGGTCCATACGCCGGACGCCGCCATCGACATTCCGCTCGACGGCGAGGAGCGCGTCATCAAGAAAAATCCCACGGGCGGCTTCTTCCGCAAGAAATCCGACAATATCAAGAGTCCCGACGAGCTGTTAGCGGGTGGAAGTGCCGCACCCGTTTCACCCGCCGCTGCGCCATCCGCTCCCGCCAAGCCCGTGACAGTGGAGGCCGACGACTTCGACCTGCCGCCGTTTGACACGACGCCGAGCGCTCCCGTGAGCGCGCCCGCGCCGGTCGTCCCGGCACCCGCACCTGTGATGCACACGCCGTTTGCCGCGCCCACGCCGAGCGTGCAGGGCGCGCCCGTCGCCGCAGCCGCAGCAGCAACGACGGTTCCCGCCGTGCTGACCGACAAGCAGGAGGACAAGCTCCGCCGCGCCGAGGTCGATGCCGCGCGCGAGGAGGTCACGCGCGAGATCGAGGGCAGCGACGCGCAGCCCCAGCCGCCTGCATATCAGTATCCGCCCATCACGCTCTTAAAAGAGGGCAGCGTGACGAACGCCGCTGAGGCGGGCGCGGAGCTGCGCAACAACTCCCGCCGCTTGGCGCAGACGCTCACGAGCTTCGGCGTGGACGCCCAGCCGGGCGATGTGGTGCGCGGCCCGTCGGTCACGCGCTATGAGTTCACGCTCAGTCAGGGCGTGAAGCTCTCGAAGATCACAAATTTGCAGGACGATATCGCCCTTGCGCTGGGCGCGAGCGGCGTGCGCATCGCGCCCATCCCCGACAAGATCTCCGTCGTGGGTGTCGAGGTGCCGAACAAGCTCGTTTCGCCCGTCAGCATCCGCACGGTGCTCGAATCCACGGAGTTCACCACCCATCCTTCCACCACGGCTTTCGCCGTCGGCAAGGACATCAGCGGCAAGAACATCGTCGGGAATATCTCGAAGCTTCCGCACGTGCTCATCGCCGGTACGACAGGCTCCGGTAAGTCCGTGTGCACGAACTCGCTGATCGTCTCGATGCTCTATAAGTCAACGCCCGAAGAGGTGCGCTTTATCATGGTCGACCCGAAGATGGTCGAGCTTGCGCCCTACAACGGCATCCCGCACCTGCTCATCCCCGTCGTCACCGACCCGAAAAAGGCTGCGGGCGCGCTGCAATGGGCCGTGTACGAGATGATGAAGCGCTACAAGATGTTCTCCGAGCACAACGTCAAGGACCTTGCCTCCTACAATAAGGTGGCGGAGACGGACGAAACGCTCAAAAAGCTGCCGAGCGTCGTTGTCGTCATCGACGAGCTGGCCGACTTGATGCTCGTCGCGGCGAAGGAGGTCGAAGAGTCGATCTGCCGCGTGGCACAGATGGGCCGCGCCGCGGGCATGCACCTCGTCATCGCGACGCAGCGTCCGTCCGCGGACGTCATCACGGGCCTGATGAAGGCCAACATTCCGAGCCGCATCGCGTTCGCGGTCGCTTCCGCGATGGAATCGCGCATCATCCTCGACACCGCGGGCGCGGAAAAGCTCGTGGGCCGCGGCGATATGCTCTATGCCCCGCTGGGCGAAGGCAAGCCCAAGCGCGTGCAGGGCTGCTTCATCTCGAGCGAGGAGATTGAGCGCGTGGTCAACTTCGTCAAGGAAAACGGCGAGACGGACTACGACGAATCCGTCATCGACAAGATCAACGCCGCCGTCGCCGAAAAGGAGAAAGGCGGCGGCAAGGGAGGCGGCAATGCCGCGCCTGATCAGAACGCCGCCGACGATGTGGATGAGCTGCTCCCTGCCGCGATCGACGTGGTCATGGAGACGGGTCAGGCGTCCGTCTCGATGCTCCAGCGCCGCTTGAAGCTCGGCTATTCGCGCGCGGCGCGCATCGTCGACGAGATGGAGACGCGCGGCATCGTGGGTCCGTTCGAGGGCTCGAAGCCCCGCCAGCTGCTTATCACGAAAGAGCAGTGGCAGGAGCTCAAGATGAAGGGCGCCTACGGCGCGACGCCGCCGGAAGCGGAAGAGCTTCCGCCGCCGGACGAGGAAAACTGAACAAAGCGAAAGCACCGAAAGCAAAACGGCTTTCGGTGCTTTTTTTGCGCGTCTCGGTTTCCATGCGCACGGGAAGCGCATAGACTGTCGGGGAAGAAAAAATGGGGGAGGAGATCGACATGGCCTATTCCGACAGGGAGCTGCTCGCGCGCCTCATCGAGTGCGAGGCGGGCGGCGAGGGCGAGAATGGGATGAAAGCCGTGGCGAGCGTCGTGATGAACCGCGTGCGCTCGACGGGCGGCGAATACGCGCGCGTGGGGCAGGGCAGCATCCGCAATATCATCTTTCAGCCGGGGCAGTTCGTCTGCGCGAGCGAGACCGAGCGCGGTAGCTACAACCCGCAGAACATCTACAACATGCGCCCGACCGATATCCATTACGAGATCGCGGACTGGGCCATCGCGGGCAACCGATTGAACGGCCTTGGAACGGCGCTGTGGTTCTTTAACCCGTTTTCGCCGTCCTGCCGCGCGAATTTTCCTTCAAATGTGGGGACGTTCGTCATGCGTATCGGCGACCACTGTTTTTATAACCCCACCGCCGCGTATTACGACACCTGAGAAAAGCAAATCAGCAGCAACGGGAAAGGGAGAGGACGTTTTTATGATCCAGATGGGAAAAAGCATGCCGTGCCTTTATGAGCAGATGGTTGCCGTGCCCGCCATGGCGAGCGCGCAGCAGAGCGGCAACAGCAATAATAGCAGCAATAATAGCAGCAATAATAGCAGCAATAATAGCAGTAATAACAACAGTAACAACAACGCGAGCCAGAGCTATGAGGAAATGCTTGGAGGATCGTCGGGGGCGGGGGGCATGTCGCTCGTGCTGCAGGGCGGCGCGAGCGGGCAGTTCCAGCCCACGCCCGACAAGATCGAAGAGTCGCAGACCGTCGACAAGATGGCCTACAATTCGTGGAAGGGGATGCTCGCGCGCAACATCGGCCGCGCAGTCATCGTGAGCTTCCTCGTCGGTTCGCAGAACACGGTCGTGGCGGTCGGTACGCTACAGGAGGTCGGAAACGACTATATCACGCTGTTCCACCCCGGCCGCAGCGCCTACATCACCGCCGACATCTACTCCATCCGCTTCGTGGAGTTCCCGCAGGGGAACAACGTGATCACACTCAACTAAAAAGGGACGCTTTCGCGTCCCTTCATTTTTGCTTTTGCGTTCGCAGACGCAAAGAATTTTGATCGTCGATCGCCGCGACCAGCGCGTGGCGATCGACACCTCTCGCTCCGCGCGTGTCGCAGCCGCCAGCGGCGGCAAGGCACAAAGCGGAGTGTGGCCTTTCTCAAAAAAGCGGCTTTACCGCTTTTTTAAAGTACTTAGAATCTTCTTCTCCGCCCGTGGTAGCCGCCGTGTGCTGCGCCGCGGCGGCGGTGGCCGTAGCGACGGCGGCGGGAGAACATCGTCACATAGACGACGAGCGCGACGATCAGCAGTACGACCACGATCAACAGAATGCGGACGAGCGGCTTTGCGAAAAAGTCAGACACCCTGCGCTGCGCCGTCAGGAACCACGAGGCCGATACATCGTTCAGCGCTAAGAGGTCCGTCTCGGCGTAGACCTTACCATTGTAGGAGAGCGTCAGCTTGCCGAGCACGTCGCCCGCGGAAACGGGCGCGTCGACCGTGTCGTTCGTGAGCGTCACGGTGCGCTCAAGCATGTCGGGCTCGACATTGTTGGGCAGCAGGCAGGCGATATCCTCCGCCGCGTGGGTCGAAACGTAGCTCGCCTCGCTCGAAAGCGCGACGGGCACCTCCTGCACAAGGTCGGAGGAGGAGAGAATGTCGCGGAGGACAAAGTTGTCAAAGCCCCAGTCGAACATGCGCGACGTTTCGGAGAAGCTGCGCGTCTGGATGGTCACACCGTCCTCGAGCGTCACGCGCTCTGCGCCCAGCACCACGCTGATCATGTGGCGGCTGCCGCGCAGGGCGGACGAAATGAGGCAGTAGCCCGCCTCGGGCGTCGAGCCGGTCTTGATGCCCTGCGCGTCGCGGTACACATAGCCGCGGGCGCGCCAGTTGGAGATGAGAAAGTTCGTCGAATGCAGCTCACGCGGCTTGTCGGTCATGTTCGTGGCGGGCACGGTGTAGCTCTTGGAGTTGCAGATCTCCATGAATTTGTCATGCTTCAGCGCCTCGCGCGTGATGAGGTAGAGGTCCCACGCGGTCGTGTAGTGCTGGGAATTGTGAAGACCCGTGGCGTTGGCGAAGTGCGTGTGCTCGCAGCCAAGCTCCGCCGCGCGCTCGTTCATGCGCGCGACAAAGGCGTCGACCGAGCCGCAGAGCGTTTCACCCAAAATGTTGCACGCCTCGTTCGCCGAGACGATGAGCATGCAGTTGAGCAGCTGCTCGACCGTCATCGTTTCGCCGGGGACGATGTTCGCCGTGCTGCCGTCGCTGGAGAGCCCCTCGAACGCCGATTCCGTCGCAGTGACGGAGTCGGTCAGCGCGATCTTGCCCTCGTCGATGGCCTCAAACACCAGCAGCGCGACCATCACCTTTGTGAGCGACGCGGGGAAGTTCTCCTGATGGGCGTTTTTCTCATAGAGAATTTCGCCCGTGTCGGCCTCAATGAGAAGGCCGGCCTTCGCGTCGAGTGTGAAGTCCTCATAGGCGTCAGCGCTCGTGAGCGAAAAGAGCGGGAGCAGGAGCGCAAAAGATAAAAAAAGTGAAAACCAGCGGCGTTTTTTCATGGAAATATACCTCGTTGTATGATACAATCAAATAGAATACAGTGAAGAGGAGCGCGCCGTTCGGCACGCTTCGACATCAGTATAGCAAAAAAGGCAGGCGAGCGCAACCGTGGAAAAGCAAGAAAAGAAAACCAAAGTCAGCGGCGTCTACCTTGTGCTCGCCGCGCTGACGGTGCTGTTCGCCGTTTCGCTCGTTTTTCTGCACAAAACGGCCTACGAGGGTGCCTCGTACGGGAATTACACCGTGACGACGCAGGACAAGACCGACGAGATCACCGCGCCCACGCGCGTTGTGACGCTTGTGAACGTCAATACCGCGACGGCGGAGGAGCTTGAAACGCTGACGGGCATCGGCCCGTCGCTCGCGCAGGCGATCATCGACTACCGCGCAGAGCACGGCGATTTTACGGCGGCGGAGGACCTTTTGAACGTCAAGGGCATCGGAGAGGCGAAGCTCGAGGGATTCCGCGCGGAGATCACATTCACGGAGGAGGATGGCAATGAAAATTCTGGTGGTTGACGACGAGCAGCTTCTCGTCAAGGGCATGAAATTCAATCTGGAAAACGAGGGCTACACGGTCGAGACCGCCTACGACGGCGCGACCACCATCGACATGGCGAAAAGCGGCGGGTTCGACCTCATCATCCTCGATCTGATGATGCCGCAGGTGGACGGGCTGACGGCCTGCATGCGCATCCGCGAATTTTCCAATGTGCCCATCATCATGCTGACCGCCCGCAGCGAGGACGCCGACAAGATCATCGGCCTTGAGTCCGGCGCGGACGACTATATCACAAAGCCGTTCAACATCTTAGAGCTCAAAGCGCGCATCCGCGCGCTGCTGCGCCGCGCGAACGCCGCACCGCAGCAAAAGCAGACTGAAACGCTCCTGTTGACCGCGGGCGGCATCACGCTCGACCCCGAGCAGCGCGTCGCCGTCAAAAACGGCGAGATCGTCGAGCTCACGGCCAAGGAATACGACCTCATCGAGCTTCTTGTCAAGAATCCGCGCCGCGTTTACTCGCGCGAAAATCTGATGGACCTCGTCTGGGGCTACACCTACGCAGGCGACTACCGCACAGTGGATGTGCACATCCGGCGGCTTCGCGAAAAGCTCGAGGAAAACCCCGCCGCGCCGCAGCACATCCTGACCAAATGGGGCGTGGGGTACTACTTGAAGGACTGATTTCCCACTAAAAGAAAGAGAAGGGGGGCAGCGCCGTGCAGATGCATGCGAGCCTGCAGCGAAAATTCAGCTTCAGCTATATCGCCATCATTCTGGCGGTGCTGATCCTGCTGAACACGTATCCGCTCATTACGTCGGAAAACCTGACGTTCCGCTCTAAGCAGAGCTCGCTGCAGGGCAGCGTCTCGGTGATGGTGACGGCGCTCTCCGGCCTTGAGGAGCTGAGCGAGGAAAACGTCGCGGGTGCGATGACGCTCGTGGAGGAGACAGGGATCTCCCGCGTGCTTGTGACGGACGCCTCGGGCCGCGTGCTGTACGACACGCGCGAAACCGACGGCGCGATCGGCCGCTACGCCTTTTATACAGAGCTTGTGCAGGCGCTTCGCGGAGAAGACGTCTTTTACACCGAATTTTCGGACAAGGCGTTCAAAAGCCGCGCGGCCTCGCCGGTCATCTACCACAGCCAGACCATCGGCGCGGTGTATGCCTACGAATACGATACCGAGCAAGCGGAGCTGCTGCTGTCCCTGCAGCGAAATCTCCTGACGATTTCGGCGGTCGTGCTGGTGTTCGCCGGCGGGATCAGCGTACTCTTATCCCGTGTGCTGACGCGGCGCTTCGGTGTACTGACCGACGCCATCCGCAAGATGCGCGAGGGCTCGTACAGCCACCGCGCCGAGGTCGGCGGGCACGACGAGATCAGCGAGCTCGCCGCCGAGTTCAACGACATGGCTGACCGGTTGCAAACGACGGAGGACGCTCGCCGCCGCTTCGTGTCGGACGCGAGCCACGAGCTCAAAACGCCGCTGGCGGGCATCAGGCTTCTGTCCGACTCCATTTTGCAGACGGAGAACATGGACGCGCAGACCGTGCGCGAATTCGTCGGCGATATCGAGCAGGAATCCGAGCGCCTGGCGCGCATTACGGAAAATCTGCTGCGATTGACGCGCCTGGACAGCGGCATGCTGCCCGAGGCGCAGCGCGTCGACCTCTCGTCCGTGATAGCGCGCGTGGTGCGTATGCTGCGCCTTGTGGCCGAGGAAAAGCAGGTCGACCTCTCATATGAAATTCGCCGCGAGGGACAGACCCTTGCGAGCGAGGATGAAATTCACGAAATCATCTACAACCTGACGGAAAACGCCATCAAGTATAACCGTCCCGGCGGCTTTGTGAAGCTGCTGCTCGCGGGGGATGAAAAGGACTGCCTTCTCACTGTCAGCGACAATGGCATCGGCATTCCGGAGGGGGACATGCCCCGCATTTTCGACCGCTTCTACCGCGTGGACAAGATGCGCTCGCGCGCCGCGGGCGGTACAGGCCTTGGCCTTTCCATCGCCGCCGACACGGCGCGCCGCCGCGGCGGCAGCATCGAGGTCCGCGCCCGCGAGGGCGGCGGCACGGTGTTTACCGTGCGCCTGCCGCGCTGCGAAGAGGGAGGGGATGAGACATGAGAAGACGTCTTTCCCTGACTGCGGCATTAGTCCTCCTGCTTTCGCTTCTCTGCGCCTGCGCGGCCCAGCACGCGCAGGAGATGGACGAGAACGGCTACGAACTCTATTTTCTCAGCGATCCCAACTCCGCGGGCGGCGGCGACGCCATCCACGCGCAGGAAAAGCGCCTGACGCTCGACGGCGCGATGGAGACCGAAGACTGTGTCCGCGCGCTGATGGAGGCGCTGCTCGCAGGGCCCGACGAGCCGTCGCTCTCGTCGCCCATCCCGGAGGGAACGGCGCTCAAGTCGCTCAAGGTGTCGGGCCGCCGCGCGCAGATCGACTTGAGCGCACAGTATGCGCGCCTGACGGGCATCGACCTGTCGCTCGCTGACTACTGCATCACGCTGACGCTGACGCAGCTGCCGAATGTGAACGCTGTGAGCATCACGGCGGACGGGCGCGAGCTGCCGTACCGCGAGACGCAAGTGCTGCTCTCGGCGGATACGCTGCTTTCCTCGCGTGAGAGTGGCCTGCGGCCGATCACCGTGTCGCTTTATTTCCTCGACAGCAAGACAGGCGAGCTGCGCGCCGAGCAGCAGACGCTCGCGCTCTACGAGGGCCAGACGCGCGTGAACGCGCTGCTCGAAGCGCTCGCGCAGGGGCCGGAGGACGATTCGCTCGTCTCGCTCCTGCCGGAGGACTTTGCGGTCATCTCCTCTCGCATCGAAAACGGCGTGTGCTATCTGAATCTCCCTGCGAGCGGCTCACTGCCGGAGAACGAGGCGGAGCGCGATTTGATGCTGAGCGCGCTCGAGCAGTCCATTTTGTCGCTCGGCGGCGTGGACGAGGTGCAGTTTTTGATCGAAGGCTCGGCCGAGCCCGACGGCTACCGGTAAAAAAGGCCCTCCGCAGAAATGCGGAGGGCCTTATCATATCCTGCGCTATTTTACGCTCACTCGCGCGCGAGCATCGCCGCGCCGATCACGCCCGCGCGGTAGCCGAGCGTGCAGAGCTCGATGCGCGTGTGCGAGACGGCATAGCGCGAGCCGAACGAACGCTCGCGCACCCTTTCGCGCAGCGGCAGGAGCAGCGCGTCGCCCTGATTTGCTACGCCGCCCGAGAGGGCCAGCACTTCGGGGAAGAAAATGTTGACAAGATTTGTGAGCCCGCAGGTCAGATGCTCGATGTAGTCCTCCACGACCTGCGCGCCCGCCTCGTCGCCGTGCTCCTTGGCGAGAAACGCTGTGCGGCCGTCGACACCGCCCTGCTCCGCGGCAATCGCATGCAGCAGGCTCTCGGGGTGCGCGGCCATGGTGCGCTTCGTGTCGCGGATCAGCGCCGTGGCGGAGGAGTAGGCTTCGAAGCATCCGCGGCTGCCGCAGGTGCACTCTTCGCCGTTTTCCGCGATGACCATGTGGCCGATCTCGCTCGCCGCGCCCGTGTAGCCTGTCAGGAGCTTGCCGCCGAGCACCACGCCGCCGCCGACGCCCGTGCCGAGCGTGACGACGATGGTGCTCTCCGCGCCGCGGCCGCAGCCGAACAGCGCCTCGCCCAGCGCCGCGGCGTTTGCGTCGTTGCCGAGGTGGATGGGAAGCGCAGTATGCGCGCGCAGCGCGCTTCGCAGGTCGAAGTTCACAAAATTCAGGTTCGCCGCAAAGCGCACGATGCCGCTCGCGTCGTCCACCGTGCCGGGGCAGCCGACGCCCACGCCGCCGACGGTGTCCTCGCCGATAGAGAGCTGCGCGATGACCTGACCGATGCGTCCCGCGACCGCCTCGGGGCCGAGATCGACGCGCGTCGGGATAGAATGCTCCTTTAAGATCTCGCCCTTCGCACTCACGAGTGCGCCCTTGATGTTCGTGCCGCCGAGGTCGATGCCAATATAGTTCATAAAAACGCCCTCCCGGGTGAAATATGTCCTCATTGTATGCCGCGGCGGCGGAAAATGCAAGAGCCCGCTCGCAGGAGAAAAAAGTTTCTTAAAAAAATCATAAGGGTGAAACTTTTTGAGAAATTTCTCGTCTAAGAGAATGTACGGAACGAAAAAAGCTCCGCATAATCAAGATGGAAAGAAGACGATGAAAGGAGAAACAAAATGAACCGCTGGGGACTAATGAGTGCCCTCGCACTTGCCGCCGCGCTGCTGCTCATGGGCTGCAGAGAGACGGAGAAACAGACCGATATGGCGGAAGAACATCCCATCACCTATGAAGACGTCTGTGAGCGGAACACGATCTCTGCGCTGCTCGAGCGGCACGAGGTGGTGACTATTGTACGGGAGAGCACAGACAGCAGCAACGGCGGTCAGGACGTCAAGAGCACTGACCAGTACACGCGCGACGAAGAAGGCCGGCTGCAAAGCTGGAGCCACGGCTGGTATTATGATGAGTACGGCGCAGACGATATTTATAGCGTGAATGTCTGCCTGGATGAAGTGCCGGACGGTATGTGCATTATCGCTGGAACAAATGATGACGGCAGCGCTCGAATTGCCAGTGTGATCGCCTGCGGAACGGATGAGTGGTACGAAGAAAGTACCGCGCGGGAACCGTTTTTGCCCGTGGCCGGTGACGGTATCACGGTGGAGGCCGAAGAGCCGTATGAGCAGGACGGCCAGCTCGTGTTTCCGATCAAACATTATATCACCGACGATGACACGGACTACTCGCTGCGATGGCTCTATGTCGATCCAACCTCCGATGACCTGATATCGATCAAGTCGGAGCGGCACAGAAAAGACTTGCAGGGAAAAGACACCTGCTTTGCCACGGGAAGCTATACGTTCAGCTATGATCGCCCTTATGAACCGGAGGAAGACCTCTACGCGCTGATGCTGTCGGACGATGTTCCCAAGCATGAAATCACGCTCGTGTGGGACCCGGGCACCGCGCAGGAGCACGAGCAGCACTTTACCGTGCCGAGCGCAGCGTACTTTTCCCCAGAGAGTGGTAAGGGCGTCATGCTTTACTACGACGCCGCCATGACGCAGGAGTATCAAACCCCTGAGATCGAGTGGCCGGACGGCGGCAGCACGACCGTCTATGTAAAGAGCGGCAACATTCCCGACAGCAGTGAAGAACAACCATGACGCGAATGATTCCGCGTCCCAAACCCAAAGGAGGAAACCAAGGTGAAAAACTGGAAGAAAGCAGGCATTGGCGCGCTTTGTGTCGCGGCACTTCTTGCCGGCTGCGGCACGCAGGGCGGCAAGGACGATGGAAACGGCGGCAAGGACGACACGCCGATGGACGTGACGCTCGAAACGCTGCGCGAGGTCAACGATCCGTGCGTACTGCTTGCAAAGTACGACGCCGTGACCGTGAACATTCAGGGCACCGACCGGGACGGCGAGGTGGCCTACACCGCAAGATTGCAGTACACGGACGGGGGCGACAGCACGATCCTCATGTCCTCGCACTACAGCTATACCGCCAACAGCGGCCCGGGCGAGGATGAGCTGTGGAGCGAGGGGTGTGGCAGCCTGTACGCCACGCGCATGACGAGCGACGATAACGCAAGCCTGAACATCTATCCCATTCCGGGCGAGGGGACGGAGTATCTCCTTGACATACTGCCACAGTGCGCCGATCCCGCTGCCAAAAACGCCGAGGAAACGCTCGACGAGCGCAGCGAGCAGGACGGCGCGGTGCTGCTCTCGACCACCACGCGCTTTGACGATCAGGACGACTACTACTATACCACCCTCTACTACGCCGATCCCGAGACGGGCGAGCTTCTCGCCATGTCCGTGACCGACTATATGGCGGACGGCGAGGGCGGCGCGACGGAGATGGGCACGACGCTCTACAACTGGAGCTACGATGAACCCTACAAAACAGAACCCTACAAGTCAGGCCGCTACCTTCTGAACGATGTCGTGTACGCGACGGACGACACGAGACCCGCCTGCCTGCTGACGGTCTGCCTCCCTGCGGAAGAAGGGGGCGAAGACTGGTGGGTGAATGAATACCATGTGGCGAGGGGGACGTATGTCAACATCTGTTGCCGCAGCGGTTGCACGCTCTATGCGGACGCGGCGCTGACGCAGCCCATCGACGACACTGTGTCCATCGACACAAATGGCGAAGAGATGACGGTCTACGTCGTGCCCGACGTGCCGCTGAACTAAAACGGCATGAACTTAAAAAACGGCGGACTTCAAAAAAGTCCGCCGTTTTTTTCAAAAAGGATGAAACATTTTCCGATAAATTCCGTCTAAATAATACAGGAAAGAGGCTCGGTGCGAGAATTAAGGAACTCTTAAATAATTTGTAACCAAATCGCGCCTGATTGTAACGACTTCCTCATAAGATGAGATTATAATGGACCCAAGATTAAAATTGAGGAGAAACTGCGATGGCAAATGACCAGAAGCCCGTCATTTCGGTGCGAAAGCTCCGAAAGGTGTACATGATGGGGCAGGAGCACGTGGTCGCACTGCACAATATTGACCTCGACATCCCGCGGGGCGAGGTGTGCTGCATCTTCGGCACGTCCGGCAGCGGCAAATCGACGCTGCTCAACCAGCTGGCGGGACTGGAAAAGCCCACGCGCGGCGTGGTGCGCATCGGCGGCGTGCCGATCTCACTGCTCAACGAAAATCAGCTCGCGGCCTTCCGGCAGAAGCACATCGGCTTCGTCTTCCAGTCCTACAACCTGCTGCCGGAGCTGACGGCGGCGGAAAACGTGGCCATGCCGCTGATGTTCAAGGGCATCGACCCGGATGTGCGGCTGCTGGAGGCGAAGAAAATGCTCTGCCGCGTGGGCCTCAAGGACCGCATGGACCACTTTCCGAACCAGATGTCCGGCGGACAGCAGCAGCGCGTGGGCATCGCACGCGCGTTCGTCACGCGCCCCGAGGTCGTGTTCGCCGACGAACCGACCGGCAACCTCGACTCGAAGACGACGAAAGAGGTCATGCACATGATCCGCGGCTTTGCCAAGCGCTTCCACCAGACGATCGTGCTCGTCTCCCACGATCCGGAGATGACCGAGTATGCCGACCGCATCGTCACGCTCATCGACGGCAGGATCGTCAGCAACGTAGAAAATCAGGTCAAGGCGGAGATCGACGCCGCACCTTATATCGAATAACGGAGGAAATCGAACATGAAACGCATTTCAAGATCCCTGCTCTCGCTCTGCCTTGCCCTTGTGCTGTGCGCAGCGCTGCTGCCCGTGAATGTCGCCAAAGCGACGGGCAAAGGCACGACGGCACAGGCGGGAACCAGCTTTCTGATCACCGGCTACCGGGCCAGCAGAAGCAGCATTTACACCGGCGATACGGTGGATATCACGGTCTACTTATCCCGCACGGACGGCAGCAACGATTCGATCCGCGTCGTGCGCGGCCTTGACAGCTTTCAGGACGGCACGGCGAGCGCTGTTGCAAGCGGACAGAACGGCGAATATACCGTTACGTTCACCGGCCTGACCTACACCGGCGACAGCGGCAAGCAGCTTGCCTTTACAATTTATTATGAAGGCAACGGCGGCGGCTATCAGGACGGCAACACCGTCCCGGTGCGCGAGTGCGTGCCCTACACCGAGCCGACGCCCGCCCCCGAGCCGACGCCGGAAGTGATTCCCGAGCCGCGCGCCGTCTTCAACTCCGACGGCACGAGCACGTCTATTGCCGCGGGCGAGACGAAGACCATCACCGTTTACATCCAGAACGCCGGCACGACCGCCATGCGCGACCCTATCCTGACGTTCAAATCCTCCGGATCGCTTCTCATCATGGGCAGCCAGGACTACATGCTCGACGATATCCGCGCGGGCCGCGACACGGCCGTCACTGTGACGGTCAAGGCGCCCGACAAGATCGAGTCCCAGATGCAGACGATCGACGCGAGCCTGTCGTTCTACTATGACAACGGCACGCAGCTCACCGGCGGCAGCGCCAGCGGCAGCGTGAACGTTCTCTCCACCGTTACCAAGGATACGAAGGACGAGGAGACCATTGCGAGCCCCACACCCATCGTCATTCTCTCAAAGTACAACTACGGCGGTTCGTCCGTTGCGGCGGGCTCAAGCACGAACCTGAGCTTCTCGTTCACGAACACCAGCAAGACCATCAAGATCGAAAACGTCATGGTCACCGTCACCGGCGGTCAGGACCTGATGCTCAACGGCTCGACAAACACGTTCTACTTTGAATCCGTCGCCGCGAGCGGCAGCAAGACCGTCACCGTGCCGATGAAGGCCGCGCAGCTCATCAGCGCCAGCGCGCAGGACGTCAAGATCGACGTGACCTATGAATATGTTGACCAGAACGCAAGAAAGTCGGGCAACGCCACGCTGTCGCTGAGCGTGCCCCTCTACCAGCCCGACCGCTTTGAGCTCAGCGAGCCCAAGACCTCCTACACCGGCTACGTCGGCGAGGAGACGAGCCTGACCATCGACTATGTCAACAAGGGCAAGAGCGCCATCAACAACGTTGAGGCGACCATCTCCGGTGACATTGATTCCCCCACGCCTTATCAGCGCGTCGGCACGATCGACGGCGGCAAGAACGGCACCATCGCCTTTGCCGTGACCCCGCAGCTGGAGGGCGAGAATCAGGTCAAGATCGTCATCACCTACGAGGATTCCAACGGCAACACGAAAGAGCGCGTCTTTGAAGCGACGGTCGAAGCCATGGCCTATGAGCCGACCGACCCCGGCATGGACGATCCCGGCATGATCGACCCCGAGCCGGCAAGCACCTTCCCGTGGAAGTACGTCATCATCGCGGTAGTCGCCGCGCTTATCGTCCTTCTCATCGTGTTGCGCATCCGCAAGAAGAAAGCCAAGCAGAAGGCCGAGCAAGCGCTCTGGGACAAGTGGGACGAAGAGGAGCTCGCCGAGGAGAAGCAGGAGGCAGCGGAAGCCGCGGCGGCTGAAAGCAAAGAGAGTGCGGCCACGGGTGCTGAGGAGCAGAAAAAATGAGATTCGCAGACATCCTGAAAATGTGCTTTGACAGCCTGTCACGGCGCAAAGGACGCACGATCCTGACGGTGCTGGGCGTGTTCATCGGCTGCACGTCCATCATCGTGATGGTCTCCATCGGCGCGGGCATGCAGGAGTCCTACGACCAGATGCTCAAAAATATGGGAGACCTCTCCATCATCGAGGTCTACCGCGGCTACAACCAGAGCACCGGCACGCAGACGGAGAGCAAGCTTGACGACAAGGCGGTCGAGAGCTTCCACGAGATCGCGGGCGTCAAGGCCGTCATGCCCAAGGCAAGTCTCGACGGATATAATGTAGGCTTCAAAGCGGGCGTCAACGGCCGCTACACGGCCGACTGGGTCAATTTTGTCGGCATTGACTCGAGCGCCCTTGAGGACATGGGCTTTGAGCTGGTGGACGGGCGGTATCCCGAAAACAGCGACGAGGTGGTCGTGGGCCAGTATTTTGCCTATAACTTCACCGATACGCTGATGCCGGACGGGCGAAACTATGTGAGCCGTTACGTCTGGGATGAGAACGGAAATATTGATACCGAAAATGTTCCCGACCCGTTTTTCGACCCGCTCAAGACGAGCATCACCATGGTACTCACACCGTATGACGACGGTACAGGCACCGAACCTACCCCCTATGAGGTCGAGCTCAAGGTCGTCGGTGTGATGAAGGAGGATCAAGGCAAGGGCTATGAGACGAGCGACGGCGTGATGATGGACATCAATGCGCTCAAAGCTCTTATTCAGGACCTGACCGGCAAGACCGACACGAAGTTCGAGTATTCAAGCATCAACGTCAAGGCTGAGAGCCTCGACGCCGTGTCGGATGTGGAGCAGTCCATCAAGGACTTGGGCTACAGTACGTATTCTATGCAGAGCATGCGCGATGAGCTCAACAAGCAGACCCGCCAGATCGAGCTGATGCTCGGCGGTCTCGGCGCGATCTCGCTTCTGGTCGCGGCCATCGGCATCACGAACACGATGATCATGTCCATCTCCGAGCGCACGAAGGAGATCGGCATTATGAAGGCGCTCGGCTGCTATGTGCGCGATATCCGCGCGATGTTCCTCATGGAGGCGGGCAGCATCGGCCTTCTCGGCGGCATTTTGGGGCTTATTTTCAGCTTCATCATATCCGTCATCATCAATCTGTTCTCGTTCGGCGCGTTCGGCGGCGGGGGCGTCACGTGGGAGCTTATCAAGCAGGCGCTCATCGGCGGCGAAGGCGTGGTGCGCACGTCCGTCATCAAGCCGGAGCTCGTGATTTTCGCGCTGGTGTTCTCGGTGCTGGTCGGACTGGTGTCCGGCTATCAGCCCGCGAACAAGGCGGTCAAGATCTCGGCGCTCGAAGCCATCCGAAACGAATAAGAAAAACACAGTATTTTGCAAGAAGGCGGCGTCCTGGACCGGACGCCGCCTTCTTTTGTAAAAAGCGCGATATTGCATTGTTTCAAGCGCTTGCTTTGCTTGACCGCGCTGATGCGATGTGATATCATATATCAGTCAAAATATTTATGAAAACAGGAGGGGATCGTCTTGGCAACTGTCAAACGCAGATCCACCGTACCCTATTACGCCGCAGCGGGAACATGGGTCATTTATGCGCTGCTGTTCCCGCTCTACCGCGTACCGCATTTCCTCTTTGTGGCGGTCGTGTCGGGGGTGGTGTTCTTCATTATGAACGCCGTGTGCGGCACGGTGGAGGTCACAGTTCCCGACCCGCCGAAAAAGGAAGAGAGCACCGGCAACCCCGAGCTCGACAAGATGATCAAGGACGGCAATCTTGCCATCTCCGAGATGAAGCGGCTCAACACGTCCATCAAGGATGAGAAGATCTCCGCCGACATCGACCGGCTCGAGGACCTGAGCGCGAAAATTTTCGCGCAGGTCAAATCCGACCCGTCGAAGCTGCCGCAGATCCGCAAGTTCATGGACTACTACCTGCCCACGACCCTTAAGCTCTTGAACGCCTATGACCGTATGGGCGCGCAGGGCGTGAGCGGCGAGAACATCGACGCGACCATGCAGCGCGTGGAGAGTATGATGGGCACGATTGTTACGGCTTTTGAAAAGCAGCTCGACATGCTCTTCGGCAGCGAGGCGATGGATATTTCCGCCGATATCACGGTGCTTGAAAACATGATGAAGCGCGAGGGCCTGAGCGAGGATACTGGCGAGCTGCATGCCGAGTCCGGCACGGCTGCCGCCGGGCAGGACGATATCAAGCTCGAGCTATAAAGGAGTAAGCGATGCGAAAGAAAGTGATGGCGTTCAACGCCAAAGTCAATGCGTGGATATTGAAACGGCTGAAAGGCGTGTGGCTCGACCCGATCTTCTGTGCAATCTTTGCCATCATGTGTGTGGCAAGCATCATCGGCGCGCTGCATCTGCACAGGGATACGCTTTACTATTCCGCGCTGATCTGGGCGTTGGCCACGCTGCTGTGCCTGCGCCGCATCCAGCGCATCAAAAAGCACGAAAAAGAACAAACTCAAAGCCAAAATACGGAGGAGAAATGATATGAGCGACAACATGATGCCCGAGCTGACCCTGAACCCCACCGAAGCGGCGCAGGAGGCCGTCCCTGAGCTGACGCTCACGCCCGAAGCGCCCACGGCGCCCGAGGCGGAGAAAAAGGAAGTCGAGCCTGTCAAGGTCGATGAGAGCATGCTCACCGAGCAGGAGAGAGCTGCTGTCGACGAGTTTGTGAAGAAGATCGACATTACGGATACGAACCTTGTGCTCAACTATGGCGTGGCCGCGCAGAAGAGCGTTGCGACATTCTCGGAAAATGCACTGTCCTCCGTGCGCAACAAGGACCTGGGCGAGGTGGGCGAGACGCTTTCGAACCTCGTCGTCGAGGTCAAGGGCTTCGGTCAGGAGGAGAAGAAGGGCTTCGCAGGCCTGTTCCACAAGCAGAAGGATAAGCTCGAGCTGATGCGCGCGCAGTACGGCAAGGCCGAGACGAGCGTGAACCGCATTGTTTCTGAGCTTGAAAAGCATCAGGTCACGCTGATGAAGGATATCGCGATGCTCGACCAGATGTATGAGCTGAACCTCAAGTACTACAAAGAACTGACCATGTATATCATCGCGGGCAAAAAGCGCCTGGCCGAGGTCCGCTCCGGCGAGCTCGAGGAGCTGCGCAAGAAGGCGGAGGCGAGCGGCCTTGCCGAGGATGCGCAGGCCTACAACGACTACGCGCAGAAGTACGAGCGCTTTGAAAAGAAGCTGCATGACCTGGAGCTCACGCGCATGGTGTCGCTCCAGATGGGCCCGCAGACGAGACTTCTCCAGAACAACGACACGCTGATGGTCGAAAAGATCCAGTCCTCGCTCGTCAACACCATCCCCCTCTGGAAGAGCCAGATGGTGCTCGCGCTCGGCATGGAGCACAGCCGTCAGGCTACGGCCGCGCAGAGCGCCGTGGCGCAGACGACGAACGAGCTTCTCAAGAAGAACGCCGACATGCTCAAGATGGGCACCATTGCCACGGCAAAGGAAGCCGAGCGCAGCATCGTCGATATCGAGACGCTGCAGCACACGAACGAGCAGCTCGTCTCCACGCTCGACGAGGTCGTGAACATCCAGCGCGAGGGAGCGCAGAAGCGCAAGGAAGCGGAGGTCGAGCTCGGCCGCATCGAAGGCGAGCTGAAGCAGAAGCTCATGGAGCTGAGAAGCTGAGACGCTCCGGATAGGAGAAGCATATGAAATTCTTTCAAAAACGCGGCGTCGCCATCGTCGTGCTGATTCTGGCGATCGTCGCATCCAGTGCGTGGGGACTGCACAAGGCGCCCGCCGTCTCTACGCCGGAGGGCGGGGAAAAGCTCGATCCCTCGCTTTCCACGGCGGCGTTCGAGCAGTACGTGCGCGACGAGGCGAACGTCCTTTCGGACAAGACCGAAAAGGCGGTCAGCCTCTATAACGCTAACTGGGACAAGATGTTCGGCAGCATCATGGCCGTCGTCACGACCGAATCCGCAAACGACATAGAGAATGCGGCGTATGATTACGCCATCGAGATGCAGCTTGCGGAAAATGATGCGATCCTGGTCATCGCAAAACAGCAGCAGGACTATTATCTGGTCGCGAGCGGCGATTTCTATGATCTGCTCAGCGGCCTTTCGCAGAGCTTTGTTGCCTCCTGCATGGCGGATAACGTGCAGAAGGGCGATTATGACGCGGCGGTGCGCTCGCTTTGCGCCGCGCTCCATGTGGAGTTGAGCCAGCAGTATCAGCAGAGCGAGGCGGCGCTGGACGAGGCGGCCAACGGTGTGATGTTCATCATGATCCTCATCATATTCTTTGTCCTCTGGATCATGCTTGATGGCATGCGTTATCGCCGCTATCGCCGCCGCTACATGATGCCCGGCATGGGCGTGCCGACGGTGATGTATCACCCCATCTTCTGGGGACGCCGTCCTCCGCGCGGCCCGCGTCCGCCCCGTTCGGGCGGCCCCCGTCCTCCACAGGGTGGACCCAGACCGCCGCGCAGCGGCGGCTCCTCCGGTGGCAACCGCCGCCCGCCCCAGCAGCCGAGACGGCCCTCGGGCGGTTCCGGTAATTCCTTCGGCGGATTCGGCAGCAGCGGCCGCGGCGGCAGCTTTGGCAGCGGAAACTTCGGCGGATTTGGCGGTAGCAGCCGTGGCGGTGGCTTCGGTGGAGGTCGCAGCGGCGGATTTGGCGGTGGCCGCGGAGGCGGCTTCGGCGGAAGACGCTGAAAAGCCAAAACCCCTGACACAAAATGAAAAGCACGTCTGCTTGGCAGGCGTGCTTTTTCTTACTTTGATTGCGGCCTGAAAGGCGATGACAGACTGGCTCGCACAGCATTGTAGATTTTCCGAGGAATACAATGCTGCTTATCGGATCTCCTCAAGTGCAACAGTGGGATCACAGAGGAAAGCCTCACTCCGGTACTGCCCCGGCCAAACGACCACAATTTTAATATCCGGATTTTCTTTTGCCCGTTCAAAGAAAAGAGCAGAGGACCTGCGCCGCAGGTCCTCTGCTCTTGGTGCCGGTGACCGGACTCGAACCGGTACGCTGTCGCCAGCGGCGGATTTTGAGTCCGCTACGTCTACCAATTCCATCACACCGGCAGGTGCAACAATTATTATATGCGATGCAGGGAGCATTTGCAAGCAAAACTTTTCGAAAAAAGGCTCCGGCGCACTGCGCCGGAGCCTTTCACAATGTAAGATCACACGTAGCGCTGATTGATGACGTCGAACACGCCGCGCGTCGTGAGGCGCAGCGTTGGAATGACGGTCAGCGCCATGAACGAAAGCGTCATAAACGGGTCGACCCCGCGCGAGACGCCGAGCTTGAAGGCCTGCTCCTTGGCGTTTTCGAGCGCCTCGTTGACCTCGATAAGCGGCGCTTCGCTCATGATGCCCGCAATCTGGAGCTGGAGCTCGCCGAGCACCTTGCTGTCGTCCATCACGACGATGCCGCCGCCGAGCTCGACGACGCGGTTGACCGCCGCGGCCATGTCCTCCTCGTTCGCGCCGACGACGATGATGTTGTGGCTGTCGTGCGAGATGGATGTCGCCACCGCGCCGGACTTGAGGCCGTAGCCCTTGATGTAGCCGATGCCGATGTGGTGCGTGTTCTTGTGGCGCTCGATGACGGCAATTTTCAAGATGTCGTCCTCAACGCTGATCTTTTCGGCGTAGCCCGCATCGGTCGTGACGATCTCGCCGGGCACCATGCCGAGCACCGCGCGCGGGCGGGACTCGATAAAGTCCGTGGCCTCAAGGTGCGCAACGTGGAACGTCTCGTGCGAGCGCTTGACGAGGTGCGGATCGATCTCGGGCGCTTCAAACGGCGTGATGGTCTTGCCGTCGAACATCAGCTTGCCCTTCTTGTAGACCTCAAGGATGTTGAAGTCGTCGAAATTGTCGATCACGACAAAGTCCGCAAGAAAGCCCGGTGCGATCGCGCCGCGGTTGTTGAGCAGGAAGTAGCGCGCGGCGTGGTGGCTCGCGCATTTGACGGCGATGATCGGGTCGACGCCCGCTTTGATGGCACGGCGCACGATGTAGTCGATGTGGCCCTTTTCGAGCAGGTCGTTCGGGTGCTTGTCGTCCGTGCAGAACATGCAGTAGGTGTAATACTGCGGTGTGAGCAGCGGGAGTAGCGCGTCGAGGTTGCGCGCGGCCGTGCCCTCGCGGATCATGATGTACTGTCCGCGCTCGAGCTTGGCGATGGCATCCTCCACGGTGCTGCACTCGTGGTCGGAATAGACGCCGGCGGCGATGTAGGCGTTCAGGTCGTTGCCCGAAAGGCCGGGGGCGTGGCCGTCGATTTTTTTGTGGTGCGCCTGCGCGGCGACGATCTTTTCGAGCACCTGCTCGTCGGCGTTCGCGACGCCGACATAGTTCATCATTTCGGCCAGACCCTCGACGCGGTTGTGCTCGTAGAACGAGTCGATCGCGCGGTAATCGAGCACCGCGCCGGATTCGTCGAGCGGCGTTGCGGGCACGCAGGAGGGGAGCATGAAGCGCACGTCAACGGGCAGATCTTCCGTCGCCTGCAGCATATACTCGATGCCGTCGGTGCCCATGACATTGGCGATCTCGTGCGGGTCGGTGATGACGGTCGTGGTGCCGTGCGGAATGACGGCGTTGGCAAACTCTTTGGGGGAGACGAGCGCGCTCTCTAAGTGGATGTGCGCGTCGACAAAGCCGGGCAGCACGAGCTTGCCGCCCATGTCGATCTCGACCGCGCCCTCGTAATGCTCGCCCATGCCTGCGATCAGCCCTTCGGCCACGGCGATGTCGCCATGACTGAGCTCGTTGCAGAAGACGTTCACATACGTCGCGTTCTTGAGCACGAGGTCGGCCTTCTGCCGTCCCGAGGCCACCTCGACGACGTGGAGCTTCTTGTTCAGCTTGCGGTTGATCTTTCCTGCGTAGCTTTCCCGGTATGCCATGCGTTTTCCTCCTTATTTTGTTGTGTTTGACCAGTTTATCGGATGAATCATCCATCTTCCTCGTTTATTTTTTATAGGATACTACGTTCTTTCGCACTTGTCCAGCAGAAAAAGCTAAAATATTTTTAGTAAAACTGACGAAAAGTGAGAAGAATGCAGAAGTTCACTGTATCATAAACTGTATGATGGACCGGACAAATACAGGCCGTTGCCGAAAGATTGCTTTTCACAAAATGCTGTTTACAAGCATCTGATAATACAGTATAATTAAACAAACGGTATAGAGATAAATGAATATTTTCAACTAAAAGACGAATAAAACGCGCTGGCATTCACTGCACCGGGCTTGCTTGAAGTGGCCCGCACACAAAATGGAGGCTGCGGCAATTTTAGGACCGGACAAGGAGGGGGAAGATATGAAAACAGAGCATTCCTATTCCGCAAAGGGCGTTTTGGCTGCGCTGGGGAGATCCGCTTTGTATCTGCTCTTTTTTGTGGCGGTGCAGGTTTTGCTGCCCTTTGTCTATGGGATCGGTATCGCTGCCGATGCAGCGATCAATAGGGGAGCGGACCTTGCACAGGGGGCGCAGGCGGTGGCGGAGCGGCTTCTTGACGGCCTGTCGGCGCTCACGCTGCTATCGTGTCTGATCATCGCCGCGGTACTGCTGCTGTGGTTCCTGCTGCGGAAAAAGCCGCTATCCGAGGCGGCGGGCCTTCGTCACTGCTCGGGCTGGACGGTGGGCTTCTGCGCCTTCGGCGCGGTCGGCCTCTATGTGCTGGTCAGTCTGGTGCTTGCCCTGCTGCCGGAAAGCTGGATGGCGGAATATGGAAAAGCCATGCGCCTGAGCACAGAGACGGGGATGATCCCGGCGCTTGCCGTGGTGGCCGGCGCGCCGCTTGCGGAGGAGCTCGTATTCCGCGGCGTCATCCAGTCGCGGCTGGAACGGGCCATGCCGGTGTGGATCGCAATGGTACTGCAAGCGGTACTCTTTGGATTCATCCACGGAACGCCGGTGCAGATCGGCTACGCGTTTCTCATGGGCCTGCTTTTCGGCTATATTCGCTATCGCACGGGGAGCATCCTGCCCACGATCGCCGCGCACGCCGCGTTCAACGCAATGAACGACCCGCTGGGGCTTTTGGGCGGTTTTGCGGAGAAGTGGCAGTTCCTTGCCGTCATGGCCGCCGTATGCGCGGCGGGCTGCGTGCTCTGCCGCCGCGGTTTGAGCGGACTAAGAACAGCGCCGGAGGCCGAAGCAAGGTCCACATCGCCGACGGTCTGCGAGGAGATCACCGAATAACAGAGAAAGCGCCTTTCAAAGAAAGCTCTTTGAAAGGCGCTTTGCGCTTCTGTGATTGAATCTTTTTACTTCACGCTGCCGTCGGCGTTGAAGACGGGCAGCTTTTCAAGGAACAGGATGTCCTTGCGGTCGGCTGCGCCGCCCTCGGCGAGAACGGCCATGCGGCCCGTAACGGTGCCGCCCGCCTTTTCGACGAGTGCTTCCATC
>OLWA01000734.1_pt1 | contig 38779 bp, 35 predicted proteins | sample 1673251 | NCBI WGS metagenome assembly OLWA01 (sample SAMEA3178937, study PRJEB25190) | human gut metagenome | biome: human gut; feature: human-associated habitat; material: faeces | place: Austria | collected 2013 | reverse complement strand
GGAGGTATATCCAACGGTATGCCGGTGACCATGCGTGTGGCATTCAAACCCGTGGCCACGCTTATGCGCGAACTGCCCACAGTGGACCGCGAGGGGCATCCTGTGGCCATTCCTCCGCGCGGCCGCCACGATGTGTGTGTGGTGCCCCGCGCCGTGCCGGTGGTCGAGGCCATGGCGGCGCTTGTGGCTCTTGATGCCATTCTGCTCAACCGCTCAACACGCCTGTGATGCCGCATCATCCGTTCCCTTTCCCTGATTTCGCCGAGTTTCTAAGTCGCCATCTCGAAGGAAAAATACAGAAACTTACGGTAAACACAGCGCTTTCGTGTCCCAACCGCGACGGCACGAAGGGCCGCGGAGGCTGCATCTACTGCAACAACTCGGCTTTCTCTCCCGGTATCACGGCTCAACCGCTTTCCGTGAGCGACCAGCTTGCAAAAGGCCGTGAGTTTTTCGCGCGGAAATACCCTAAAATGCGGTATCTGGCCTATTTTCAGAGTTATACTTCCACCAATGCGCCGGTAGAGCGGCTGCTCCCGATGTACCGCAAGGCGCTGGCTGCTCCCGGCATTGCCGGAATTGTGATTGGAACGCGGCCTGACTGCATGCCGTCTGAGCTTTTGGACGAATTATGCCGAATAAAAGGGGATGGAAAGTTCGTAATGGTTGAATACGGCGCTGAATCGGCCTGCGACGCTACACTGGAGATTATCAACCGCTGCCATACGTGGGCGGATACTGCGGATGCCGTCAGGCGCACGGCCGCAGCCGGAGTTCCCGTAGGGCTTCATCTCATAAACGGGCTTCCCGGCGAAGACCGCGCGCGTATCCTCGCCACAGTGGATGCGGTGAACGCTCTGCCGGTGGATGTGGTGAAATTCCATCAGCTCCAGATTGTGCGCGGCACCCGGCTGCATCAGATGACGGAACGCGGCGAGATTGCCGTGAAGAGTTTCACGGTGGAGGAATACGTGGATCTGTGCTGCGATATAATAGACCGTCTGCGCCACGATATAGCCATTGACCGCTTCGTATCGCAAAGCCCCGACAATCTTCTGGTGAGCCCCCGCTGGGGCCTGAAAAACTACCAGTTCACCAACCTTCTCGCCTCACGCTACGCCTCGCGGCATTGAACGCCGGTTGCTTTCCGTGGGTAAAATCAGTCAACCATAATATAATTATAATAAGGCGCATCCATACTCACGCTATCCGGAATCGGTTATCGGTCGGCTTCATTTTCCATTCCAAGTCTATTCCCCATTTTGTCAATCCAGTACCAGTTGTCGCTTTCCCAATAATGGTATTCCCCATTGCTGCCTTCCACTTCTTCGAGGTGTCCGCTGTCGGTTACTTTTGCACGACCGTTCTTAAACGGGAATCCGAAAGCAAAGCGCGGTGATATAATCACAGAATTATCTTCAGTAGCATAACCTATCTTCCCGTCCTTATCAACTATCCGATAGCGACCGTCCGACACATAATCATCGCCATTATCATATTGAAATGGCTTGAATCCAGACTCTGCCACTGAGGGATAATTATCTTTTTTATCATGATAGGCTTCTTGTAGATTCAAAGGGGGAAATGTTTCATACTGTAACTGTGCTTTCTTTTTCAGATATTCGTCTTTGCCTATAAAGTTTTGAGAACCGATGGCTCCTCCGCCATATTCAAACACCACTAAGGGTGAGTGGACAATCGCGGCGTCAGATTCATTGATTTCCTTTTGTTCGTCAGATGAAAGAGGCCGCTGATATATATGGTAATCATACTTTCCCATACCTACGCGACGGAATCCGATACAAAAAGGAGCATCAGGAACGGCCTGTAAGGAAATAGATATACATCCTATTTCATTCAACTCTTTTTCCAGCCATGCTAACGAATTTCTGTCGAGTCCGCTTTGGATTAGCAATGAGTCTATCTTTTCCTCGCTCGGGTCCCAGTTGGATTCCATCACGCCATTGCCGTTTGAGAAATGGAAGATTGAAACATCGCCATGCTCAAATTCAATCTCCACTGAACATCCGGGAGTCATTTTATCGTAAAGATAACGGTATATGTGCTCCATGCGTCCGCCATATTCTGCATAATGGCTTTCCATTATATCAGCATCACATCTGCCGGATGGATTGAAAAACAAAAATGAAAATAAGATAATATTGACAAAGTTCAATATCAACAGTATTTTCTTGTGCTTGCTGTTGCATCGTAGCGAACAGATGAAGGATATGCAGGCAACGATAAATGCAAGTATAAACAACCAAAAGAATATGGCAATAAACCATACGAATATCCCATCGCTTACAAGAAGTCCTGTAAAACACACGGTAAGGAGCAACACACAAATGTATTGTATCGTTATCCAGAATGGTTTATCTGTCAGTGTCATATATCAGTTTGTCGTTTTGTCTGTAATTCCAGAACTTGCGATAACAGTTACCCTGCTCGTCGTAATATTTCCACTCACCAAACTCATTGCTGAAATCATCTTCAGGATCTTCTGAGTATGTAATCCATCCTTCACTCCGGATACTGCCATCTTTATAGAGATGGCGAATGTATGCGACAGAGTCAGGAACACCGACGTAATCACCTATCGGACAAATCTGCGAATGATTATAACTGACACTATCTATTTGTGGCGCAATGTTATAGCCTTCCTCGAAGGTTGAAATCCTATTGATTGCCGCTATTGTACCAGCGTTTAGAGGTAGCTCAATATAATAGATATCCGGCTCCTCTGTCCAACGATGTTCTTCACTGATATATTGCGTGAGAACTCCATCCTCCGAAGTGTATTCTATAACATACTCTTTATCATTAAATCTGATATAGTCAAAGGAAATGCCCTTGAAAGCATATCCTCCATAGGTTTGTCCAAACCCTACACAGGATAACGATTCAGGCAACCGACCATTGACTGAAATATAAGACTCTATTCTCTCGATTATTTTATCCCTATTCTCAATTTTTCCATTTTTCCGTTTTCCCACGTTATATCCCATAAGATAAGTGGTAATAATGAAAATGGCTGCAATCAGAACGAAACCAATCGCAATTGAATATGCGATTGGTTTACCGAGTCTTTTCATCGTGAGCCTCCTTTCGTCGCTTTATTGACTTTGTGATATATGATACCTCCGATTACGCAAACCAGAGCATTTGCAAGCAGGCATATCGGAAACAGATAGAGTTGCCCTATAATCAAAGGATAAGATTCCATCCTGATTAATCTCAGACTATCAATAATGATTAAGTCGATGATATATGCGCCATTTGCGGCACAGAATATCAATGCCCATGTAGCAAAAACCGAGGGTTTGGGAACGGATATCACACTTATACCCGCGACTACAGCATACGACGCTACAATCAGCATAATTACCCGGATGCTTTCGCCATACATTGTCAATGGCATTGCAGATAACGCCACTGTGAGCGCAATCTCCCGAATCCAAAATCGCTTGTCGGTCAGTTTCATGGATTTGTTATTTTGAAGGGTTGAATAGTAACCGGTTATTATTGGCAAAATCATCATACAGGCTATCCACATTATGCAGCTGTGGAGTGGTAATGTTGCGCCTGTTGAGAGCTTCGAGCCATTCATCTTCTGTCGCATGCCACTCAATAGAATCTGTCGGCACATCAATTATGGCATATCGTCGCATTTCCCTGTTACCGTAGGTATGTCCGGGCAATTTATTCAATGGAGTCAACTCGTCGGTATAAGATAGATAAATAATAGAATCCGATATGCCCGCATATTCAACCGAAAGCCGTGCGGATAATAATCCATTGGGGTAATAATCGAATTTGTCAATATCGCGTCGATTTTCACATTTCCATATATTTCTGTCGTCTATTGCAGTAAGCTCATAAGGTGCAATTAACGGAACACGGTAGAAATCCCATGCACCGTAATCAGAATAAAAGTCAGTACGAAGCGCGGCATTGATTTCTTCCTTGACACTCTCCTTGACTTCATCATATCTCGATTTTATCAGTGAACATCCACAAGTCAAAAACAATAAACCCAAAGCCAAGACAAGAATACTTCTCATCGCATGCCTCCTTTCCGATGGAACACGTTCGCCCGACTTTGCGCCCACAGATTACAGGAGAGAGCAAAACAAGCATACAGAATCAGTATCTTATATAGTGTTGCCATACACAAAGCTACAACGAATAATCGACATTCGATGGGACATTTGTCCCATCGGGCTATGAAATTCAGTGAGGCGCGATGTTTTTCCTTAAATATTTTCACTTTCGGAGGCGTTGGCGCTGCTTTTGGCTTCACGGATGCGGTGCAACTGACGGCGTGAGATGCCTAAATAGGAGGCAATCTCCTGAATAGGCAGATTGTGTGTCACGCCGGGATAGCGGGAGACGAGTCCATGGAACCGTTCTGAGGGCGTTTTTACAAGCATATTAAGATAACGGCAATAAGCCTCCTGCAACAGATTGGAAGAAACCTCGGCCACAAAGCCGGGATTACGCTCTACGATAAACCGACGCGCATCCTCCACCGTCACCCGCTGAACCTCGGCATCGCATCCGGCGACAAGGGAAGTGAGCGAAGGCTGGTCGAACAGGAATCCCCGCACATAGTCGGTGACCACCTCGCCCTCGAATGAGAAACCGGTTACCACTTCCTGCCCCTTTGAATTGAGGGCCACATATTTTAAGTATCCCGACTTTACCACACCCACATATCGGCACAACTGCCCCTGCTGAACAATCCTCTCACCCTTGGCATAAACAACGCTCTTGCCCCTGACTGCGACATAATCCATCAGCTCCGACAAGTCAATCCTCGTCATAAAATCATTAATATTCGCCATATCTGGGATGTTTCAGGTTCTACGTTTCCATATACAAATCTAATATTTTTCTTCTGTACTCCAATGGTATATGTTGTATCTGAATAATTAAAATTCTATTAGTTGAGGCGCTGAAGGAGGGGGGTATAAAGTGATATTAAAATGTGTGTGAATGCATATTTGATATTGATGTGGTCAAATAGTTGGATTATACAAAGCATTCGTAGAATAGTCCAATTAAGAATAGTTAACAGATGCTTATTTTTGTGTTGCTGCAAAGCAAAAACCAAACTAACCAATTAATTCATCTTTTTAACCAAAATCTAATGCAAAAACTATTGTTACCAAGACTTTTGGCTTGTACCTTCCTTCTTTGCGGGGGGGGGTATTTTATTGACGCTCAGGCGGTTGGCATAGTAGAGCAAACTAAGCAGGCGCCCAGTTCGTGTAAAGGAACGGTAGTCGACTCGCAGGGCGATCCGGTAATCGGCGCTTCCGTTATTGTTAAAGGCGCCGCAAAGGGAACAACCACCAACATTGATGGCCAGTTCTCCCTTACAAATGTAAAAAAAGGCAGTATTATCAGAATTACAGGTGTGGGCTACAAGCCTGTAGAGATGACGTGGGACGGAGCGTCTCTCGATGTGATTCTCGCCGACGACATGCAGAGCCTTGACGAAGTGGTTGTCGTTGGTTACGGCGTACAGAAAAAAGTGAATCTGTCGGGAGCTGTGGCAACAGTGGATACCAAGCAGATTGAGAACCGTCCGGTGCTTAATGTAGGTCAGGCACTTCAGGGAACGGTAGCCAACCTTAACATTAGTATTGGCGACGGTAGAGCCGACGCTTCGCCCTCGTTCAATATCCGCGGTACCACCTCGCTCAACGGTGGTTCGCCTCTTGTGGTTATAGATGGTGTGATTTCCGATTCATGGACCCTCAACCACATGAATCCTAACGATATCGAAAACATCTCGGTGCTCAAGGATGCAGCTTCGTCGGCCATCTACGGTTCGCGCGCTGCTTTCGGTGTGATTCTTGTCACCACCAAGGAGGGAAAATCGGAGAAACTGACAATTAGCTATTCAGGCAACTTCCAGGCCCGCCAGAATGTGCATAAGCCTAAGTTTATCACAGATCCATATACTGTAACACAGGTTAGAAATGTAATGGCATATCCCTGGTATAACCTCTACAATGAGGAGCAGCAGGCGTATGCAAAGAAAGTATCGGAAGGTCAGGCAGATCCCTTCTTTGTGAATCCTGACGGTAGATATACATATTTCGGAGAGACCGACTGGGTGAAAGAAGCTTATCGCGATTTCGGATTTGCAACCACTCACAGTCTTTCTATCTCCGGTAAGACTGACCGTGTTAACTATATGCTCTCTGCAGGCTATAACTTCACAGACGGTATTATCAGATACGGTACCGATAAATTCAACCGCTATAATACCCGCGCCAAACTTAACTTTAAGCTTACAGACTGGTGGACTCTCGGCAGCAATATGTCTATGATTATAAAGGATTACGATGCACCAACATCGCTTGGATCGGACTATTACTGGTCGGTGATGCGCTGTAATCCGATGAGCGTTATAAAGAATCCTGACGGAACATGGACCGACGACGGCGCGCATGTGTTCGGACGACTGGAAGAGGGAGGACGCAGCTCTGAACAGGGACTTTCGTTTTCCGACCAGTTTACTACAAAGATTGACATTGTAAAAGATATGTTGTGGGTCAACGGAATATTCGCCTACAATTACTCCAAGAACCGCAACCGCTGGCACTATCTGCCTGTGGCATATTACGACGGTCCTGACCGCGAACCATATTACAAAAACGACGTGACAAGCGCCACTACAACAACTGATGAAAGCAAACGTCTGAGCTATGACGCTTACGCCACATTCCATAAGACATTTGATTCGAAGCATGACATTACAGTTGTGGCCGGTTTCAATCAGGAGAACTATCGATATGAATATAGCAGTCTGTCGCGCAAAGAGCTTATATCGTCGTCACTGCCCACACCCGGACTTGCCACTGGTGATATGAGCGTAGGAGAGTCAATCAGTACATGGGCTACCAGAAGCGGCTACGGACGTGTCAACTATATCTTCGACGAGAAATATATTCTTGAGTTTGACGGACGTTACGACGGAACCTCACGTTTCCGCAAGAGTGACCGCTACACATTCAATCCTTCCGGATCAGTGGCATGGGTACTCTCCCACGAAAAATTCATGCAGGCCCTCCAGCCTGTGCTCAGCTTTGCCAAAGTGCGCTATTCTTACGGCACACTGGGTAATCAGGATGTAAGCACCTACGCCTACATCACCACCATGGGCTCGGGTAAAATGGGTCAGATAATCGATGGCAAGCAGCCCGTTTATGTATGGACTCCTGGACTCGTTTCAGGCGCCCTGACATGGGAAAAAGTCACCACATCCAATATCGGTCTTGACCTCAATTTCTTCAACAACCGACTCACATTCAGCGGTGATATCTACACCCGCTGGACCAAGGACATGCTTACAAGCGGACAGCCCCTGCCTAACGTGCTCGGAACATCCGTGCCTCAGGAAAACGCTGCCGACCTCAAGACAAAGGGCTGGGAAATCACTCTCGGCTGGCATGACAAGTTCCAGCTTGCCGGCAAACCGTTCAACTACAACGTAAGCTTCAACATTTCTGATGCCTACGCCAAAATTACCAAGTTTGACAACCCCACCGGCTCGCTCGACTCATATTATGTGGGCCATCAGATAGGTGAAATCTGGGGTTACACCTCGCTTGGCTTCTTCAAGACTGAAGATGAAATCAAGAATCACGCCGACCAGTCGAAGGTAGCCTCGTATCTTGGCAGCCGTCCTATTGAACCGGGCGACATAAAGTTTGCCGACCTCAATGGCGACGGTGAAATTTATCGCGGCAAGAATACTCTCGACGACCACGGTGACCTCAAGATAATAGGTAACAGCGCTACGCGCTATCGTTTTGGCTTCAACGCATCGGCAGAATGGAACAATTTTGATTTCAGCATATTCATTCAGGGTGTAGGCAAACGTGATTATTATCCCGGCGGAAGCGACCTCTATTTCTGGGGTATCTATTCGCAGCCATGGACCAATATCACTATCGGTAACTATTATGACCGATGGACAGAGGAAAACCCCGACGGATACTTCCCCCGCTTCAAATCGTATGTGGCTGAGGGCGGAGCAGAAGTCGCACTTCCTCAGACCCGTTATCTGCAGAACGCATGGTATGCGCGTCTGAAAAACCTTACCTTCGGTTACACCATACCATCCAGCATAACACGTCGCGCAGGTATTGATCAGGTAAGATTATATCTGTCGGGTGACAACCTGTGCACAATCACCGGCTTGTACAAGCATTATAATGTCGACCCCGAATCGCTTGGCGGACAGTCATACCCTCTGCAGCGTTCATACTCTTTCGGTCTTAACGTAACATTCTAAATACTCAAAATGAAGTCTATTTCAAAATATATACTGGCTGCGCTTCCCGTAGTCATGGGGCTCACGGCCTGCAACGATTCCTATCTGGATCGTTTCCCCGAAACCTCAATTACCGAGCAGGTGTTCTTCTCAAATGTAGGTGACCTTGAATCCTACACCAACGGCATGTATGGCACATTGGGCTATGGAATGAACGACGGTGTGTCGGACAACTATATGGGTCTTAACGACGAAGGCATGCACCGCCTCATGCGTGGCGAAGTATTTCCCGAAACCCAGGGCACATGGGGCTGGAGCAGCATCCGATCGGTCAACTTCCTCCTCAACCGCACCGGACGCGTCAGCGGTGACGCCGCAGAGATTGCGCACTATGTGGGTCTGGCCCGTATGATCCGTGCCAAGCTCTATTATGACAAGGTGAAGACATATTCCGATGTACCCTGGTACAGCAAGGATCTTCAGACAACCGACACCGAGGAACTGTATAAGCCACAGGACCCCCGTTCGCTGGTGGTTGACTCCATCATGGCCGATCTTGACTTTGCGGTGAAGAATATGAAGGATGGCACGAGCAAGACTCGCTATCTGCGCCCCACCGCTCTCGCGCTTCAGGCCCGAATCGCACTTCACGAGGGTACTTTCCGTAAATACCATAAGGAACTCGGTCTTAATGACGGTGACAAATTCCTGACTATTGCAGCCAACGCAGCCGGCGAGCTTATGGCGCTCGGTCGTTACGAGCTTTCTTATGAGTCATACAACGGACTTGGAGCCTATCAGTCGATATTCTGCAACGACAATCTTACATCCAATCCCGAGATGATTCTTGTTGAGGACTGCGATAAAGAACTCGGACATACTAACTATGCGGCTTCAGCCAGCGCCTACCACGGCCTGACCCGCGACCTCATGGAGGACTATCTCGTGATTGAGAACGGGAAAACCAAGACTTTCCAGAGCGTACCCGGATATCAGACAAAGACTTTCGAAAACTTTTTCGAGAACCGCGATCCGCGTCTTGTCCAGACTTTTGCCACTCCGGGATGGGTACGTGCCAATGGAAATACCCCTTACCGTATTTCGCTGAACAACTGCGGTTACCAGCAGATTAAGTTTGACCCGCAGAAGTATGATCAGTTCGGCTGGGGACTTTGCTACACCGATGTGCCTATTTTCCGCTATCCTGAGATTCTTCTTATCTACGCTGAGGCCAAGGCAGAGCTCGGAACTCTTACTCAGGAGGATGTTGACAATACAATCAACCTTATCCGCAAGCGTGCCGGAATGCCCGATGCATCGCTGTCGGAATGGCTCAGCAACATAGATCCCGTTCAGGCCAACCGCTACAATAATGTGGATTCTCAGCAGAAAGGCGCTGTGCTTGAGATACGTCGTGAGCGCCGCATCGAGCTTGCATGCGAAGGCTTCCGTTACGACGACCTGATGCGCTGGTGTCTCGGACAGCTTTTTGCCAAGAATCTCGACGGTATATATATCCCCGGTCCCGGAATGTATGACGTTACCGGCGACGGTGAGCCTGATATCGCCGTGATACCTGATGATTCTTATTCCGGAATGGTTTCGGATGAAGACCGTGAGCGCTATAAACTGACCGTCTATACTCTCTCGGGCAATACAATGGCTCTGACCGAAGGTGACCACGGGTATGTGTATCTTGTTAACCAGCACAATAAGTTCACGTTTGAGGAGCCGAAATATTATTACTCGCCCGTGGCTGTAGACGATATCACGCTCAATCCAAACCTGGTACAGAATAAATTCTGGGCAAAATAAATACAAGTGAAGTTAATGTACTGTATTATGCCATGTAATGCTCTGGATTTGATTGACTGAGGCAAAGGATTGGAATCCGTAGTTCCTACAGGCACAATCAGAATACATAGATTCGCATCGGCCGCCGTTAAAAAATGGCGGCCGATTTTTTATGATCCACTATGCGGATTGGAGAGAAGGATTTTCAGGGCTTACGGTTGCGAACGGAGCGGGTGACGTTGCTGCGGCCGGTGGACTGGCGGCGTACTTTTGTCTCTTTCGCCGGTTTGCGTTTGGTTACTGACGGGATGTCGGTGCGTTTGGTCGGAGTTGCCGATTTCTTGGTGATGTTACGTCCTGTCGCGGTGGAATCGTTGTTGACTTCCTCGAGCGAGGGAACCCAAAGGCCTTTTTCAAAGGCCGCGAGACGCTGCTCGATGCTGTCGCGCGCGTGCTGGAGCGACTCTGGCGTTTGGAAAATCTGCGCGAGAGGACGGTTGCGGCGGTCGCCCGTCTTGTAAATTTCGCCTTTGTAGAGACGCAGGTTGAAGAAGTCGGCAAGAGTGTGGGTGGCAAGATTGTTGTCATCGGAAGTGGCAATAAGTGTGGCGGTGAGATAGGGGCGCATATCGTCCATCCTCACCCAGAATGCCGGATAGCGCAGAGGCTCTAATCCTATGTCGGCAGTGCGGTGAAGCACCGGGCAGATGGCTTCCACGCGCGTCTCCATCCGGTTGGTATGGCGGTTGAATTCCCAGCGCTCTATCAGATAGTAGCTTTTGACGTCGTCCGACGGAATGTCGGCGCTCTCCACTTCATACACGGGGGCTTTCAGCGTGCTTCCTTTGGCTTCTCTGAACGGGATGTCGAAACGTCGCATGCTCTCTGCCGGATCCACACGGCGGCTGGGTGTAAATGACTCGCGGCCGTCCACGAATTCATAGGCGGGGACTTTCCTCGATGCTACCAGTTTCATTACGGTGCGGAAAAGGTTGTCACCGCCGTCGGCCGTCTCTTCCGGAAAGGCCAGGGGGGCGTTGGCGTCGTCCTGGAGCTCCAGGGATCGGTAGATGGTGCGCATCCACTGCAGGTCGGAATCGTCGCGTCCCGATGGCTGTGCCGAGTTGGTGGCAGCGGAAACGTTTCCGGAAGTAGCAGCGCCCTGCGAGACGCGGCGCAACTGGCTTGTGGATTGTTGCTGCGCGTGCGCGGCAAGCGTGCCGGCGAGGATGAGTGAGAATATGATGGCTATATTTTTCATCTGGATGCGGATTTTATCGGTAATATAGTTATGCCGGATGGTCAGTTTATGGTTACTTCGATGGGGCTGAGTGAGCGTTCGGTTCCGTCGGGGCCCATGGCGCGGATGCGGGAGATGAAAAACCGTTTGCCGCGGTTCATGCGCCTGAAAGCATCGAGTTGTCGGCGCGAGAAGCGGCTGCCGTCTGATTTTTCGGCTATGGCGTTGCCCATGGAATCGAATGTCACGGTCTCGAAGCCGACCACACGGAAGGGAATATCGAGAATATCGTCGTCGATTGCCGCCTCAAGGCCTCCGGCATCAAGCAATGCCTGACGCGGTATGGCACCGGAGCCTTTGTAGCGCCGGTCGCCTCCCAGCGGAATGTATGGAGTGGGATCGGGGAGTCGGCGCACTCTGAATTCGGTGCGCCCCACGGTGCGCGTCGCGCCCTCCGGTGTCGCAGCATTTACGGTTATCACCGCTGGTGTTCCCGGGGCGGAGGGGTGCGCGGTCCATCCGCTGCCTTTACGGGTGAGCGTGCCTCCTCTCATGGTGGCTGTGATGTCGGATGCGGCGACTCCGGGCACGGAAATGCTCAGCGGATTGTCTATCCCTGCATACAGCACATTCATCATCGTGGCCGAAACCGTTGCGGCCGGTTCGGTGACGGTATAGGATGTTGAGAACGGGTGCCGGCTCACGGTTCCGTCTGGCCGCGGCACTTCCAGGTAGCCGGCTATGGTGTGACGGCCTGGAGTGGATGCCGTGGTTTCGTAATGGGATGTTCCCTCCGGAAGTTTTGTGCCGCCGATCACCACGGTGGGGCGCGCGGTGGTATCGACAGCCGCAAGTACTATTTCGGCGCTGTAGCGCGAACCGCTCATCACATTCTGTGACTGCGGTATGACGAATGCCGCCAGGCTGTTGACGGCCACATCTCCGGCTCCCACGCGGTCGCGGAGCGCGGCAAGAGCCTCGCCTTCGGCGTAGCGCACATCGTTCTGCAGCTTGGTGAGCAGGGTGATTGCAGCCACGGCCGGCTGTCCGTCGAAGCATGCCTGCTCCCATTCCGTGGGAGCAGCCGCTCCCTTGGTGCGCATTGGCGCTGTGGAAAGCGCCTGTGCTATGCCACGGCGCTTGGCGGTATCTGCAATGGTTTCCTCCACCATACCGCGGAAACGCTCCACATCCTGGCGGAGGGCTTTGCCGCGCCCGGTGAGCGGACTGAGCATGACCGACGCCGCGGCATCGGTGTCCTCGCGGTCTGTGAGCGCGCGGGGATTGCCTTCGGGGCCGTCGGCCTCGCGGGCTATGGCGAGTTTCAGAGAGTCTATCGCGGTTATCAGCTTCGCGCTCCGTCGGCGCACATCGGCGGCTTTTCGCGCCGCGTCGGCCGCTTTGGCCGGATTGACGGCAGCCTGCTGCTCAAGGGCCGCATACAGGGCTGCATTGCGGCTTTCATAACCTTTTCCGGAGCGCTCAAGACCTTCGTCGACCTGCGTGAAGCTGTCGAGCACGTCGCTCGACACATTGAGCGCGAGAAGAGCCAGAAGGACGATATACATGAGGTTTATCATCTTCTGGCGCGGTGATCCGGGACGGTTGGCTTGTGACATGGCTTTGGGTTATGATTCTTTGGAGGCGGCGCCGCTCGGCATGTTGACGGTCATTGCCGAGAGCATGTTGGCGTAGACGCTGTTGAGCTGTTCCATGTTGCGGGTGAGTTTCTCGCTCTCCTCGTTATAGCGGCGCGAACGTTTCACGGCGTCCTCATACATAGCGCCGATTTCCTTCATGCCGCGGTTCACATTCTCTATTGCCTCGAGCTGTCCGGCAACGCTACGCAGCTGAATCTCGTAGATGGTGTTCAGACCGCTTATGTTGCGGTTGAGGTCCTGCATCTGGCGGGCGTAGCCCTCGGCATCCTCACCCAGACCGGAGGCGCGGGCGCTGATGGCGGAAACGCTGTCGGTAAGGGCGGCGCTCACCTTGGCGAGCCGTGAGGCGGCTTCCTGAAGCTGCGCGAGGCTTGCTGCCACGGATTCAGCTCCCTCCAGACATTCTTCGGGCAGACGTGTGGATGCGCCTGCAGCCGGCTTACTTACGACGGAGGCGGCGGGGCGGGGGAGAGCGACGGTATTTTCCGGTGTAATGCCGTCGAGCTGAGGAAATACTTTTTCCCAGTCGTAGTCGCGTGCGGGGCGGTCGAGAGCATTGAGAATGAAGATGAGCACTTCCGTACCCATCCCTACGCACAGCAGGATGTCGTCGCCCGGCAGATGGATAATCTTGAACAGGGCGCCACAGATCACTATGGCCGCTCCCACACTGTAGGCGAAGTTGAAGAAACGCTGTCCGCGTTCGGCGGCCAGATAACGCTCCACGGCGTTGCGGTATCTCTTGATTTTACCCATTATTTCTTGCGTTTAGATTTGCGGGCCTTGTCAAACCCTATGTATGTGCGCACGCAGCGGAACCCGATGTAAGAACGCTGCTCGTTCTGGTATTCCCACAGGCGCAGGTCGGAGCGGATGTTGTGGGCCACGTCCTTCCACGAGCCTCCGCGCACAATCTTGCGCTTGAGCCGGTAGGGGTCGGTCTGGGCGGCGTCGTAGCGGTATTCGGGGTTCATATCTCCCTGGAGGCGGCTCACACTTTCGGTATAGGCCGTGGAAGTCCATTCGCTCACGTTGCCGGCCATGTCGTAGAGGCCGAAGGCGTTTGGCGCGTATGTGGCCACCTGCGAAGTTATCAGCTGCCCGTCCTGGGTATAGTTGCCGTCCTGAGGCTTGAAGTTGGCATAGTAGCAGCCTTTATCCTCGGTGAAGGGAAGGTCGCCGTCCCAGGGATATTTGTTTGAGCTGATGCCGGCGCGCGCGGCGTATTCCCATTCGGCCTCGGTGGGCAGGCGGAACGGCTCTATGTGGACACCCTCGCGGCCCAGAGCGCGGCGCAGGAAATCGGTGCGCCAGTTGGCGAAAGCGTTTGCCTGTTCCCAGCTCACACCCACTACCGGATAGTCGTTGTAGCCCGCGTTGCTGAAGTACATCCTCACGTAGGTATCGTTCATGCCGTTGTCGAAGTCGTTTACCCATACTGTGGTGTCGGGATAGACGTTGACTATGTAGGTGTTGATGAAATCGTAGTCGCCGGTGAGGCCGCGCGTGATGGTGCGGCGCACTATCGTGCCGTCGTCGTCAACATAGGCGGTGTCTTTGGTTATCTGCGGGACTTCGTCTGACACAGGGAGGTCGGTATTGTAGTTGCGGCGCGCGGGATTCAGACGGTTGCGGCGGCGCACAGCCTCGCCGTGGTTGTAGGTCTCGTAGCGGTAGTTGAGCTGCTCGGGGTCGAGTTCGGTGACTCCGGTGACGGGGTTGGTGCGGTAAAGGCTGTTGATGGCCCGCTGCTCGTCCTCGTCGGCATTACGCCATGGAATGGGCTTCGACCAGTTCAGTCGCGGCGTGATGGGATTGCCGTCGCGGTCTTCCTCTATGCGGAATTCGTCGTTGCCGCCGTAGGCAGGGTCGGCGAGGCGCTCGCGGATAATGGAATCGCGTACCCAGTAGACAAACTGCTTGTATTCGGAGTTTGTCACCTCGGTTTCGTCCATCCAGAAGGCGTCGACCGACACACCGCGGGCATCGGCGCGGACGTTCCATAACGAATCGTCTTCCTGCGGACCGGCCTTGATGCTTCCGCGGTCAATCAGCACCATTCCGCGGGGAGCCGGTTCGCTCCAGTAGACTCCGCCCACACCGGTCACCTCACCGCCGGTGGCGTTGCGCGGGCCTACCGCACATCCGGCCATGGCTGAGGCGCCGAGCGCTCCGAGTGTTATTTTTATGATGGTTCTGTTCATGATATGTGTTGGCGTGATAATGCTTGATAATGATTCGGGGGTACACTGTTGTTACATTATGCGTATGCTTTTGTGGCGCGTCGTAGGCTTCTTTGAAGCTGACAGCCTTACGGAGTAACCGGCTGTGATTTCGTGGCGCCCGTGTCCTCCGGCGTCTCTCCACGCCCTTGAAAGAGGATGGGAGTAGGAGTATCCGGCATGGAATCCGCGGTATTCCACCCCGGCAAGGAGGGTGGCGGCTTCGGCGTTGCGCCATGCCGCTCCGAGCGAGAGCAGTCGGAGGAAGCGCACGCGCCCCGTGAGTTCAACGCGAGTGAGGCCACCTCCAGAACGGAGCATGGCCGAAGGCATAAGCTCGACTTTCCGGGAAAGAGGGATTGTTGTGCCTCCCATGGCCACGAAGGTGCGGGGTACTTTTTGCTTTATTTCCTCATTGGAGGTTTCATTAGCCGATGGCATATCTGAAGTCTCGTCACCGTCTTCGGGCTTGATCGATGAAGGGAGTCGTCCGAAGTTGATTTCGGGCGCAAGAGCGTGGAGGAGTGAGATGCCGCCCCAGAATCGCGGATGTGTGTAATATAGGCCTAATGACATGTCTATTCCATGGCCTTTCAGCTTTGTTTTGGGAGAGATTGGATTTATTGGACTTATTGGAGTAATTGGATTTTCGGGGTCTTCCGGAGTATCGGAGGGTATCGGGCAATCGTATTTCATGCCGAGATAGGCGGCTCCGAGGCCTGCCGAGAGGCTGCCTCCTGCCAGTTTGAAGGCGTAGTTTGCCTGGATGCTGGCGATGTTTGTGTTTGTGAGCAGAGTTTTGTGGAAAGAGGCGGTGATGCCCAGGCCCACGGGGCCTATCGGGGCGGATGCTGTCAGAGCGTATGCATTGGCGTCGGGGTCATCGCCTCTGAGGCTATGGATGCCCGCTATGCCGTTTACCGATAGCATTCCTGAAGCTCCGGCGGCGGCCGGATTGTAGAGTGATGGCATCAGAAAATAATGTGAGAATGACTCCTGGGCGCCTGCGGGAAGCAAGGAAGCGAACACCAGGCATGCTGACGTGATAAGGATACGGAAACTCTCCATGGCTATTCGAAATAAAAGGTGAGGACAACCATGCGGGAGGTAGCTTTGGCGAGCGATTGGGTCATTATCGCCACGCCGGGCTGTTCGTCAAGCTCGGGACGGCGGTGCTGGAGCACATCGGCGAGGCCAAGACAGAATTTTACCTCAGGAATGAGTTTGAAATAAGGGAGATAGAAGTCACATCCCAGGCCGAATGTGAGATAGGCGTCGGCAGAACGCATTTTCAGGAAATCGCTTCCTTTGCGTGATACGTCGAAAGCAGGCATCACACCTGCCGAGAGATAGGGCCGAGAGTTGCGGTAGCGCTGGGAGGAGAATTTCACGTCAATGGGGAGAACCACAAGCGTGGTCTTTATATTCTGGCGTTCGGTGCGGCCAGTGAGCGCTTCGCGGAAACGGATGTCGCGGCTTCCGAAATAAAGGCCCGGCGTAAGGCGCAGGCTGAAATAGCGGCTTAGACGCAGAGATGCCAGAGCGCCCACGTTGAATCCCGGAGAGTAGTCGGGCTGCGACATGAACCACTGGCTGCCGTCGTCGGCCGTCAGACCGTTGTGGGTGAAACGCAGATCCATCAGGTTCATTCCCACGGAGAATCCGAGATGCCAAGGACGCTCGTCGGCATAGGGACGGTTGAGATTATAGTCGTTGAGCGTGCGGCCCCGCAACGAGTGTGGCGCCAGCAAAGCAGCAATGAAAACAACCATCAATGAAATGTGGAACGGTCTCATCTCACATAGTTTAACATCTCTCACCTATAATTAACGGAAACCTTCACGGGTTTATTGCTTGGCGGCTCCTATTTATCGCGGGTAATGTCCCACAGCTTGCGCGGTGGGTTGTACAAATATCGCACCTCCGGTGCTCCGCGGGGATTTCTATGCTGGGCGCTTCGTGGGGAGTTCTCGCCTTAATTGTAGGGATGTACGCTCGTACATCCGCTTATTATTAATGGTTTGGTGGCTGCTCCATGGAGCAGCCCTATGTTTAGCGGTTTTGTTGAAATGAAATTGGTGAGGTGAAATTTTTTTGAAAAATTTTGAGAAAACTAAATAAATAGTTGCGTAATTAATTTTTTAGTTTTAGATTTGCGGCGTAACTAATTTTTTAGTGAAGATGAAAGCCGGAAGAAAACGCCAGGTATTGACCGAAAAGGAGGCTCCGATAATGCAGATGCTGTGGGAGCACGGGCCTATGTTTGTTCGTGAGATGGTGGAGCTATATGATGAGCCTCGTCCGCATTTCAATACGGTGTCCACGCAGGTGCGTATTCTCGAAGAGAAGGGGTATGTGGGCCACGAAGTGGTGGGTACATCCCACAGATTCTATGCCATTGCACGCAAAGAGGATTTCCGTAACCGTTCGCTTGCGGGGGTGATTCGCGATTATTTCGATAACTCCTATAAAAACGTGGTGTCGGCGCTTGCGGAAGAGGAGAAGATTTCAGTAGAAGAACTGCGTGAAATCATAGAATTGGTCGAGAGGAAGAATAACGTAAAAAAGAAATAGCCATGGGACAGCTTTTCGCATATTCGCTGATGTCGGCGCTCGTACTGACGCTGATGTATCTGGTTTATAAATGGATTCTTTCCGGGGAAAACCAGCATGGCTATAACCGCGCGGTATTGCTCGGCATTTACTCCATATCGTTTGCAGCGCCCCCGTTTATTCCGACATTGTCGCACATGCTGGACAGAGGTCCGGATGAGCACGGAACGGTTACTGTGGGGATGCCGACGGTGGAATTCGGCACCGTAGATTCCGCTGCTCCATCGGTCCTTGCGACCGTGCTCACGGTAGTTTATTTCTCGGGAGTGTTTGCGGTGGTTGTGGCCACATGCTATAGCACGCTGCGACTCAACAATATAATCAGGAAAGGAGAGCGCTACGATCGCGATGGGTTTACTCTGGTGGTTCACGATGACAATGGTCTGGCTCCTTTCAGCTGGAGAAACTACATTGTCATGAACCGTAAGGATTTTGCCGAATCTGGCGATTTGATTCTGGCGCATGAAACCAAGCATGTGAATGCCCGGCATTGGGTTGACCTGATGGTGGCGCAGGCCGTGGCGGCGTTCCAATGGTATAATCCCGCAGCGTGGCTTATGCGCGAGGAACTCAAGACGGTGCATGAGTATCAGGCCGATGAGGCCGTGATTCTCTCCGGTACAGATATGAAACAATATCAGATGTTATTAATAAAAAAGGCTGTCGGCGGTAGATTCCAGTCGCTTGCCAACAGCCTGAATCACAGTAATCTTAAAAAACGTATCACTATGATGTACAAATCAAAATCACCGGTGGGCCGACGCTTGCGCGTCCTTGCCCTCGCGCCGGCCGCATTAGTAGCGGTGGCAGTAGTCAACATTCCGGCAGTGGCTTCAGCCCTTACATCGGCCTCACATGCCCTTGACGGCGGTAAAGTTACGAAAAATGACGGAATTTCCGTAACCAATGCTTCTGAAACAACTGCGGCTGCATTCGGCGAACAGAGCCCTCAGAAAGTTTATGAAATGGTACAGGTTGCGCCCGAGTATCCTGGCGGAATAAACGAATTGCTCAAGACGCTTGGGATGAATCTGCGCTATCCGGCAGAGGCAATGGCAACAAACATCCAGGGTCGTGTAGTGGTGAGGTTCGTGGTGACAGAGAAAGGAAAAATCGCTTCTCCGGAGGTGGTAAAAAGCGTAAGTCCCGAACTTGATGCCGAGGCAATCCGTGTCATCCAGACCCTTTCGGATTTCAATCCCGGAACTATAGATGGCAAGCCTGTGAGTGTATATTACACTCTGCCGATTATGTTCAAACTGGCTCCCGATCCCGAAAAAAAGAAATAATGTAACTATTCTACCAAATGCTTCTCCGGCCCCATGTGAATGGAGCCGGGGAAGTTTCGGCCAGTATGGAGCCTGATGAGTTCAGGAGGCAGAGTCGGCGTCAAGCGTATTATCAGATGCCGTTTTGCATCCGGAATCTGTAGCGGAGGCCGGCGGGTCGGATATATAGCGCTGGTAATAGGCCATTATCAGCGATGTAAGAGGAAGAGCTATAATCATACCTATAATGCCGAGCAGGCTCCCCCAGATTGACAGCGCAAGGAGGATTATGGCCGGATTGAGCCCCATTTCCTTACCCATTACGTGGGGTGTGATAAGGTAATCGCAGATGCACTGGGTGAATACATACACAAGTATGCATTTTCCCATCTCAGGCAAGAACTCCACCGCGCCTCCCAGGGAGTAGATAAAGACAATTATGGCCACAGGGATAAGCGTTACATACTGGAAATAAGGAATCATATAAAGGATACCTACGATCACGCCCATAGGGATGGCAAGAGGCAGTCCGGCGATGGAGAAGCCCACGCAGTAGAGCACCATTGCGCATAGTGCCACCACGCCCTGTCCGCGGAAATAATGATTCATACTTACCTTCACATCATTGACAATCTCGATGCCGCGCGCACGGTACTTGTATGGGAAAATCTGCTTGAATCCGCTTACTATCTGAGGATAGTCTATGAGGATGAAGATAATGTAGATGAGGGTGAGGAGCCATTCAAGCGTCTGGAAAAGGACACCTATCGAGCCCTCCAAAAGTGATGTGCCTTTGTTGATAAGAGTTTCGAAATGCAGACTTTCTATGGTAGAGCGGAGTTGCTCGGGACTGCAATGCTCCTTCACGAAATTGATAATGGTCGCATAGTATGGGGGGAGCTGGCTTTTACCGCTCTCTATGTCCTGAATAATTGAACTCAGAACCCCGAGGTCCTTGACTACCGTGGGAGTGAAGGCATAGAAAAATATTACTATTACTATAGAGAATTCCAGTATGGTAAGGAGTGAGGCCACGACGCGTCCTTTTGTGTGGGTCCAACGCATGTTGAACGCAACCATAGGCTCAAGAAGATAGGCTATGAAACATGCCACGAAGAATGGCAACAGCACATCGCTGAGCTCAGAGATAAGAAACCAGAGCACAGCGGCTATCGCCAGGCCGATCAGCAGGTGCATTATGCGGTCGGGAGTCCAGTATTTCCTGTTTGCTGACATTGGTGTTGAAACGGCTTTTCAATAAAAACGTTAACGCGGGATGCATGGTTTGACAGTGTTTCCGTAATTTTGCATCAGATATGGGCAAACTGTATTTTTTCAACCCCGACAACGATCTGGCACTCGCCGCGGGTAACGGTGAACGCTATACTCCTCCAGCGGCCGCACTGGATTTGCGGCGCGCGGGAGCTCTGTTGCCATTATGGTGGTGCGATGAGGGCGACGAGGTGCTTGTGGAGACTGATGAGGCGGTCGAAGTCGCGGATAGTCTGAAATCGACTTTTGGTATCAGTGGAACTGCAGTGAGGAAAAGCGAGGCGTCCAACCATGCGGCGCCCTGGGGCTGGAGCCCTCTGTCGGCAAGACTGATGCGGGATGGCGGTGCTGCCGGGGTGCCGACTCCGGATGAAATAGAACGGCTGCGTATGCTCTCGCACCGGCGAACCTCGATGCCGCTTGCCCGCGCGATGGGTGCTGAGGAGAGCATCGTGGCGCGCGAGTGTTTCAGCGAGGCGGAGGCAGAGGCGGCTATTGCGGCGGCCGGAGGCGACGCGATTATAAAGCAACCCTGGTCGAGCAGCGGCCGCGGAGTCATGGCCACGCGGTCCATGTGTGCGGACGCTTTGCGCTGCGCAATAGCGGGCACCATACGTCGGCAGGGTAGCATAATGGTGGAACGGAGGCTTGAGCGAGAGGCCGATTTCGCCGCTCTGTTCGTGAGCGACGGCCGTAGAGTGAGGTTTGAGGGCGCGAGTGTGTTTGCCACATTGCCTTCAGGCGCTTATGCAGGAAACATAGTTGACAGCGGCGACCGGCTCATGGGGCGGATTCCAGTGGATATCTCCGCAGCAATAAAAGGAGCCGAGGAATATCTTACGGAGGCGGTAGCCCCGCATTACAGGGGGTATATGGGGATAGATATGCTCGCTTACCGGAAGGGAGGGCGGCTGATGCTTGACCCGTGTGTGGAGCTGAATCTGCGCATGACCATGGGTGTGGCTGCCATGCTTCTCGCGCGCCGCGGCCTCCGTGGCGTGCTGAGGGTAAAGCCGTCGGAGCCTTCCGCAGGTGAACTAAACCTCTCGCCGATACCCGGCGCAAGATTCTCTATTGTGGTCAGTTACGGGGAGGTACCTGCCTGAACATGGTGTAGAGCAGATGCAGGGGCAGACCCATGACGTTGTAGAAACTGCCGCGGATTCCCTTTACGCCTATACAGCCTATCCATTCCTGAATACCGTAGGCTCCGGCCTTGTCGAAGGGGCGGAAACGGTCAACGTATGCGTCAATCTCGAAGTCGGTGAGATGAGCGAAATCCACTTCTGTAGAGGCTGATTCGGTGACGGAATCGCCTGCCCATGCTACAGTGACGCCGGTAACTACCGTGTGGGAACGTCCAGACAGCTCATGGAGCATGCGGCGCGCGTCGTCAGGTCCGGTGGGCTTGCCGAGAATTTCGCCACGGCATATCACGATGGTATCCGATGTGACTACAACTTTGCCTGACATGCCGTAAGAGTGGGCATAGGCGCGGCTTTTCAGCTGTGAGAGGTATGCGGGTACCTGGTGGGGAGAAAGAGAGTCAGGATATGTTTCCTCCACGTCGCGGGGCACTTCCACGTCAAATTCCACACCGAGCATGCCAAGCAGCTCACGCCGCCGAGGAGAGCCGCTTGCAAGAATGAGCCGGTAGCCGGTGAGCGAGGGGACAAGGTCTGTTACCATCCGAAAGCTTTTTCAGTGGTCATCCAATGGTCCTGTGCACGCAGTATCTGCTCAAGGAGGTCGCGGGCCACGCCATAGCCTCCGTTGCAGGGGGATACGTAACGGCAATGCTGAAGAATGTCGATGGCGCTGTCGGCGGGAGCCACGCTCAGGCCCACGCACTGCATGGGCTCGAAATCAGGCACGTCGTCGCCCACGAAGGCAACCTCGTCGGGGGTGAGGCCGTGGCGTGCCATCCAGTCGGTGAGCACTTCCACTTTGCGCGACGCGCCCTGATGAATCTCCTTGATGCCGAGTGCGCTGTAGCGGGCCGCTACGCCGCGGCTGGTGGCGCCGGTGATTATAGCTATCTCCAGTCCGCATTTCACGGCAAGCTGCAGGGCATAGCCATCCTTGATGTTGACCATGCGGAGAGGCTCGCCCTCGGGGGATGTGGGGATGGTGGATGGTGAGAGGACACCGTCCACGTCAAACACCACTCCTTTTATTTTTTTGAGATCGTAGTTGATGCTGCTCATTTCTTATTGTAATGATTGATAATGGCTTCTGATACTTCGCCGTAGAGCTTTGACTCTGGCGTGTCGCCCAAAAGCTTCCTGTGGGTCTCGATCACGCCGCGGTCGCCTCGCCGGGCGGGGCCGGTCTGGTTTCCCTCCGGGCCTTCTTCTATGGCTTTGCGCAGTGTTTCCTTCAGAAGGGGATGAAGCACGGAGAGGTCGAGGCCGGGGTGCTCGCGCAGTATATTGTCGGCGACAGTCCAGAAATAATTGGTGAAATTGCAAGCGAATACGGCGGCCACATGCATTTTACGCCGGAGGTCGCTGTCGGCTTCATGGATAATGGGGGATATTGCGAGGGCAAGGCGGCGCGCCGTCGCGAGTCCGTCGGCAGAATCTGCCTCGATGAACACGGGAAGTTCCCGCAGATTTACCTGGACGCCCTTTGAGAAAGTCTGGAGCGGATAGAGAACGCCGTATCCTCCTCCGGCCGGAGCGAGCGCGGAAGCAGGTACGCTCCCGGAGGTATGAAGCCATAGGGCTGTGGCGGGGAAGAGGCCGGTGGCTTCGAGAGCCACCGAGGCCACACGGTCGTCCTTTACGGCTATCAGATACACGTCGGCATCGCGCGGGAGAGAGGCTATCTCAGTTACGGCCTGAGGGCGGGGGGAGAGCGAGTCGGCCAGAGCCGCGGCATGGCCCGGGGTGGGACTGCAGATGGCCGTCAGTTCGATATCCGGCTCAGAGGTGAAAGCCGGAGCGAGTGCCCAGGCCACGTTGCCCGAGCCTATGATGCAGATTCGGAGCGGACGCATCAGATTTCAGAGTTGTTCCAGCTTCCGATGTGTACCTTCTCCCAGAGGAGTTTCGATGGGTCGACGGGCTTGCGCTCCTCATCCTTATGGCCGAAGGTGACGATGCAGAGCACGGAGATGGTGTCGGGGATGCCGAGAAGCTGCTGCACGTATTCTTCGGACGGTATGCCGTCGGCGGTGAAACGGCCGCGCACCTGCACCCAGCAGGAGCCGAGACCGAGGTCCTCGGCCTGCAGCTGCATGAAGGCCGCCGCTATGGATGCGTCCTCCACCCAGGGATCGGAGAGGGTGGAATCGGCGCAGACCACAACAGCGAGGCGGCAGCGCTCAACGGGCATTGCCCCGGCGGGTTTGCACTGGGCGAGACGCTGTAGCATGGATTTCTCGTCGACGCATACAAACTGCCAGGGGCGGCTGTTCTTGGATGTCGGGGCCAGGAGGGCGGCCTCGAGTATGAGTTTCACATCGGATGCGTCGATGGTCTGGTCGGTATACTTGCGGATGCTGTGGCGGCGAAGGGCCAACGAATGGAAGTCGGACATGGGGATATGATATTTTAGTATGTTTCCGGTCGGGGATGTTTAGGATTATAGGGCAAATGTAGTAAAAAATAAAACTATTCGGGAGGGGAGATTGTTATTTTTGCGAAAGCGTGGAGACGGAAGTATTTTCGCCTCCGCTGTCAAGTCTAAGCCTAAATCACAAAACATAATTTTATTATGAGCCAGTTTACAGATATTATCAATGAAAAGAAACCCACGCTGGTGGATTTCTATGCAACATGGTGCGGACCGTGCAAGATGCAGGGCCCTATTATCGAAGAAGTGAAGGCAGCAGTAGGTGACGAGGCCAATGTGCTCAAGATCGATGTTGACCGCAATCCTGAACTGGCAGCCCAGTATCGCATACAGTCAGTGCCCACGCTTATTATTTTCCGCAGTGGCGAGGCTGTGTGGCGCGCGCCTGGTCTGCATCAGAAGGCCGACTTGGTAGACGAGATACGCAAGCATATAGCCACGAAGAGTGACGAACAATAAAATACAGCTATAGCAAAAGTGAGGCTGCCTGCCGCCGCAACATCATGCGGCAAAGCAGGCAGCCTTTTATTGTAGCCGTTTCAGTACAGGGCGGCGGTTACAGGAAGCAGAGTATCAGACCCTGGGCCGCAACCACTCGCATGAACATGGTGAGAGGATAGACGGTTGAGTAGGCTACTGCGGGAGCGTCGCTGCCGGAGCTTCCGTTGGCATAGGCAAGGGCCGGGGGATCGGTGTAGCCACCCGAGAAGAGACCCATGATGGTGAGGAAGTTGATATGGTAGACTCCACGGGCTATGCAACCTACGATTATGAGCGGAACGAAGGTGATGATGAAGCCCCAGATAACCCACCACATACCGGTGTAGTTGAACACTGTCTCGGCGAATCCGGCTCCGGAGGAGATGCCCACGGAGGCGAGGAACAGTGTGATACCGAGTTCACGCATGAGCAGGGACGCGGACGAGGAGGTGTAGGTGACGAGCTTGAACTTGTAGCCGAAGCGGCTCAGAAGGATTGCCACAACGAGAGGACCTCCGGCCAGACCGAGTTTCATACCGAAGCCCACGTTGATTGAGCCCACGATGATACCGAACATGATGCCGATAAAGATGGTGATGAGGTTAGGCTCATTGAGACGGCGCATGGAGTTGCCGAGCTTGTTGGCGAGGCGGTCGATGTCGTTGATGTCGCCTACCACAGTGATGCGGTCGCCCATCTGGAGGCGAAGGTTAGGGGAAGCAAGCAGGTCAACGCCGGCACGGTTTACGCGGGTGGCGTTGAGCTGATAACCGGCATGGAGACGGAGGGAACCGAGCGCCACACCGTTGTATTCGCTCTTGGTGATGACAATTCGGCGCGACACCACCTGGCTGGGGGTGCATTCGTCCCAGTCGACCTCGCATTCCGGACCGATGAGCATCTCGAAGCGCTCGGTGTCCTTAGCGGAGATTACTACATAGAGTTTGTCGCCGGTATGAACCACTGTCTTGGAGACGGGAATCACGATTTTGCCATCCTTGTCCATGAGTCGGGAAATCACGAAGTCGAACTGCACAATGTCGAGAATCTGACGCAGAGTCTTGCCGTCGAGGAGGGGGTTGGTGACTTCGATAGAAACCATATAGGGTTTCTTCATGGAGTTCTCGGCGTCGGTTTCTATGGCCTTGACTTCATCGGCGGTGTTGATGCGGAACAGCGCCTTAATAAGGAACATGGCGCCGATGATGCCGCATACGCCGAGAGGATAGGCTGCGGCGTAGCCCATGGCCATGGTGTTGATTGCCTCGGTGGTGCCGGCGGCCTGCTGGGCTGCAGCAAGACCGGGGGTATTGGTGACAGCACCTGACATTACGCCCACAAGGGCTTCGATGGAGGTTGAGCCACCCTGCACATAGTAAATTATGAGCACGATCGCCACATTGAGCAGAATGCCGAGGACGGCCAGCATGTTGAGACGGATGCCGCCTTCCTTGAATGACGAGAAGAAGCCGGGGCCGACCTGGATACCGATTGAGAAGATGAAGAGAATCAGACCGAATTCCCTGACGAACTTCAATACTTCGGGGTTGACAATGTAGCCGAAGTGACCCATGAGGATACCCACGAACAGCACGAAAGTGACGCCAAGGGAGACGCCGCCAATCTTGAGCTTACCGAGGAACACACCGGCCGCAATGACAAACGAATAGAGTACGAGCGTGCTCGCCAGCGATTCATTGCCGGGACCGAGCAGATTCGTTAACCATGAAAAGTCCATTGCTTTACAGAAATAAATTAAATAATATTGGCTATTCTTTGAAGGTGCAAATTTACACCTTTTTTCCGAATAGCCGGACTGCCCGCTAAATAAATTTTAACATGAGCGGTGGCAACGGAGATTCGATGGGAGGGTCAGCGGTCGGTGATGTGGTTGCTGACTTTGAGGTTGCTGACTTTGCTGCGGAAGTGGCCGGCGTTGCGGAGCGGGAATACAAGAGTGCGTACCTGCGCCATTTTGTTTTTGCCACCGTTGTAGCTTACCCAACGTTCGTTCATGTCGTCGACGAGGCGCCCGTCGACATACAGCGATACGGTGCGGTTGGTGCCCTGGATTCTCACATGGTGACGTTCATTAGGCAGAATGTTGAAGCGGAAGCTGTTGAGGTAGCCCTCGCGGCTGTAGCCCATATTGCCGGTAATTGGATCGCTGAGCCACAGGGTGGCCTCGGGAGTCTGGAAGAGCACGGTGCCTTTATTTTCGGCAGCTCCCTCAATGTCAAATTCCACAGTGTAGTCGTAACCGATTTCTTCCAGAGGCAATGTGGATCCAGAAGCTACTTCGGCTAGTTCCAGCACGGTGGCGGGAGTATTGCCGAACCGGGCAAGATAATTGACGCCCGGAGCCTCGCCGAGTGAGGGCGCGGCTTTTTCAAAGTCGTCGTAGGAGAGGCTTACATCCGCGCCATTCCATGTCTTGGTGGCCAAGACCGGAAGGGAGTGCATGACGCGGTGGTGAATGTCGCGCACGGTTATGCCGTTGCCCGGATGGTCGTTCCACACGGCAAACATGCCGCCTTTGAGCTGCGGATGGCGCTCTTCGACCTTTACTCCGTTGATATTGGCCGGTGTCCACTCGTCGTAGAGCTTGCGGTTGTTGAGATAGTCGTAGTAATACCCCGCTTTTGGCACGATGTAGACCCATCCGTCGGGGATTGATACCACTTCGTATCCTAAGCCAATCATGTCGAGCGGCTTGGCATAGTCGTTGCTCCAGAGGTACATTTCCACGCCTTCGGATTCGACCGGGGTGTGACCTTTTGCATGAGTGAGCGATCCCCAGATAAGAGGCTTTTTGCCGTATTTTTTCACGGATTTGATATAGCGGTCGGTGAACGCGCGGAACTTTTCCATGGTAAGGCTGTCGCCCTGGTATTCGTCGGTGCCGATGTGGAATCGGGGACTTGTGAAGACAGGATTGGCGCCTCCGAGATATTCGTCAAGCAGGGTGTAGAGCATCCGGTAGGTTGCGGGACTGTCAAGGTCGAGATGGTCGTGGTCGTTGCGTCCGTCGGCGCTGGCGGTCTGGGGCATATAGCGTGTAAGTGCCAGACAATGGGCCGGGACATCGATTTCACTCACAATGTCGACGCCACGGGATGCAGCGTATTTCTGGAACGCACGGTATTCGTCTTTGCCGTATGAGCCGTCGCGGGCCGTGAGTCCCGGGAATCTTTCGCATTCCATACGGAAGGCCGCCTGGGTTTTGTCCCAGTTGTCATCGAAGTAATATTTGAAGCCGTTGTCGTTGAGATGCACGTGGAGACGGTTCATTTTGTAATAGGCCATGTCGTCAACGAGCTTGTAGAGATAGTCGAGCGGGATATACTTGCGTCCGGCATCGATCATGAAGCCGCGCACCGGGTAATCGGGCATGTCGATTGCAGTGCCTACCGGCAGTTGCGAGGATTGCCGCAGAAGCTGCAGGAGGGTCTGCGTGGCCCAGATCAAGCCTTCTTTCTGTGGTGCTGAAATCTCCACTTTCTTGCCGATCTGTAGGCGGTAGCCTTCGGCACCGAGATGTTTGTCGGCTTTAAGCGAGAGGTAGATATCGCCCTGCGAGGCTTTCCCGAGGCGGGTGTCAGGGGTGGATCCTGTGAGAGCTTTGTATTGTGTGGCGAAGGTCTCGGCAATTGGTGCGAGAGCTGTGTCGGAATATACTATAACCGGCGATTGGGGCAATGTGAGGACTCCTACTCCGCCTTTCCATTGGCGCAGTTCAGGGGCGGTAAACGGTTTGGGATTGGCCGCGGTATTCTTTGCTGAAGAGAATGCGGGCGAAAGAAATGCGATAATCGCTAACGCAAGAGTGAGCAGACTGTGTTTCATGGTGGTTTGGAATGGATAGTTAATTGTAGTGCGCTGCAAACTATGGAAAGCATGCAGCGCACTACAAATTTATGCAAATATTTTTTCTTGGAAAGATGAAATCGGATTTTGATGTGGGGAAGGCGCTATTTTGCGTGGCCGATGGGATTGTTTATCACGGGAAGATGGAGCGGAGAGAAGCCAAGAAGTCTTGAGATTCCGACGTGATCCATCGTTGCGCGCGGCACCGTGGCAAGTCCGAGCGAGGTGCAGGCGAGGTCGAGATTCTCACAGGCTATGCCTATGTCGACCATGGCCATTGTTCTTGCCGGGTCGCCTTCGGGCAGATCTGTGAGGTCGGCCACGAACAGTACTGAACAAGGGGCGTCGAGCACGAAGTCCTGCGTGAAATCGGGAGTTCCGCATAATAACGAACGGTGATCACCTTCCACGACGAGGCTCAGGGAATGGCTTTCGGGAAGATATTCCCAGACACCGTCGGTACAGAAGACGTAGGCATGGATTTCCTGCCAGTTGACGGCGGTGGGGTTGCTGCGGTTGGCGGGATGACCGAATTTGAGTTCAACGGCCTGAGGACGGTTGATGCCAAGCGCCATCCAGAGGGCTTGTCCCAGTTCGAAGTCGGTGACGGGACGCGAGGGATTGAACTGACGTATGCTTTGACGTTTTGCGATTACTTCATTCATGGGCATCCCGCCGACGAAATAGGGAATGGGAAGTTTGCGATCTTTTGCTTCCATATATAATAGTGTTTAATAATTCTATTGCAACAACGGGAAATATGGGAGTAAGGTTTTTTAAGGGAAGGCTTTTGGGGGATTGGAATTATTGTACGGATTGGAGGGGGAGAGTGAAATAATTGGATAGGGAGAATGTGGGAGATGGGTTTGAAAAGTGGGGGAATTATGATTATCTTTGTATGTGATAATAAGTTGAAAAAAAAGGTATGCTCATTACTATAGTTACTCTGGTGCTGGCTGCGGCTGGTTTTGTGTGGGGAAAAATTCGTGCTGATATAGTGGCTCTCATAGCGTTGCTCGTGCTGACGCTTTCGGGCATTCTTACCACTCAGGAGGCTCTGTCGGGATTTTCGAATCCGATCGTGATAATGATGGTGGGGCTGTTTGTGGTTGGAGGCGCCATTTTCAATACGGGTCTGGCCAAGATGATTGGCGCGCGGTTGTCGCGCCTGGGCAACGGCAGCCCTACGCGGCTGTTTCTGGTGGTGGTTCTGGCCACGGGACTTATTGGCGGTTTCGTGAGCAATACGGGCACTGTGGCGCTGATGCTACCCATCGTGGTGTCTATGGCCGCAAGCACAGGGGCGTCGGCTTCTCGCTTTCTCATGCCGCTGGCATTTGCCTCAAGCATCGGCGGAATGCTAACGCTGATAGGTACGCCTCCGAACCTTGTGATAGCCGAGGCGTGGGAGGAATTCAGCGGCACGCCTCTGACGATGTTTTCTTTTCTGCCTACGGGCATGATATGTCTGGCAGCCGGAACTCTGCTGCTTATACCGCTGAGTAAGATTCTTTCGGGAAACAAGAAGAAAAATGACGGGTCATCGAAAAGGAACCGTACGCTCGCTGACATCGTTGAGGAATATAATCTCAATCACGACCTGTGGCGCGTGGATGTGCCCGCGTCATCTCCAATCTCGGGGCTTTCGCTCGGAGCCCTTTCGCTCAGGGCAAACTATGGTCTGGAGGTGCTGGAGCTAAGGATGGAGGAAGGAAAAGGACTGCTGAAAAATGTGTCGCAGGAAGCGCCGACGGCTTCATCGGTAATAGAGGTGGGCGATATACTCTTCATACGCGGGCCGCGCGATAAAGTGGATCGGTTCGTGTCGGATTACGGACTGCGGGTGGCAGACGATAACGATGAGTCGCGCCGACACCTGGATTTCTATGACATCGGTCTGGCCGAAATTGTGATTCTTCCCAATTCCGGAATACTTAAGGAGACGATAGCCGGACTGGATTTCCGCAACCGTTATAATGTTAATATCCTCGGAGTGAGAAGAGGAGGGGAGTATATCACCGACAATCTCGGCGACCGGAAGGTGGCCAAGGGGGATGTGCTTCTGGTGCAGGGCACCTGGGATGCCATCGAGAAAATAAGCCGCGATACGCGCGACTGGGTGGTGCTTGGCGAGCCGGAAGGTCAGGCCTCGAAGGTGACTATCGATTATAAGGCGCCAATGGCGGCGGTGATAATGCTGGCGATGATTGTGGCGCTGGTGTTCAGTAGCGTTCCTGCAGTGTTCGTGGTGCTTACCGCTGGAGTGCTGATGATGCTTACGGGTTGTTTCCGCAGCGTGGCCGATGCTTACCGCACTATCAATTGGGAAAGTATCGTGCTGATTGCAGCGATGATGCCGATGAGTTTCGCCCTGGAGAAGACGGGTGTGAGCGAGATTGTGAGTGTTTCGCTGGTGGAGGCTCTGGGGCAGATCGGTCCGCACTGGCTTATGGCAGGAATATATTTTACCACTTCGCTGCTGACGCTTTTTATATCCAATACGGCCACCAGTGTGCTTATGGCTCCGATAGCGGTTCAGAGTGCTGTGGCTTATGGAGTGAGTCCGCTTCCGATGCTTTTCGCGGTGACTTTCGGGGCATCGTTGTGCTTCATGTCGCCATTCTCCACGCCGCCAAATGCCCTGGTGATGCCGGCCGGCCAATACACGTTTATGGACTATGTGAAGGTAGGCGCACCACTCCAGATTCTGCTTGGAATATTGATGATATTTGTTATTCCTGTTTTCTTCCCGTTCTGATAAAGCGGGGCTGCAGTTTTAACGGCATTTTATTATATTTGCAGATATGACATTATTCCTTATTTATGATACCGCAATTTGAAGAAATACGCATAGAAGTACTCAAAGAGTTGAAAAGTGGAAAGGTTATGAGGACGAGAGATCTCAAACTGCTTCTGGCCAAACATTTCCATTTGACACAAGAAGAGATGAACGCTTGGTATCCGTCGGGTAACGGCGAGATATTCTATGACCGTATTTCCTGGGCGCTGTCTTATCTTTTTATAGCAGGACTTGTGGAGAAACCGCAACGTGGCGACTATAAAATCAGTGAGAAGGGCCTGTCGATGCTTTCAACATGCACTGAAAAGCAAATAAATGAGTATGTCAGAGCAACCGTAAATGCAAGAACACGGGAAAAGTCAAAGAGCAAGGATGAAAAAAATGTCTCCCATCCTACTGCGACAGACAATGAACGCACTCCTGAAGAGGACTTAGGGGATTCGTATGATAGAATTAAGCAGAATATCCAGTCGCAAATACTCACGACAATATTAAGTAAACGACCCCAGGAATTTGAACGATTGGTCGTGAAGTTGCTTCAAACTATGGGGTATGGTGGTGAAATCAAAAATTCAGGTATAGTTACACGGCTTTCAAACGATGGCGGCATAGACGGCATTATTAAGGAGGATATCCTGGGCTTTAACCACATATCAATTCAGGCAAAACGATATGCGCTGAACAATAACGTGAAGCGGAATGAAGTTCAGAGTTTTGTGGGCGCTGTAGCCGGAACACCTTCAAAGAAAGGAGTATTCATAACAACGTCCGATTTTACGAAAGGTGCAATTGAATATGTGGAAAGCCTTAATGGCTCTCCTACTATTATCTTGATAAACGGTCAGCAACTGACGGATTACATTTATGATTATGGTTTAGGATTGCAGACAGAGAAAGTGCTTAAAATCATGAAAATGGATACTGATTACTGGGATGCAATAGAAAATGATGAGTAGTTTTCCGGATTCGGAGGGCGCTTTTTCTATTCTCTTGTACAGGTTGTAGTAGGTGACTTAATTCGCGATACGGCTATTCTATACAATCGTCGAAAGGATGGAATTCCACCGAAATACTATGGTATGAAGTCGTGGATAAGCAGAGGTCTGCCGGTCGGTAAAATAACGAATTAATAAAATATAGAACCTCACCACTATTTCGATAAACTCATGTAAATCCATATCCATAACAGTAGGATACTTTTTTATTTCTAGAGGCGGAAATGGTCTTAATCCGGATAGATGGCGGTTTTGATGACGCCGTCGGCGCGGTTTGCGAAGAGGTCGTAGGCTTCCTGGATGCGGCTGAGAGGGAAGCGATGGGTTATCAGATGGGTTGTGTCGATTTTGCCTTCGGAAATTAGTTGCATGATTTTATGGCAGTCGCAGGCATCGACTCCACCGGTCTTGAACGTAAGATTCTTGCCATACATCCACGGTAGCGGCAATATCTGTTCTTTCTCGTAAAGCGCGACAATCGTGACAATGGCATTGGGACGGGCGCAATGCCATGCGAGCTCAAATGTATCTTCTCCTCCGGCAACTTCAATTACGCGGTCAGCGCCACGGCCTTCGGTCAGTGAGTTAAGGACTTCGTGGCATTTTGCCGGCTCGACTACATCAACATTGGGATAATGCTGTCGCACGAATTCGCGGCGGCTTTTGTCAACCTCGCAAACTACAATCCGTTGAGGATTATACAGCTGCACACATTCCAGTGTGCATAAGCCTGTCGGGCCGGCGGCGATAATCAGCACTGTATCATCCTCGGAAATTTCAGAAATCTTGGCAGCCCAGTAACCGGTGGCGAGGATGTCGCCGACAAACAAGGCCCCTTCATCGTTGACGTTATCGGGAATCGGTGTCAGCCCATTGTCGGCGTATGGCACGCGGACATACTCTGCCTGACCGCCGTCGATGCGGCAGCCTAACATCCAGCCGCCGGAGGTGCAATTGTTCACGTAACCACGTTTGCAGTAGAAGCACTCGCCGCAAAACGTCTCAACATTTACGGCAACTCTATCGCCCGGTTTGACTTTGGAGACTGCCGAGCCGACGGTCTCGACAACGCCAACCAGTTCATGACCCACGGTGATTCCCACCTGTGCCTGAGGCACAGCCCCATGCAAAATATGGAGATCCGAGGAGCAGATACTCGAAAGAGTGACCCTCACAATGGCGTCCTTCGGGTCAATAATTCCCGGAATCGGTTTCTCAACCAGTTCAAATTGTTCAGGTGTGGTATATGTCAATGCTTTCATTTCGATTTATTACTTCTTTAGAGAATTTATTATCCAGGTCGCTTTATTTTTGGCACCTTCTCGGGTGAGTATGCCTTTGTGCTCAAACTCTTTATATCTGTTTTCGTCTGACATACTACTTTGGTGTTAGTAATGGCCGAGGATTACTCGGTTTTTGATTGAATTTCTTTCCAAGGCATAAGAACATTTTGCAAAAGTTGGATTTCTTCTAACCATGTCTTACTGCAAAGTAACATATTTTTTTTATATGACAATCCTACATACTGAGAAACATGATTGAAAACGCACCGATAAGAAGGAGAGTGTTTGAATCGGATAGGCGCTGTCTGTTGATACTCAGATGTAATTTCGTGGAAATGTGAAATTATTGGGGTGATATGTGCAATGTACAGTTGATATAATCAAGTTAATTTTACGTCGGGAAATTATAGATGTGAGATGATAAAGGAATTTATCTCTACCATATTGATAGGATTGTGATTGATAGGATTGTGCTCGTTATTGAGCATGACTTCCTCCGCGTTCAACGCCCGGCAAGATAAGACAAACAATAACGACATAGAAGCTGCTGATATGAAAACTGAAGGAAAGAAGCTGGTTGTTTTTTCTCCCATACAGGAGAGAATTACAAAGTGGGCTACATTAAAAAGGCAATACCCACATCATCGCAGATATGATTGCCGATGCAACGGGTGCTGCCTGGTTTGAAATTGTCCCTGAAAATAGCTATCCTAAAGACAGTTATGACGAATGTATAGAAATTGCCAAGTGGGAACTTCAGCAGAATGTCCGTCCGGCTGTTAAGGGCGATGAAATGCAGAGTTGTATTCTGATTAAAGTATATATAGCGCATTATAACAAAACGCCCCGGCAAGAGGGTGAGTCTTGTCGGGGCGATGGTTGGGATTAGCTCTTAGTAGAGGCGGATGCAGGTGCCGTCGGCTTCTTTGACGGTGTCCGGGTGGTCGGGCTTGTCTTTGGAGAAGGCGAGGGCGAGGTGCTGGATGCGGTGGATTTCTTCGAGGCGGTGATTCTGATCGAGAGCGCGGGCGGTTTCCTGCACACGGTCTTCGTAGTCTTTCACCTCTTGTTCGATTTGTTTGACACGTTCAGGGTCGCGGAACCAGCTCTGAATGCTGTCGAGTCCCTCGGAGTTAACTCCTCCGTGCATCAGGATGTAGTGATACTTGATGTCGGAGATACGGGACTTTTCTATGCGCGACTCCTGCCAGATAGTGGCAGCTCCGAAGAAGATGAAGGTGAACACCGAGATGAACATGGCGAGGTAGACCTGCCATGATTCCTTGGCGATACGGATTGTTTTTTCAATCTTCTGCACCGGCGGATTGGCGGTGAAGTTGTCAATCTTATTGGTGATTTCGGTCTTTAGGTCATCGACTGTGGCTGTCAGATTGCTTCCGATTTCGCTGACCGTCTGCGTCTGGGTTTCGATGGATGACTGCATCTCATCGACTTTCTCGGTGACGGCTGACGTTATGGTGGTACCCATATTGTTCAGGTCGTCGGCGGTGGCGCAGTTGAGTTGCGACTCTTTGATTTCGGTACACGTACCGTTGATTGTGCTGAGGTCATCAGCGATGTTCTGGAGAATATTCTCCGAGAAATTATCCGGATTTTCTTTCATGTTTTTCAGTTTTTGAAATTACACACTTCTGCCTCTTTTTCTCTTTTGGCGGCGTTTCATCTCGTTGATGAATGCCTCTTCTTCCGGGTCGTAGGCAGGACCGACTTGGAAGAGACCGCCGAGTGCGTTGCCGAGTCCTTCGACAATATCGGCTCCCGCTTCAAGCACTTTGCCGACTGCACTTGGTTCCTGTTTAGGCTGCTGTCGCATCGGTTTTGGCGAGGGCGATGCCGGCTGGGACTGCCGTTTTTTGTTGCGGTCAAGAGCCTTGCAGATGACATCGTAGGAGCATCTGCCGTTGCGGTCAACCTGCGATGCCTTGAACTTTTGCCCGTCCTTGAAATAGGAAAGACCATCGACTTCGGTAGAACCTCGTCGGAATTTTTTCCTGACGGTAATGCCTTTCCGGGCGAGTTCACGCTGAAAAGTAGTCCAGTCTTTTGCCGATCTTTTGGCGGCTTGAACGGCGAGATAAATCTCCTGTCGGATTTTCGGCCGTCCTTTCAAACTTTGGGTTTTCACATTGTCTTTGTTCTCGCCGTAGGTCAGACCATACTTCTTTTTCAGCTCGTCGCATATCTCGTTGTTGCGGTAATATTCGAAACTGTCGCTTACACATTTACCGTCATTATCCACCCGGTTATAGACGATGTGGCAGTGCGGAAGCACGTTCTTTGTAGAGCAAAGCGACTTCGTCGATGAGTCAAGATGCCGGACAATGATAAACTGGGTGTTTTTGATGCCCATTTTATCCATATATTCCAGCGCGAGCTTCACCATAAATTCATCGCTCATGCGGTCTTTGTCTTTCGGAGAATAGGACAATGAAATGTGTCCGCACCAGTGTCTGGCGCGGAGATCACTGCATCCGTTGCGGCCGCCAATACTGCACCGACCCAATCAAATAATGCTTTAGAATATCCGTTGGCATTTAGGACGATTATTCAATGGCAGTACAAATCTTATCAGACTTGTGTCTTACGTCTTCATATATTGTAAATCGTGGTTCCCTAGTTATTTTTTATATAAATAGCATGAATTAAATGTTATTCGGAAATGATGTTTCTGCTTAGGAAAATAATTTTGCAAATGGAAAGCGTTGGCGTGTTGTGGTTTTCAGAATAAATCGCTAACTTAGCCGCGGAGTTTTAACGATATTCGACAGACTCATGACATAGCAATTAGCTTTGACTAATTACACGGCTTTAGTAAATCTGGCAAATAATTACAAACAGCCGTAAGTATGCTGATTATCAGCGGGGTTTGTGGTTTGCGGTGTACTAATAGTGTACTTTTGGGGAATTTGGAGGAAAGTGGAGGAAAATGGATTTTAGATTTTTATTGGGCTTTAAGGATATTTAACTGCGCTGATTTTCCTTCATATCCGTGTCAGTACACCTGTTTTTTGTGTTTTTGAACCGTGGGGTTCCGATATTTTCCCTGTCTTTTTTACTGATTCGATGCCTGCATATCATGGTCGGTGATATGGGCATATCTGCGTTTTTTCTTTTTCATTGTCTGTTTTAGTCATGCGTCCGATGCGTGACATCGAATATCAGCATAGCCAAAAGATGTGCATCCGGGACGGCTGCTGAACATCTCTTGACTTAGCCGCTATTCCATGTCCCGCAGGTTTTCAATCCACGGGTGTAAAGACCGTCATCACCTTTATCTCAGCTACTCTCCGATTTGATGATTCCGGACATTACACCGATCCGGGATTGCATGGATCCTTTTTCATTGACGGGATGCCGTTCTGAAGAAACGGCAACATCATTCACAATGTCTTCCTGTGGCTTTCCTGATATATCGGGGGAGCCATTTTTATTTCAAAGCGTACCTATGCCAAGTGGATATGTTGGAGTTGCTTGCCTATGTAAACGTGCGGCAAAGGAGTATTCGTGCCAGATAGGAAAAATCTCCACATCTGCGATGTAGTATTTGTTCCGTCCTATCACGAACACCCCTTCCTTTTGTGCCGCACGTCTTTTGTGGCGTCAAGCAACTCAAACAACCACACTGTCTTTGGACGCATGAGGTTAAAAAAAAGCTCCCACCGATATGAAACCCACAGAAAGACATATTAGAAATTTAGGTCAAAGCGAAGCTCTCCAATCCTCCTATCATTACCGCATAAGTAAGGCGGTCGCAAAGGTGGCTAAGGTGATACTTATAATCATCGGTGCAATCGCAGGACTGACAATCGGCTGGATTGTAAAGCGGATGTTGCGGGGCGTGGGTTGGATAATCTCAATCCTCACAGCTTTGGGAATAATCTATTGGATGATAACTCTCTAAACAAATACGACTATGGCTAAGAACAATGTAAACAAAGGCACACGGGCCTTCAACGAAACAATCAAGGCTTATCTTGAAAAAAAGGCGGAAAACGACCCTCTCTTTGCCGTTAAGTATGCAAATCCCTCAAAATCGGTAGATGATTGCGTGACCTATATACTCAACTCCGTGCGTGGAAGCGGGTGCTGTGGCTTCACCGACGATGAGGTATATGGCATGGCTATCCACTTCTATGAAGAAAACGAGATTGAGGTCGGAAAGCCGGTCAACTGCCAAGTGGTAGTCAACCATATCGTTGAACTCACCGAGGAGGAGAAGGCACAGGCACGGCAGGACGCCATCGACAAACTCCGTGACGAGGAAATGGCGAAAATGCGCAAGCCGACACAGCCAAAGAAAGCGACCGAGAGCAAAAACAAAGTTGAACAACTAAGTCTTTTCGACTTCTAAAAGATACAGCTATGAAACCCAAGACAGCACAGCAAAAGAAAGTGGCGATACTATCCGCCGCACTGCGACCAATAACAGCTACACAAAAGCGTTGGGCATTCTCGCAATGCTTTAAGCACACCGCCTATCGCGGGAAGAATGGCTCTATGATTTGTTCGGAATGCGCCCACGAATGGACTGCGGGGGACAACCGCAACAACATATGCCGTTGTCCGGAATGCGGTGCAAAGCTCACTGTCAGCCATTCGCTCAAACGCAAGTCAACGCAGAAGATACATTTCGCTGTTGTCACGACAAGGGATAATTTCCAAGTCATAAGGGTGGTACACGTTGAGTGCCGTAGCCGGAAGGGCGAGAAGGCTGAATATATTGTAGACGAGGTATTACAGCGTTGGTTTGACGCCGAGGGCAATGAGGTGAACATCGCACGAAAGAAATGCTTTATGCCCAGATACTGCGACGCATGGAACTTCGACAGCGACATGGAGATTAGACGCAGGACCTCCAATTACGACAATATCCCCATATACGCTACATACCCCAAATGCCGTGTCCTGCCAATTATCAGACGCAACGGGTTCAATGGCTTCCACGATACAGACCCTTACGACCTTCTGAAAGGTCTGATGTCAGACAACAAGGTGGAAACACTTGTAAAGACAAGGCAGTACGGATTGTTGGCTTACTATCTCTACCGCTCCCAATATCGCCGCGACAGCTGGCAGCTCATAAAGATATGTCTGCGCCACGGCTACAAAGTCAAAGATGTTGCGACTTGGTATGACCATATCAACACTCTTGAACGTCTCGGCATGGATGTTCACAATCCTCTCTACCTATGTCCCAAAAGTCTTCGGTCGGTGCACAACCGCCTTGTGGAATTGCTGAAAAGGCGTGAAGAAAAAGTAAGGATTGAGAATGAGCGAAATGCTGAAATACGGCGTCAAATCCGACAGAGGAAGGATGACGAAGCAAAAGAGACCTACCCGCAGAGGATGTCACGATACCTTGACCTTGTGTTTTCTGACGGACTTATTGAG
>OLWA01000729.1_pt1 | contig 38935 bp, 35 predicted proteins | sample 1673251 | NCBI WGS metagenome assembly OLWA01 (sample SAMEA3178937, study PRJEB25190) | human gut metagenome | biome: human gut; feature: human-associated habitat; material: faeces | place: Austria | collected 2013 | reverse complement strand
CTTATATATCCATCACATATACTTGCAATCTGATATTCTACTTTATCATCATTATTAAAGGAAAATTTAATCTTTGTACACTCAATATTGCTACTTTTTAACTCACTTACAACTTCATCTACTTTATCACTTTCATATACTCCTGATAAGACCCTAAACTTATCTTCGTCTTCATATATGAATGCACTATACTTTCCACTTATGGAATTTAATATATGATTAGCATTGCTTTCATTAGAAAAATATCCACATTGGACAGTATAAAAAACATAAGTATTACTTATAGCTGTACTACTACCTCCTTCTGAATTAGCAATTTCATTGCTATTAGCTTCTATAGAAGTTTCTTTACCTCTGTTTCCTGATGGAAGCTCATTATTTTTAGTTAATATGCTAAAAGCCACATATGCTAATGTAATACCACAAATCCCTGCTCCCACCACAGTTCCTACTAATTTTAATATAAATCTAAACAAATCATTATTTTTACTTTTCTTATAGTTATATCTTGTATACCTCATTTTCTCATCCACCACCTCTTATATTTTTATACTTAATATATATTCTCTTTCTTTGGTGGATATACTAACATCTTTTAAATTATGTTACACATTTCATTGGTATCATAATTAAGTCAGCATATACTTTCAGTAATACTCTAATTAAGTCGTCACAATTGACTAATGAAACGCTTATGTCTCTATGCTAATAAGCTAGTTAAATTTTCAAATTCAAGCATTAAAAAAATAGACCTTTCGGCCTATTTTTTTATTTAATTGATTTTAAAATTTCAACTAAGTATTCATAGCAATTTTTAACTGATGAAATACTCATATGCTCTTCTGGTGTATGAACATCATATAAATTTGGTCCAAAGCTTATCATATCTAAATTGCCTAACTTTTCATTAAATAATCCACATTCAACACCAGCATGGATAGCTACAATTTCTGCTTCTTTTCCATACATTTCTTTATGTACAGATTGGCATATTTCTCTTATCTTTGAATTAGAATTATATTCCCATGCTGGATATCCTGAATTACATTCTAATTCTCCACCTAAAAGATTAACTATAGTTTTACTTCTTAAAACTATTTCCTCTTTTAATGAAGATACAGAACTTCTTACTGCTGAATCATACTCTACAAAACCTTCAGTAGTTGTTAAAACTCCTAAGTTAGTTGAACTTTCTACTAGACCTTCTATTTCTGTACTCTTACTATTTATTCCTGATGGATAAAGATATAATAAATTAACTGCTTTTTCTGTGCTTTCCTTTGTAAATACTTTAGATACTGCTGCAACTTCTTGTACTTCTATATTTAACCCTGCATCTTGAGCTTTTAATTCATTTTTAACTAGCTTAGCAAATTCTAAAACTAATTCTGTTGCTTTTACTAAATCACTATCAGCTACCATAATAACCGCTTCTGCTTCTCTTGGAATAGCATTATTCTTTGCTCCACCATTCATTTCACATAAAGAGTATTCAACATTATTTAAAAGATGCTTTAGGATTCTTCCTAAAATTTTATTTGAATTTCCTCTTTCTTTAATAATATCCATTCCTGAGTGTCCACCCTTAAGTCCAGATATCTTTATTTGCATTGCTTTACCATTTGTTCTTTCTTCTCTTATCACTGGAAGCTTTCCTTTAGTTCTTATTCCACCAGCACAACTTACTAAAAGATATCCTTCTTCTTCATTATCAAGATTTATTAATATCTTTCCATGGATATGTTCTGGTGAAACAGCCATAGCTCCTGACATTCCTGTTTCTTCATCAGTAGTTATTAAAACTTCTAATGATGGATGCATAACATCATCTGAAGCAAGTATAGCCATTGCATAGGCAACCGCTATCCCATTATCTGCTCCTAATGTGGTATCAGTTGCATATATGTAGTCATCTACTATTCTTAATTTTAAAGGATCTTTCTCAAAGTCATGATTTGTTCCTTTATTTTTTTCACATACCATATCCATATGCCCTTGTAATATTACTGTTGGAGCATTTTCATACCCCTTAGTAGCTGGTTTCTTTATTATTATATTCAAAGCCTCATCTTGAATGCTTTCTAATCCTAAACTCTTACCAAAATTTAAAAGATAATCACTTATTCCTTTTTCATTTCCTGATCCTCTTGGAATTTGTGATATTTCTTCAAAATATTTAAAAACTAATTTTGGTTGTAAATTGTCTAACACTGCCATAATTTTTCTTCCCTTCTGCTAAATTATACTAGAATTAAAATATATATCTAAGTATATCATATTACTAATGATACTTAAATTTATTATACCTAATTTAATGCTCTATTATTTTTAAGGTGTTAATATACAAAAAAAGACAAAGATACCTTACGATAACTAATAAAAATACCTATAGGCTTAATTCCCATAGGTATTTTTATTAGTTGTCAAAAAGTCCTTTAAATAAATCTCCTAAAGTTTCACCTTCATCGCTATCATTATATGCTAAGTATTCTTGACTTTTTTCTACTGCATCTCTAATGCTTAATGATAATTTTTTATTTTCAATATCTGCATTTAAAATTTTAACCTTTACTATTTGCCCTATTTCTAAAGTTTCGCTTGGTTTTGCTATATTTTCATCAGTAATTTCATTTATATGAACTAATCCTTCAACTCCAGGGAATACTTCTACAAATGCCCCAAAGTTTAATAGCTTAGCTACTTTTCCTTCTAATACATTTCCTTCTTTTAAGCTTTCTCTATGAAGGTTCCAAGGCTCATTATTTACATCTTTTAAGATTAATGATACTTTTTCATTTTCTGCATCTACATTACCTACAAAAACAACTACCTTATCCCCTACAGAAACTACATCTTCAACTCTCTTTACCTTTTCCCATGCTAAATCACTTATATGAATAAGACCTGTTATTCCTCCAATATCAACAATTGCACCAACTTTTAATATTTTTGTAACAACACCTTCTCTTTTTTCTCCAGATTTAACATTTTTCCAAAGTTCTTTTTTATGAGCATTGTATATTTCTTCTTCAATAACTCTTCTTGAAGCAACTACTTTTCTATTTCTTAAATCTAGCTCTATAAGCTTAACTTCTAATTCCTTACCTAAAAGATTCTTTAATTCAATTCTTTCTCTTGCAGCTTGTGATGCTGGTATAAATACTCTAATCGATCCATAGTAAGCTGCTAATCCACCTTTTATTTCTTCTTTAACAACTACTTTGATTGTTTTATTATTTTTATATGCTTCTTCTAATTCTTCTTTTTCTGTGATTTGAAGAGCTCTTACTCTTGAAAGCTGTACATACCCTTCACCATCATTTGGAGATAATACATATACATCTATTTCATCTCCTGGCTTAACTACTTCCAGTGGAGAAGCATCTGCATTTGTAAGTTCTTCTCTGGAAATTACACCATCAAAGGCATAATTTATATTAACTCTTACTTCTTTTTCATCAGCATCTATTACAATACCTTTTAATATATCTCCGCTTTTGATTCTTTTAACATCAAAATCCTTTAATAATTCGCCCATTGTGCTTTCTTCTCTTTTTTCTGAATTCATTAAACTCACTTCCTTAATAAACTTTTGTATTTTATCTAATTAATTTTTGAACTTTTTCTAATCAAGTTATAGCAATAATTAATAATATCGCTTCTTTTTATTATACCTATAAAAATTCCTTCATCATCTACCACTGGCACAAAATTTTGAGTAGTTGCTAGATTTATGATACTTTCTACATCTGCATTTATTGAAACAGACTTATGTTTTATTTTTCTTGGTATATCACTTACTTTTACACATTCAGTATTTCTAAATGTTAATTCAGGAGTATTTTTAAGTTTCCATAATAAATCTCCTTCTGTTAATGTACCTACGTACTTTCCACTTTTATCAATAAGTGGAATAGCTGTATATCCATGATGCTCCATCTTCTCAATTACTTGTCTCATAGTTACATCTAGATATTCATAAATTACCTCATTCTTTGGTGTCAAAAGAAATGCAATATTCATATTTCTTACCTTTCCCTCAAATATTCAATTAATACCTTAAGACATTATTTTTCTATACATAGCAATTATATAATTTTATTATAAAACTTTCAAATGTAAATCTATACACTTGCATTTTTCTTAATAAGTCTATTTTCATATTTTAGAAATTCAATCTCATCAATAATACTGTATACTTCCCTATAGATCATTTCTCCACTTAAACTCTTCTTTACAATAACCTCTTCTAAAATCCTGCTATTACATTTGGAGCATGTCCCAATAGCGACAAATCTCCATCCTAAATTAGTAAAATTATAATCTAACTCAATATTTCTTTTACATCTAGGACAAACTGGATTAATCTTAGAATAATCCAGTTTGAAGTTTTGAAGAGATTTTATCTCCAGTGCTGGCATATCAAATATATCCTTAACAATAAATTGTTTTACTGCTCTGGCATTATATATATTCTTAAAGACGCTTAATGTATATATAGAATCATTCAAAGCATCATGAAGCTTGCTTTCATCAACTTTTATCTTTAATTGTTGAAGAGCATTTTTTAAACTAAGAATATTCTTTTTACCTAATATCTTTGTTGTATATTCCTGAATATCAAGATATCTTTCTATCCAGCTTAAATCACTATATCCATGATGATTTGCATTCCTTATTATTTCTGCAATATCATCCTTTGCCCATGAGCATATGACATCTCCTTTACCTACCATCTTCTTAAGCATATCAAGCCCTTCATTAAAACTTACTCCATTTTCTAGCTCTTCTTTCTTTATATTGGTAATACTTAGTATTTTAGGATTGACTACAGGTATTACTGATGGCTTAATATATACTTTCAAATGCTCTAAAGGCTTCATATACATATCAACTTTAATTGCTCCAATTTCAATTATTTCATTAATTAAATCTAATTCTTTTAAATTTGGCATATCTTTATATATATTTGGATAATATTTATGTATTTCACTTAAATTATTAAATTCCAAATCAATTATAATAAAAGCCACTGCTCTTCCCCCCCATATATTAACCCTTTATATTGCTTTCTTAATTATACTTCAAGTTTTACTTTTTTTCTAATTTTCTACAATTTCTATTCCTGCAAGCTTCATTAAATATTTTGCATTTTGAGTCATACTTCTTCCATTTCTTAGTTTATAATCAAATTTAATCTTATCATCTATATAGTATTCTTGGAAATTAAAATTAATAAGCCAATTGTGTATGTTTTCTAAATCACATAACTCAAAGTCATGAGTTGAAACAAGTCCAATACCACCACTTTTCACCAATTGCTCAATCAATATTTTAGCTCCATCATGTCTATCTTTCGAATTTGTTCCTTTAAATATTTCATCTAAAAGAAAAAATACCTTTTCCCCACTTCTGGCAGCCTCTATCACTAATTTAATCCTCAATATTTCTGCATAAAATGAAGATATACTTTCTTCTAGATTATCTTGTGTTCTCATACATGTATATATACTAAAAATCCCACTATTCAACTTTTCAGCTCTCACAGGACTACCTATATATCCTAAAACCATATTAAAACCTATAGTTCTTAGGAAAGTACTCTTACCAGACATATTTGATCCTGTTATAAGAGCAGCTTTTTTGCCATGATGTAAAGCAAAATCATTACTTTCAGCTTTTTCTCCTAATAAAGGATGAGCAATCCCCCTACATTCAATGCTTCTTTCTTCAGCAAAGTCTGGATATGACCACTTTGGATTATCAAATGCTATATTAGAAATACTAATTAGAGCTTCAAACTCAGCTATAGTTTTAATCCATGTTCTAATCTTAAACCCATTTTTTCTTCTCCATTTTTCAAGATTATATAGAACAAATATATCACTTAGCATAAACACATTTAAAAGTAGATAATATGCATTAGCATTACTATCTCCTATCCAATTAACAATATTTTTAAGCTTATTAATTTCCACCATGCAGTTTTCTCCACTATTTATAAGCTTTTCTTTTAATTTAACAAGTTTTCTTGTAGAAAACTCTTCACTACTTAATATTCTTAATATCTTTTCATATTGAATAATGGCATTTTTATTTTCCAAGATAATATTTATACTATCACTTAAATTCTTCGTTAATAGCTTTACCACAAGATAATTAACAAATAAATCTAAAATTAAATAATTTACAGGTACCCTTCCAGCAGCTGTAAGATATAAAAACAGCAAGGTAATAATGATAAATAAATATGGTACATATCTTACTGTAAAACTTATCTTTTCCTCCTTTTCCATCCAAGCTAAAAACTTATCCACTGAATGCTTATCTTTTTTTCCTTTATTAAATGATATATAAATATTTTCACAAAACTCTCTCTTTCCACTAAGTTCCTTAATAGCTTCTTGTCTATCCTTTATTATTTGCTTATTAGGCAATGACTTAAGAGATAATATTTCAGCTAATTTTTTTCTACCAAGGGGACTTTTAGTTGTATTTATCCATTGAAATAAAGAGTTCTTACCAAATATATCTAAGTCACCACTAAAATTATGGCTGTTATTTAAAAACTCTTCTCCTTTATCCTCAAATTCCTTCCACTCTCCATTTATCCTCTTTAACCCCTTTTCATTGTATTCTAACTTCAATAAGTACTGTTCTTTTTCATTTATCTTATTATTATGGAATATAGCTGTTAAAATAAAAATTAACAATGTAGCTAAAAATGAAGCACATAAATAAATAAACTTATCAGCTTTATATAGATAGTACATTACTGCTATGCCCACAATTACTATTATTAATCTTAGCACTGCAAAAGTTAATATTATTCTTTCTAATTCTCTTAAATTTTTATTAATTTTATTAATATTACTTTCATAATACTCTTTTGGATTTTCCATATCTCTACCTCATACTTATTTTTAAATTTCATTTATAAATGAATTTTTTAACTTTATAATCAATTGTATCATAAGAGAGAATATATCATAAAAGAAATTTTTTTTAAAATATTACTACTTATGAAGATAAAAAAAATAGAATATTATAAAACATATGAAGTTAAAGAATGTCTTAAGATTTTTATTAATGGAAAGTTATGGACAGCAATTTCTTTTTACATATCAGCATAGAAAAAAAATCACTTGAAGACCTTACTATAGACTTTAATTATCTTGAATTATAACAAATCCTTTGATAAAAGAAGAAGATGCATTGCTGCATCTTCCCTTTTGTAATGATAAATCAATTTTTTGGTGGTTCATCCATTTCAGTCTCCATCCTTTCAAGGCATTGACCCTCTCTTGAGATTTCATACCGTTGTGGCTTATCTTAACCCACTTTCATATTGTTCTACCATTCTCTTAACCATTTCACCACCAACGGAACCACATTGTCTTGAAGTTAAATCTCCATTATATTCTTTAAATGGTACTCCTAACTCCATTGCTACTTCGTTCTTGAATGCATTTAACCCTTGCTTTGCTTCTGGAACTAATGCTTTATTTGACATTACAGATTCCTCCTTCGGCTACCGGTCTATATAAACAAAAGTACAAGAAAATTCTTCTTTACGAATTTTTTTACCTCCTGTTTACACTATTATATTGCCCCAGTATCTTTATATTATGCATATAAAAATTTATAAAGAATAATATTTTTTTCCTAACAAAAAATAATACTGTTTATAAATATAATTTAGGAGGTTTAATATGAAAATTAAAACTATAAAATTCTGCAGTCTTTTTCTATATGTTTTACTAATTTTTCAATTAGTATCAGCCTTTCCAATATCCTTTAGCAATAAAAATGAAACTTTAATTGTGAAAGATAGTGATGCAATCACTGGACTTCCAAATCGTTTTAGAGATTTAACTAATTTAAATATTTCAGGTAGTGCACAATTTACACCTTCTCAAATAGAAAATATAAAAAACTCCATAAATAAACCTGATATATGCATAGTTGATTTAAGACAAGAATCTCATGGATTTATAAATGATTTAGCTATCAGCTTCTACAGCATTGGTAAAGATTTAAATAATGGATTTACCACAGAAGAAACCATTTCTACTGAAGATAAATTATTAAATTCCATTAAGCAAAATTCACAAATAAATATATATGATAAACTTGGTAAAGTTTTAACTAATATTACTGTTGATTCTGTTTCCACTGAAAATAATGCAATTAATAAAAATGGATTAAAATATCAGCGTTTTGCTGTTAAGGATGGTGGAATTCCATCTACTACTGTAATAGATGATTTTGTAGATTTTATTAAAAATAAACCTGAAGGACAACATCTTCATTTCCATTGTGATGCAGGTGAAGGAAGAACTACAACTTTTATGGTACTATATCAAATTATGACTGATAATGGTAACTTAGCCTTAGATCAAATCTTATGTTATCAATATAATATGGGTGGCATTATTTTAACTGATGATGTAGATAGAGCCTACTTTCTAAACTCATTTTATAATTATGTTGAAAAAAATAAAGCTGATAACTATAGCATTAAGTTTTCTCAGTGGATTAAGCAAAAATAAGGAGCTGCTAAAAAATACAGCTCCTTATTTTTTAATTATCTCTTGTTGCTAAAACAACTCTATGAATATGCATTGTTAAATATATTATTTCATCTTCATTAACTTCATAATTATATGTATTTTCTATATAATCTTTTATCTTCAGTGCACATTTATACGCCTCAGAATAACTATTTTCAATAATTTTAGCAAATATTTCATCACTAGTATTCTCTTCTTTACTACTAGTAATAATTCTCTTAGTGAAATATTTTAAATGAGTAAGCAATCTATCATAATTCAAATCATCCTCATTAAATTCCAATTTATAATTTAATCTGATAATTTGTAAGATATCTTTTATTATATTAGTAGAAGTAATTGATTCAGTGGTAATTTTATTATATGTTGCATTAACAAAATGAAGTGCTATAAAGCCAGCTTCATCTTCTGGAAGATTTATTTCTAATTTTTCATTTAAATAATCAACAACCCATAATGCCACTTTAAATTCTTTTTTATGTATTCTTCTAATTTCATTAAGTAAATCATTTTTTAAACTTATATTATTTTTAAATCTCTTTATAGCAAATGATATATGATCTGATAATGAAATATATATTTGATTATCTAATTCTGTATCTAATTCTTTCGATGCATAAGAAATTATTTCATCGGTAATTTCAAAGACACCTTCAGGTATTTGATTAATTAGTTTTTTTATTTTATCACCTAAAGTCTTATTTTCTACCATAAATCTTTTTTCAATTTTACTTTCATCAATTTCCTGACCTATTTTTTTTCCAAAGGCTATTCCTTGACCCATTAGAATTATTTCTTTCCTTGTCTGTGGTTCTATAGATACAACAACATTGTTATTTAATACCTTTTCTACTATCATTGATTACCTCATCTTCTACATAAAATATAAAAACCTAAACTAAGCTCATCTTAATTTAGGTACCTATATTATTTTATTATATACTATCATTACATAAAAACGTTGTCAATACATAAATAAAGCATATACTACTTATTTATAAATTATATCAATTTATCTATTATTTTACAACACATATTTTGTCATCTGAAATTTTTATAAAAAAAAAGTTAGTATAAATACTAACTTTTTTTTGGCAGGGGCAGTAGGATTTGAACCCACAACCAATGGTTTTGGAGACCACTACTCTACCGTTGAGCCATACCCCTAAGTACAAAGTATATTATATAATGAAATATTACAAAAATCAATATTTTTATTCTAATTTATATAATTCTTTTCTTTTTTATATATTTTGGATAGAATATAAGTTAGAGAAATATTAGTTTAATTTATGTAATTAAGCTTTATTGTTGAAAGGAGAGGAAATATGATTTTTTCTGTTAGTAACATAGAAGAAACTACTTCCATAGGTTATGAACTTGGAAAATTACTTAATGCTGGGGATATTATATGTCTAACTGGTGATTTAGGTACTGGTAAAACTCATATAACAAAAGGAATTGCTAAGGGCCTTAGCATTGATGAATACATAACAAGTCCAACATTTACAATAGTTAACGAATACGATTCTGGAAGATTAAAATTAAATCACTTTGATGTTTATAGAGTTTCAGACCCTGATGAAATATATGCCATTGGTTTTGATGATTATATATTTTCAGATGCAGTTTCAATAATTGAATGGGCTAACTATATAGAAGATATTCTACCAAAGGAATATTTACATATTCATATTGAAAAAAATCTTGATAATGGAGAAAATTTCAGAACCATTACATTAACACCATATGGTGAAAGATATAATTACATAAAGGAGTTAAAAGTATGATAGTTTTAAGCATGGACTCTTCATCTTTAGTTACTACAGTTGCACTACTTAAAGATGAACATTTATTAGGTGAATTTACCTTAAACTTCAAAAGAGAACATTCTGTAATCCTTATGGAAAAGATAGAAATGCTACTTAATGATTGCAATATAGATATTAGCGAAGTTGATGGCTTTGTGGTTTCTAAAGGTCCTGGTTCATTTACAGGTCTTAGAATAGGTATGGCTACAGTAAAAGGATTAAGCATGGGTTCAAATAAACCTTATCTAAGTATTTCTAGTTTAGATGCATTAGCTTATTCCCTAATTAATTTTGATGGCATAATCTGTCCTATAATGGATGCATTAAGAGATAGTGTATTCACATGCATGTATAAATCTTCTAATGGAGAACTTTCAAAAATAATTGACTATAGTGCTCTTTCTTTAGATGAACTAGTAGAAATATTGCAAGAAAAAGATAAATCTGTCATCTTTACCGGTGATGGAGTATATAAGTATAAAGAATATTTATTAAAAAAGCTTCCTAACGCTAAGTTTGCCCCTAACCATCTAAGTGTTGTAAAAGCTTCAGCTCTAGGAGAGCTAGGAATGGAACTTTTAAGACAAGGCCAATGCGATGATATAAATTCTTCACCTTTATATCTAAAGAAGCCTCAAGCAGAAAGAGAATTAGAACAAAGGATGAAAATGCAAAATGGCCATATTGTATAAGCCAATGGATTCATCCCATGTACAAGGAGTTTTTGAGTTAAGCAAAAACTCCTTTCATATTCCTTGGAGCTTAGAATCTATAAGTCAAGAGATTACTAATACTCTTGCTAGATATGTTGTTGCTATTGATTCCCATAGTAATAAAGTAATAGGCTTTGCAGGAATGTGGATTATTGCTGGTGAAGGCAATATTACAAACATAGCAGTTGATGTTGATTTTAAGCGTCTTGGCATCGGCTATAATTTATTATCTTCCTTATTTGATATCTGCCAAAAAGAAAATTGTCCAGATATAACTCTTGAAGTAAGAGTATCTAATATTGCTGCACAAAAGCTTTATGCCAAGGCAGGATTTATTAATGAAGGCATAAGAAAAAAATATTATGATGATAATGGCGAAGATGCCATGATTATGTGGAAAAGAAACATTATATAATTTAAATTATATTAATTTTTAATTCATATTACTTCTCTTAAACGTATAGTATAGTTAATAAAGTGTATTAAGTGGAGGTATTTATATGGAAACTAATGCTGGTTCTACTCTTTTACCTGTTATTAAAATTATAAATAATACTACGAAAGAACTTACTAATGTGGTATTATATTATGAAGGTCTTAATGACTCTTCAATACAAATTAGCAAATTAAATACTAACTCAGAAATTATTACAACCATAAGTACATCATTTGTTAAAGATACTGTGAACCTTATACTAAGCTACGATCATGATAATATTCATGAAGAAAAGATAGTTTATCCTAATTTCACTGCCAATTCATTAATTAAATTGACTTTAGAAATTAGTGATGTAAATGGTGAACATAATATAGTAAGTATCATTGAAAAAGATCCTGTGGATAATCCAATAGAATTAATGAAAGCAGAAAAAACAAACACTCATAAATTTATAATAATTGCAGGTATAGCTACTTTAAGTGCTCTTTGTTTATATACTATTCAAAAAAATAAAAATTCAAAATGAAAATATTTAATGACAGCTATAATAGTAGCTCACTATGCAAAAAACTTCTTTAGTGCAATAATTTCTATAACTATTTCACCAAAGAAGTTTTTTTATTTTAACTATGCTACATTTCTTTTATCTCCCAATCTTGAATCAACCTTAAATATAGACATTGATAATCTTTTATATAATATAAATGTACCAATACACACAATAAGCGCCTTTATACCATTAAATGGTATAAGTCCAACAAAAACATATTTTGTTAAATCAACTTCTATTCCATAGGCTGGAAGTAAGAAGTATATATTAGCAATAATCCCTACTAATTGCATAACTAATGCACCAACTACCATCCCTGTAATAGCAGATTTCTTGCTTTTATTTCTATTGTATAACCATGCCGCTGGCGTTACTAAAGCAACCCCTACTAATATATTGGCAATTTCACCTACTCCAAAAGTTGCGCTTCCTTTAAGTAATAATTTCAAAATAACTTTTAATACTACAATGATTCCACCAATAACTGGTCCATAAGCAAATCCTCCTATTAATGCTGGAATTTCACTAAGATCAATCTTTAGCCACGGAAATATAGGTACAATTGGAAAGTCAAAATACATAAGTACTACTGCAATTGCCACTAATAACGATATTTTTATGCTTTTGTTTAAATCTTTTCTTTTATTCATATATAATCCCCCTTTATCTCTCAGTGGAGGTATAAGTTTTGTTTCATTTATATTTTTATATCCTAGAAACTTTTTATACTTTAAATTAATGCACAGGCATAAAAATATTTTGCTGTAATAAAAAATCCTGATGCTATAAAACATCAGGACGTAATTAACTTTATTTTAAATATAAATAAAACTTACTTATTGCCTTCTTTCATCCAGACTATACTGTCGGCTTCGGAATCACACCGAATCATGCTATTTCTAGCTCGTGGGCTATAACCACCGGTGGGGAATTGCACCCCGCCCTGAAGATATATTATTTTATACTTATATTATAGTTCTAATAGATTCTTATTTCAAGATATACTTATAATAATTTCGTTATTCCTTTATATCTTTCATAGTAAGTGCAATTCTCTTTCTCTTGCTATCAACTTCCATAATTGCAACTTTTACAACATCGCCAACTTTCACAATATCAAGAGGATGCTTGACGAATTTATTAGCCATTTGGCTCTTATGCACCAATCCATCTTGATGTACTCCTATATCAACAAATGCTCCAAAATCAGATACATTTCTTACAGTTCCCATTAATACCATTCCTGGAGTTAAGTCTTTTAAATCTATGACACCTGTTTTTAAAATAGGCTTTGGCATATCTTCTCTTGGATCTCTTCCTGGTTTTTGCAGCTCTTTAATAATATCCTTAAGTGTAAGTTCTCCTACTTCTAATTCCTGTGCTAAGTTCTTCAATCCTTTAGTCATAACTCTTTCTTCAATATCATTTAATTTTCTATCAGATAAATCTTCTTTAGAGTATCCTAATATCTCCATAAGCTTTTTAGCTATACTATAAGATTCTGGATGAACAGAAGTATTATCAAGAGGCTCTTTACTTTCCATAACTCTTAAGAAACCAGCACATTGCTCATATGCTTTTTGACCTAATCTCTTAACTTTTAGTAGTTCTTTTCTGCTGCTAAACCCACCTACTTCATCTCTATACGCTACTATATTATTAGCAATGGATGTGTTTATTCCTGCAACATAAGTTAGCAATGAAGGTGTTGCTGTATTTAAATCTACTCCAACCTTATTTACTGAATCTTCAACTACTCCACTTAATGATTCATCTAATTTTTTAGGAGTTACATCATGTTGATATTGACCTACACCAATGGCCTTGGGCTCTATCTTTACTAGTTCTGCCATTGGATCTTGCAATCTTCTTCCTATAGAAATAGCTCCTCTTATGGTAACATCTAAATCTGGATATTCTTTAGCTGCTAACTCTGAAGCAGAGTATACTGAAGCTCCTGCTTCTGATACTATTACATATGCTAGTCCCTTATCTGTTTCATTCTTTATTTCACTTATTATTTCAGCAATTACTTCTTCTGATTCTCTTGAAGCAGTACCATTTCCTAAAGAAATTACATCTACGTTATATTTCTTAATCATTTCTTTTAATATTTCCTTAGTTCCTTCTATATCTCTTTTAGGAACTGTAGGATATACTGTTGCCTTATCCAAGAATCTTCCTGTTGCATCTAATACAGCCACTTTACATCCAGTTCTAAAGCCTGGGTCATATCCCATAACTACTTTACCTTTTATAGGTGGTTGCATAAGAAGTGCTTTTAAGTTTTCCTTGAATATTAATATTGCTCCCTCTTCACCTTTATCAGTAAGCTCATTTCTAATTTCCCTCTCAATTGATGGGAATATCAACCTCTTATAAGAATCTTTGATGGCTACTTTTAAATATTCAGCCGTTATAGAATTCTCTTTAAGTATCTTACTTTCTATATAGCTTATTATCTTCTCATCATTAACAGAAATCTTTACAAATAATATCTTTTCTTTTTCACCTCTGTTGATTGCTAATATTCTATGAGAAGGTATCTTAAATACCTCCTCACTATAATCATAATACATTTCATAAGGAGTGCTTTCTTCACTTGAACCTTTAGTTTCAATTTTACCTTCTTTAAAGACTATATTTCTAATATACTTTCTAAGGGCTGCATCATCAGATATTCCTTCGGCTATTATATCTAATGCTCCAGCTATAGCATCTTCAATACTGTTTACAGCCTTTTCTTCATTAATAAATGCTTCTGCTTGCTTTTCAACTGTGCCATTAAAATTACCTGCCAAAATAATATCAGCCAATGGCTTTAATCCTTTTTCTAAAGCAATGGTTGCTCTTGTTCTCTTTTTAGGTTTAAAAGGTCTATATATATCTTCTACTTCAGTAAGGGAATCAGCCTTTTCTAATGCTTTAACTATTTCCTCAGTAAGTTTCCCTTGTTCATCAATTAATCTTAATACATCCTCCTTCCTATCCTTTAAACTTCTTAAGTATGTCAGTCTTTCAAAAAACTTTCTTAATATATCATCACTTAAAGCACCTGTCTGCTCTTTTCTATATCTAGCTATAAAAGGTACTGTATTTCCTTCATCTAATAATTTAATTACATTTTGTACCTGTACTAATTTTATTCCTAATTCTTTTTCTAATCTTTTTTCAATATTTACCATTGTTCTCTCCTGTAAAAATATTTTTCCCAATACCTCTATTATAATATTTTTATTTTATTTTTACAGTATTGATATTAAGTTATATTGGATTTATAATTAAATTGTAATTTTTTACCATTAAGAGGTGATTCTTTGCGTTCTATCTTTAATAAATTTATTAATGTAATGCTTATTCTTTTACTTGTTATTTTAATTTTAAACAGATACTATGTTATTGAATTCAATGTTACTTTAAGAAATATATTTATATACCTTTCCTTAATCATAATATTGTTAACTTCCATTAAGGAAGCCTTAGAAGGATCAGGATTTAATAAATTTCTTGGCATAATAATTATACTTTTGGCTATTGTCGGCGGCATTATTACTGTTATAAATGGTAAAATAAACTTTTTTGTTTTTCTCTGTCTTTTATTTTCCTTAGTTCATAGTTTTTTAGAAATTGTATATTCAAAATAATAAATATTTATTATGGTATTCATATTACACTGCCTCAATTAATAATATTAAGTATATATTATTAGCTGAGGTATTTTTTTATGAAAAAAAAGATCTTTTATTTTTCAACCTTATTGATTACTATTCTTTGCTTGTTCACATGTATTGCCTTAAATGATCACATATATAATTTCAATGCCGAAAATGTTGTGAAAAATATAAAATATCTATCTTCCTCATCCTTTGAAGGAAGACGTTCTGGTAGTGATGAAAATCTTTTAGCTGGGGAAATAATAAAAAATAAATTTAAAGATTTAAAATTAAGCCCCTATAAGAATACTTATATTGAAGAATTTATTACAACTTGCCCAGTAAAAACTGATGAAACAGTTTATTTTAAAATTTTTGATGATAATGGAAGTGAATATTTAAAATATGGCGAAGACTATAAGGAGGATATGATTAATTTCAATGCTAATTCCTTTACTTTTTCTAATAAAGATAAGATAAATATTTTTTCTACCTCTATTGAGGTATCTAATGATGAAGGAACTCTATTATTTTATCTAAGTCAAAATGATGATTTATCATTTAGAAGTTCTTTTATGTGTGAACTACGTTTTGATTTAGTAATTGCTCTATCTTCTAAAGGCTATAATAAAATAATTGATGCCTTAAAGAATGGTAAAACCTTAACTACTTATATTCCTTTTAAAAATGCAGACAAAAATTTAGTTAACATTCAAGGAATTATTGAAGGTTCAGATCAATCACTAGCACCATTAATCCTTACTGCACACTTTGATCATCTCGGTAGTGATTCACAAAATAATATTTATTACGGTGCTTTAGACAATGCTTCTGGTACTTCATTTTTATTGGAACTTGCCAATACCTTATCCACCTTTGGCAAACCTAAACGCTCCATAATTTTTGTTGCTTTAAATGCTGAAGAACTTGGACTTAAAGGGTCTAACTTTTTTGCTGAGAACAATTACTTTGATATTAAAAATTCAAAAGTTATTAATTTTGACATGATAGGTGCAAAAGATTGTCCCATTACCTTTATTCAAGGAGTAGCCTTCAAAGGTAATTCTTCTAACATCTTAAATTCACTTTCTAATATCTGTTCAAATGACTCTATAGAATATCTAGTGGAATACGAAAATTCTAGCGATCATGCAAGCTTTAATGAATTAGGCATTGATGCATTAACCATTTGCCATAGTGATACGTCACATATTCATACACCAACTGATACTGTAGACTATATTGATACTGATGCCATAAATACAGTATATAAAGTAGTTAATAAAGAAATTAAAAAAGATTGCTACAGTACTGTAACAACCTTTATATATAGTAGAAAATCTATTAATTTATTATTAATTATACTTTTAGCACTTATTATCATTGGCATACTAAATACAAAACCTTTTAAAAAAGCTAAATAGCTTTTTTAAATTATGAATTATGAGTGATGAATTATGAATTATGGTATAAACTCCTATAGGGAGTTTAAAAAATTTAAATATAGAAACTCTTTGAGTTTCATCCTTTATTCATCATTCATAATTCATCATCCATAATTACTTTTTAGCTTCTTGCTTTAAGTAGCTTATGATAAATTGGTCGATTTCTCCATTCATCACAGCATTTAAATTAGATGTTTCTTCATTTGTTCTGTGATCCTTCACCATATTGTATGGATGGAATACATATGATCTTATCTGACTTCCCCATCCCATATCTTTAAGCTCACCTGTTAAATCTTCGATTTTTTCTTTATGAGCTCTTTCTTTTAATTCAATAAGCTTTGACTTAAGCATTGCCATTGCAGTATCTTTATTGGCAAATTGACTTCTCTCATTTTGACATTGCACCACAATACCTGTTGGTAAGTGAGTTATTCTAATAGCTGATTCCGTCTTATTAACGTGCTGACCACCTGCTCCACTGGCTCTATAGGTATCTATCTTTAAATCCTCTGGTCTTATATCAATATCTTGATCCTTAGTTAATTCTGGAAGAACTTCTACTGAAGCAAAAGAAGTCTGCCTTTTTCCATTGGCATTAAATGGTGAAATTCTTACCAATCTATGGACTCCTTTTTCAGCCTTTAAATAACCATAAGCAAATTCACCTTTTACTTTTAAAGTTACACTTTTAATACCAGCTTCATCACCTTCTAAAAGATCTAAAGTTTCAACTTTATATCCCTTCTTATCACACCATCTTGTATACATTCTAAGAAGCATTTCAGTCCAATCATTAGCATCTGAGCCACCAACACCTGCATGTAAGTTTAAGATGGCATTATTTCTATCATATTCACCTGATAAAAGAAGCTCTACACGATAATTTTCAACTTCTTTTTCAATTGATCTTATTTCTTTTATAACTTCATTTATAGTATCTTCATCCTCTTCTGCTAATTCAGCCAATACTTCTATATCATCAATTCTACTTACTAAGTTTTCATATCTTTCTATTTTATCTTTTATTATCTTACATTCTTTAGTAACTTCTTCTGCTCTTTTAACATCATCCCAAAATCCATTTTCTTGCATTTGAAGCTCTAATTCTTGAAACCTTTTTTCTAAGCCTCCTTTGTCAAAGTGAAGCCCCCATTTCCTTTAATATATTTTTTAAGCCTGTTAGTTTAGAAACTTCTTGTTCTAACTTTAATAACATTGTATCACTTCCTTACCTTAAATAAGCAAGGTGAAAAATGCCTAATTAAAATAAGACACTTTCCACCAATAGTTTTATATTTCTAATTATGCTTCTCTACCACAGCAGTTTTTATATTTCTTTCCGCTTCCACATGGACACATATCATTTCTGCCAACTCTATTTTCACTTTTTACTGGCTCATTTTTCACTGACTTATCATTTCCATGACTTGCACCAGTTTCTTCTGCAACCTTTTCTCTTTCAACTGGTCTTTCTGCTCTTACATGATATAGTAATTTAACAGTTTCCATCTTAATTCCTTGTATCATTTCATCAAACATTGCACTACCTTCCATTTGGTATGCTTGAATAGGATCTTGTTGCTTGTATGCTCTTAATCCCATTCCTTGTTTTAAATGATCCATATTATCTATATGTGCCATCCATTTTTGATCAACAACTCTTAAAAGAATTACTCTTTCAATTTCTCTCATTTGCTCTTGACCAAACTCTTCTTCTCTTTCACTATAGATACTTCTTGCTTTTTCTACTAATATACTTATTATTTCTTCATTAGATAAATCTGCTAACTCATCTACAGTAAATGTTCCATGTGGGAAACATATATCTTCAAGATATTTTAATAACTCTTTTATATCCTCTTCAATATCTATATGTTCACCAACTAAATGACTGTTAACTGAAGATGTTATTACTTCCTCTATCATTCCTTCAATTTGCTCTTTTAAGTTCTTTCCATCAAGAACTTCAGCTCTTTGCTTGTAAATAACTTCTCTTTGTAAATTCATTACATCATCATAACCTAATAAATTCTTTCTTATGTCAAAATTATTTCCTTCAACCTTCTTTTGAGCATTTTCGATAGCCTTAGTAACCATTTTACTTTCTATAGCTTCATCTTCCTGTAATCCTAATTTATCTATAACACCTTGAATTTTTTCTGAACCAAATATTCTCATTAAATCATCTTCCAATGAAATATAGAATACTGATTCACCAACATCTCCTTGACGTCCTGCTCTACCTCTTAATTGATTGTCAATTCTTCTTGATTCATGTCTTTCAGTACCAATTACTTTTAATCCACCAACTTCTAGTACACCTTCTCCAAGCTTAATATCAGTACCTCTACCAGCCATATTTGTTGCTATAGTAACCATACCTAATTCTCCAGCATGAGAAATAATTTCAGCTTCCTGTTCATGATATTTAGCATTAAGAACTTGATGTTTTATTCCCCTCTTCTTTAATAAAGATGAAATATATTCTGACTTATCTACACTAGCTGTACCTACTAATACTGGTTGATTTTTACTATGAGCCTCTATAACTTCTTCAACTATTGCATTATATTTTCCTTTTGCATTTTTATAAATCATATCATGTCTATCTATTCTTGCTATAGGTTTATTTGTTGGAATTACTATAACATCTAATCCATAAATTTCTCTAAATTCATTTTCTTCTGTTAAAGCTGTACCTGTCATACCTGAAAGCTTATTATACATTCTAAAGTAGTTTTGGAAAGTAATTGTTGCAAGAGTTTTTGATTCTCTTTGAATCTTAACTCCTTCTTTAGCTTCAATTGCTTGATGAAGCCCATCTGAATATCTTCTACCTTCCATAAGTCTTCCAGTAAATTCATCTATAATAACTACTTGATTATCTTTAACAATATAATCTTTGTCTAATCTCATTGTATAATTTGCCTTTAATGCTTGAGTTACATAATGTTGAAGTTCTAAGTGTTCTGCTTCTGCATAATTTTCAATACCAAAATATTTTTCTGCTTTTTCCATACCACTATCTGTTAATAAAACAGCACTTGCTTTTTCATCAATATTGAAATCTTGATCTGCTATTAAACTTTTAACAAAATTGTCTGCTACATTATAAAACTTGGTAGACTTATCTCCCATTCCTGATATTATAAGAGGAGTTCTTGATTCATCTATTAAAATTGAGTCAACCTCATCTACTATTGCAAAATTAAGTTCTCTTTGAACTCTTTCTTCTTTATATATAACCATATTATCTCTTAGATAATCAAATCCAAATTCATTATTTGTTCCGTATGTTATATCACAGTTATAAGCTTCTCTTCTTTGAGCTGGTGTAAGTCCATGAATTATACATCCTGTTGTTAAACCTAAAAATCCATATAGTTTTCCAACTAATTCTGATTGAGTTTTTGCTAAATAATCATTTACTGTGATTACATGAACACCTTTTCCTGCTAAAGCATTTAAATATGCTGGAAGAGATGCAACAAAAGTTTTACCTTCCCCTGTTCTCATTTCAGCTATTCTTCCTTGATGAACTACCATTCCTCCAATAAGTTGAACTCTAAAATGCTTTATTCCTAAAACTCTCCATGAAGCTTCTCTACAAACTGCAAATGCTTCTGGTAATATATCATCTAAAGTTTCACCTTTTGATAATCTATCTTTAAATTCCGTAGTTTTATTTCTTAACTCATCGTCACTTAACTTTTGCATTGATTCATCTAATGATTGTATTTTATCTACTACAGATCCAAGTCTTTTAACTTCTCTCTCGCTATAAGTCCCAAATAGTTTTTCTATAAATCCCATAAGTATATCCTTTCGTCATCTATATCAAATGATTTTTTCTTTAATATTCTTTCTATAGATTATAACATTTAGCATATTTATAATTCAACTATAAAACTACTGTCTTTCAATCTATATGCTTTCTCCAAAAATAAAAGCCACCTATCTTCTAAAATAGGTGACTTTTTCTATAATATTATTTATAATCTGGTTCTAAAAGTCCATAATTTCCATCTTTTCTCTTATATATTACATTTACATTATTTGAATCAGCATCTCTGTATACAAAAAAGTTATGTTCAATTAACTCCATCTGTAGCATTGCTTCCTCTGGACTCATTGGCTTTATATTAAATCTCTTTACTTTAACTATTTCTCCATCTTTTTCTTCATTTTCTTCTACTGTTAAAGGCTCAAAATTAGTAAATCTTAAAGAATCATTATTTCTTCTTTGTAACTTAGTCCTTTGCTTTCTTATTTGTCTTTCTAATTTTGCTTCTACTAAATCTATTGATTTGTACATATCTTCAGTAGTTTCTTCACATCTTAGGATAACTCCATTAAAAGGTATAGTAACCTCAAAAATTTGATTGTTTTTTTGCACTGTAAGTGTGGCTCTTGCTTCTATATCTGGACTAAAATATCTATCTAATTTAGATATCTTCTTTTCAACCATCTCTTTTAATGCTGGTGTTACATTAATATTTTTACCTATTACTGTTACTTTCATAAAGTCAACCCCTCTCGTTTTTACTCAAAATATTAATATAAATATTAATATGACCTTTCATATTTATATTTTACCACCATTCCCTTTGACTTACAATAAACATATGTTAAATTTTCAGAAAATTAAAACTCTTTTTTCAACATCCTTTTAATGACTTTTACATTAATTTTCAAAATATTATCTACTTTAAGTAAAAAATAAAAAAACACTAATTTAAATTAAATTAGTGTTTTTTTATAAAGCTAGCTGACCTGGCTTTTGCCCCCACACTCGCCTACTGGAGCTTTTGCTACCCGGAATTAACCTCTCACTACTAACACTCTCAACATCTCTGTTGGTAGGACTAACATCTATACCGCACCATGCTCATTAGCTCTTTGTCTAACTTACGTGGATCGTTTCGCCTGCGACTGGCATCGACTTTCATCCACAGACCTAGCTTTATACTACTATTATATATTGCTTTTTGCAATTGTCAATAGATAAATTTTATTTATATTGCATTTTTCGATACTTTTTTTACATTCATTTATAGTAGCACCAGTGGTATAAACATCATCAATTAATAAAATATTTTTTTTAAAAAGCTTTTCTTTATTTTTTATTGTAAAAGCATTTAATATGTTTTTTGCTCTTTCTTCTTTCCCTAAAAGCTTTTGTTCTTTTGTTTCTTTTACCTTTACTAAACAATCAATAATAGGTATGTCTAAAGCTATACTCATATTTTTTGCTAGCACCCTACATTGATTAAATCCTCTTTTTTTTAATGATTTCTTACTTATGGGTACATAACATATGTAATCTATACTTAAATGTTTTTCCCTAATTATCTGGCATAGAAAATCAGCTAAAACCTCACCTGCTATAAAGCTCTTATGATATTTTAAATTTAGAATAAGTTTTTTAAGTACTCCTCCATAATATCCATAAGCTATTATTTCTTCTTGCTCTTGAACTCTCTTTATATCACTTTTGCACCTGCTACATATTCCTCTAAATCCTTCGATTCCACAAATTATGCATTTATTATCATATGGGTAAATAATATCTAAAAGTGCTTCTATTACAATATTTATTATCTTAATAAATTCTTTTCCCATAATTTTTTATTAAATTCTCTTATTATATTCCTAGACTTATCCATCTCTACAGAGGTTTCTCTTGAAACCAAAAGAACTTCTGGTAATATATCACTTTTTACATATATACATCCACATAAATACACAATTTGTTTATAAGTATAACTTGCATCATCACCAAATAATATTAATATATTCACATCTTCAATGCTATTTATATAATCTCCCATGCTGTTTGTTACTATAAAAGCAGGCTCATTTTTAACAATATTTTTTATATTTTTAAAATCATCACCTTTTTCATACTTAACAACTTTTGCATTATTATCTTTTAAATTATTCTTATAGGTATAATATACCTTACTTAGTTTTTCTTCGTCAGGAACCATAATAATTACATTTTTATTATTATAGCTAAACCATTTCACATATTCATATACCGCCAGTGGAATATCATCTTCTAATTTTATCCTAGTATTTAGAAATCTTGGTTCTATCATTGGCATAGGATTTAATAAATAAACCAAATCCATATTTTCACCAATGGGAAACACTCTTTCACAACTATAAATAATTATCTTATTAACCTTCCAATATACCTTTTCAATAGCATCTCTTATATCTTTTATTGTTGATTTAGAAAACATAGTTATATCATCAAATATAATAAGGCTATATTCCTCTCCTATATTCTCTATTTCATCTATTGAAATAAATGTTATACCATTTTCTATATCACCAGGCATAATCTTTTGAATGCTTTTCATATACAGTTCATCATGACTCTTACTCTTTATCTCATCAGAACCCATACTAAAAACATATAATACCTTTTTATTATCATTTATCAACCTACTTATTAAATCAAAAAAAACAAAACCTGTATTATACGGTCTGCTTTTTATATTTAATACCTTGGTCTTTTTTTTATACCAAGATATTATATTTTTAAAAGCATAACTCAACTCTTTATAATTCACTTATCAAATACCTCTTTTTCTAACCTACTCAATCATATTCTTATCTATCGTTATATCCATTATTCTTTCTTTCAATGAAGAATATCTCTTCATATTATTAGTATTATTAACCATATATTGAAGAGATTTTTGATTTCCAACAACAACCACTAACTCTTTTGCTCTTGTTATACCAGTATACAGTATATTCCTATTCATCAAAAATGCTGACCCCATAAATGTTGGCATAACTACAACTTTAAATTCACTTCCTTGGCTCTTATGTATAGTAATTGCATATGCTAATTCTAATTCATCTAAAAACATAAATTCATATACAACTCTTCTTTCATCATCAAAGACTACACTTAAAACCTTTCTTTCTTCATCTATGGTTTCAATATATCCCATATCTCCATTGAAAACACCTACACCTTTATTTTCACCATCTCCACCAATTCTATGCCATTCAAGAGAGTAATTATTCTTTATTTGCATAACCTTGTCGCCTTCTCTGAAAACTATATCTCTTACCTGCTTTTCCTTCTTATCTTTGCAACTTGGATTTAATATTGCTTGTATTTCATTATTCAAATTATCAACACCTAAAATACCTTTTCTTGTAGGAGATAAAACTTGTATATCCCAAATTTTGCTCCACTTTGTATTAAATGATGGAAGCCTTCTATTTACTAAATCAAGGACAGTACTTAAAATATTTTCAACTTCATCTCTAGCATCAAAGAAAAAATCACCTCCTTTTTTATTTAAATAGGGCATTTCTCCATTATTAATCTTATGGGCATTGACTATTATCATACTTTCTTTTCCTTGCCTAAATATTTCCTTTAATCTTACAACATTGATAAACTTACTGTTGATTAAATCCCTAAGAACATTTCCTGGTCCTACAGATGGCAACTGATCCACATCCCCCACTATTATTACCCTTGTTCCTAACTTTATAGCTTTTAAAAGACTATTCATCAGCATTATATCTATCATCGATGCTTCATCTATAATAATCACATCTGCTTCTAAAGGCTCACTTTCCCCTTTACAAAAAAAAGAGTTTTCCTCATCACTTACTCCCATCTCTAAAAGCCTATGAATTGTTTTTGCTTCTCTTTCTGTAGACTCACTCATTCTTTTAGCAGCTCTTCCTGTAGGTGCTGCTAAAAGAACCTTCATACCACTATTTTCATATATTTCAATTATACATTTTATTATAGTGGTTTTACCTGTTCCAGGTCCACCTGTTATTATTTCTATACCATTTTCAAAAGCTCCCAGTATGGCTTTCTTTTGTGATGGAGCAAATTTAATGTTATTTTTCTTTTCAAATGTACTAACTTCAAATTCTACATCAGTATTTATGGTCTGGAAATTTTCTATACATAAAGTTATTATTTTATTCGTTACTCCCAATTCACAATAATAATATGGTAGAGAATATACAGCTTCTATATCTTTAATTTTTTCAATCTTCAACTTTTCTTCAAGGACGCAGTTATATATATTTTCTTCAATAATTTCTTTACTTACAGCCAATACCTTCTGACATTCTTGAATTAGCTTATCCTTTGGCATATATGTATTTCCCATGGCAGAAAAGTTATTTAAAACATATCTTATACCACTTTGTATTCTAAAGGAAGATGTATCTTCAACACCAAATTCCTTAGCAATTTTATCAGCTGTCAAAAATCCAATACCTGATATTTCATCATTTAATATATATGGATTGATTGATACTTTATTTATTGAATCTGCCCCAAACTTTTTATATATCTTTAAGCATTGGTTTACCGTAATTCCATGTTTTTGAAAAAATATCATTATATCTTTTAAATCCTTTGTTTCAATATAAGACTCATATATTATGTTAAATTTCTTTTCACCAATTCCTTCAATTTCTTTTAATCTCTCAATATTATTATCAAGAATATGTAAAGTATCCTTACCAAATGCCTTTACTATTTTTTTAGCTGTTACTGGTCCTATTCCATGTATAATCCCTGTACTTAAATACTTCTCTATTTCTTTTGATGATGAAGGTAATTTTTCTTTATATTCTTCTATACTAAACTGTCTTCCAAATTGCTTATGCTGAATAAACGTCCCTTTAACTTCAATTTGTTGCCCTTCTTGTAGTAGAGGCATTACACCTACAATTGTTATTAGTTCTTTATTAGCTGTAATCTTCGCAACAGTATATCCTGTATCTTCACTTTTAAATATAATAGCTTCCACTGAACCTTCTAATACTAGTGATTCCATCTATATTTCCAACCCTTCCAAAGTTCTCTCTTGTAATTATATTATTATATCATAATAACAAGAAAAGGTGGATTATGAAAAACACACCCCACCCTTGTACTAATTAAAGAAATCTTTTGATTTCTCCAACTTTATTTAATTGTTCCCATGGAAGATTTAAATCATGTCTTCCAAAATGTCCATAAGCAGCTGTTTGCTTATAGATAGGTCTTCTTAATCCTAAATCTCTGATAATTGCACCTGGTCTTAAATCAAATACCTTTTCTACTATTGATACAATTTCATCATCATTTATTTTACCTGTTCCAAAAGTTTCTACTGATATAGATACTGGCTTAGCTACACCTATTGCATAAGCTAATTGTATTTCTATTTTATCTGCAACTCCTGCTGCTACTAAATTCTTGGCAACCCACCTTGCAGCATATGCAGCTGATCTATCTACTTTAGTTGGATCTTTTCCTGAGAAAGCACCACCACCGTGTCTTCCACTTCCTCCATAAGTATCTACTATAATCTTTCTACCTGTTAATCCACTATCACCTTGTGGTCCACCAACAACGAATCTTCCTGTTGGATTAATGAAATATTTTGTTTCTTCATCTAATAATTCTGCTGGAATAACAGACTTTATTACATGCTCCATTAAATCTCTTCTTATTTGTTCTTGTGAAACTTTTTCATCATGTTGTGTTGATATTACTACTGTATCTATTCTTACAACATTATTTCCATCATATTCAACAGTTACTTGAGTCTTTCCATCAGGTCTTAAATAGCTTAATGTACCATTCTTTCTTACTTCTGTAAGTCTTCTAGCTAACTTATGGGCAGTTATTATTGGTAATGGCATAAATTCTTCTGTTTCATTAGTTGCATAACCAAACATCATTCCTTGATCTCCAGCACCAACTGCTTCAACATCATCTTTATTTCCTTGTTTCGCTTCAAGAGCTTCATCAACTCCCATAGCTATATCACTAGATTGTTCATCTATTGATGATAATACTGAACAAGTATCGCAGTCGAATCCATATTTTGCTCTATCATATCCAATTTCTTTTATAGTATCTCTAACTACTTTAGGAATATCAACATAACAGTTAGTTGAAATTTCCCCCATAACTAGTACCATTCCTGTAGTTACTGTTGTTTCACAAGCAACTCTTGCATTTGGATCCTTTGCTAATATGTTGTCTAATACTGCATCTGATATTTGATCACAAATCTTATCTGGATGCCCTTCTGTAACTGATTCTGATGTAAATAATTTTCTCATTATGCTTAGCTCCTCTCTTCTAGGCATGATATTAATTCTAAGCAATTAAAAACAATAAAAAAAACTCTTCAATAAGAAGAGCCTATATTCATAAGGTCTTTTCTTATCTTGCAAAATTTCTTGCAGGAATTGGCACCACACCTAAAAATGTAAAGTACAAAATTTAAAATGTAAAATTACTATAATTTTTCATTTTTAATTCTCCATTCTTCACTCCTAAATAGGTTGCCGGGTTTCACAGGGCCCTTTCCCTCCACCTCTCTTGATAAGAATTAATATCATGTTTAATTTTCAATCAATTATAACATTATCCCCAAATTATGTCAATATCTATTTCAAAGAAAATAAACACCAATTTTAATATTCATTGTATCAAAATTGGTGTCAAGTCATGGTGGAGGAGGACGGATTCGAACCATCGAAACGAAACGTAACAGATTTACAGTCTGCCCCCTTTGGCCTCTCGGGAACTCCCCCATTTAATAAATTTCTTTATTAACACTTTGTCTTTCGGCAACTACTTGCTAAACTGACAATGATTAGTATATATGTTTTTATTACATATTGCAACTTCATATTTCGTCATTTAAGTAATTTATAGCTATTTATCGAAGTTTTTATTCTATTTTTCTCTTTTTTACTCATTTTTACTCCCTAAACTTCTATATCTATTTTTATTTTAATTATCAGATAATGCTAAAAAGTTATTTATGTTATTGAATTATATTAAGTAAAAAATATTCATATATATTTATTGTGAGAGGGGGGATTCTTTTGCAAAAACTTAAAATAAATTATAATTCAAATTCAGCCTCCATGAAAATTGCTGAATTTTTAAAAAAATATATTAAACCACAAACCATTATTGTTTGTATTGGTACCGATAAATGTATTGGAGATTGTCTTGGCCCTCTTGTTGGCACATTACTTAAGGAAAATAGTTTTCCTATTCCTATATATGGTACTTTAGCCGATCCTATACACGCACTTAATCTTGAGAAAAGCATCTATGAAATTAAAAGAATATATCCCTATTCAACAATTATTGGTATAGATGCTTGTTTAGGTGATGCTAATTCCATTGGAGAAATTCATGTGCGTGACTTTCCCATTCACCCTGGAAAAGGTGTTGGCAAAATGTTACCTGATGTTGGCGATGTATCCATTATTGGAATTATAGATTCTAGTGATAATTCAGAATTTTTCACTTCCAGGAGTATACGTTTAAACTTAATATTTGAAATGGCTAAAGTAATATCAAATGGATTAATCCAATCTTATTCCAAATAAATATTTACTATATATAAAAAGAAAAGCTAGGTTTAGCCTAGCTTTTGTACTACTCAATTAAAGATATTTCATTTCCACTATCATCAAATTGTAATTTATTAATATAATTTAAAACTTGACCTGTTCCTTCTACTACTGCTTCCACTGAATTTTCAGCTATTTTTACATTTAATCCAGTGTTAACTTCGATAAGTTTATCTAATCCATATAATAATGAACCTCCGCCAGTCATTATTATTCCTTTTTCAATTATATCTGACGCTAATTCTGGTGGAGTTTTTTCTAATATAGATTTAACCCCGTCCACTATTAGGCCAACAGGTTCTTCAAGTGCTTCTCTTATTTCTTCAGATGTAATTTCCACTTGATCAGGCAATCCAGTTACTAGGTTTCTTCCCTTCATTATATAAGAACTTTCTCTTGCATCTTTATATGCACAACCTATATTAATCTTTAGATCTTCAGCAGTTTTTTCACCTATCATGATTCTATGCTTTAATCTAACATATTTTACTATAGCCTCATCAAATCTATCACCAGCTGATTTAATTGATTTTCTTATTACAACTCCACCTAGAGAAATAACAGCTATATCGGTAGTTCCACCACCTATATCTACTATCATATTACCATCAGGCTTGGTTATATCTATGCCAGCTCCAATAGCTGCAGATAATGGTTCTTCTATTAAATGCACTTCCTTAGCACCTGAATTTTTAGTAGCATCAATTACTGCTCTCTTTTCAACTTCTGTAGCTTGTGAAGGTATACATACCATTACTTTAGGAGCTATAATTTTCTTACCCCCACATGCTTTTTTTATGAATTCCTTTAGCATTTTTTCAGTTATGTCATAATCAGATATAACACCATCTTTTAAAGGTCTTACCGCTACAATATTTCCTGGTGTTCTTCCTATCATATTACGAGCTTCTTCACCTACTGCTAAAATCTTATTATTAACTTTATTAATAGCAACCACTGAAGGTTCTTTTAATATTACACCCTTACCTTTCACATAAACCAATACCGTTGCAGTACCTAAATCAATTCCTAAGTCTGCACTTTTTCTCCAAAACCACATTAAATTTCACTCCTATTATATACATAACAATTTAAAAATAATCATTTTTCAACAAAAATTACCTTTATACACCATTATATATATAATAAAGTTATCATTCAATAGCTTTATACTTCATTTTGGTAGCTTTTCCACCTCTTATGTGTCGTTCTGATTTATTAAGTTCCAATACAGAATGTGTCTGTTCTGCTATAGCTGGATTAATCTTAGGAAGTCTCTCTGTCATATCCTTATGAATTGTACTCTTGCTTACTCCAAACACCTTTGCGGTCTTTCTAATTGTAGCCTTTGAATCTAATATATACTTAGCTACTTCTAATACTCTTTCTTCTATATAATCTTTCAAATTACTACCTCCTTTTTTAATAAAACAATCATACCTTCACTAGCCAAACTAATGGCCAGTGAAGATTTATGAAAATTTACATTTAAAAATTAAAATAACTTGATGGATCTACTGACTTTCCGTTAGAATCTTCAACTTGAAGATTTAAAACATCACCGCATATATCAGATGTGAATACTAAAGAACTATTTCCTATTATTCCAAGTTCTTGTCCTTCAGTTACCATATCTCCTTCTGAGACATATACTTCAGGATCCAAGTTAGCATATTTTGTTTTTAATCCATTTGCATGTGCAACAACTATATAATTACCATCTTCACTATTGCTTCCCACTTCTTTAACTTGACCTTCTGCAGCACACTTAACAACACTTCCAATAGGTGCTTGTAAATCTACACCTCTTCTAGTCATTATTATTTGTTCTTCATCAGTCTTTTTCACTTCAATCATTTCACCAAAAGTTCTACTTACAGTTGCTTCTAAGGGTAATGAAAAAACAATTCCATTTTCACTTCCAGACATCACTGCCGCATCTCCTGATTCAGCTATATCTGCAACTTCACTATCAGCTTCTGAAACAGTTGAAGTCTCTTCTTCATTTACAGACTCTGCTACTTCATTATTAGTAACATTGCTTGAATTGCTTTCAGCTCTCTCTGCATTTTGAATCTTTTCATTATTTGCACTTTCTGATGGTTCTAATGAAGTATTCTCCTCAACATTTAAACTTAAATTCTTTTCAGCACTATTATTCTTATTTGCTGTACTATTTCTATTTATGGTAAATACAGCAACAGTTGCTATAACACACAAGCAAATAAATAAAACAAAGTAAAAACCCTCCTTTCTAAAAAAGTTTTTAACTTTATCACTGTTGTTACTGTTCATATCAACACCTCCTTTTTGTAGTCTTACCGTTTTCATTGAATTAATTCAATTTAGACAACATTTCCGTATAACAAATTTCCCTTTAATATGACAAAAGGGTCCTTTGAAATATCTCAAAAGACCCTTTTATACATTATCACTATTCTGTTAATTCTAAGTTTGTTATTTCAACACCAGTATAATAATGCTTAAGTATTTCCTCATAATTGCTTCCATTCTTAGCCATTGCATTTGCTCCCCATTGACTCATACCTACTCCGTGCCCATACCCTTTACAATGAAAGGTTATATAATCACCATTGAATTCGTAAGTGAAATTAGTTGAGTTTAATGACAAAGCTTTTCTAAAATCTACACCTCTTATTTCTACATTATTGATATTTAGCTTTATTACTCCGCCTGCTGCACTGCTTGACTTTATGTTAAAATTATTTTTAATATTTTCTACTGTTACATTTAAATTAGTGAAATTTGAATTTAATAAATAGACAAAATCACTTATCTTCAAGGTCTTATCACTGGTATATTTAGGTGCTGATTCCTCTCCTGTACTTGCAACAGACCTTAAATATGGTATTTCTCCTAAATATACATCTTCTGAGTTTTCAGTTTGCCCTGAACTTGTGGAAAAGAACTGTGGATATAATACAAGTTCCCCTTCATAACTTAAAACTTGTCCACTTGTCTCGTCTACTGCTTCCTTTATTTTATTCCAATACTCATTTGCATAATCTGCATCCCATTTTTCCAACCGCTTTTCTTTTGATGTGTATACTTGACAATGGGTTGAATCGCAAATATCTATCCCTTCATGAAGGGTACATCTATTAAGTTTTTTACTGGCCAGATATGTCCTAGCAGTAACAGCTTGTGCTTTTAATGCTTCTTTTTCAAAATTAGCTGGCATCTCATTAGAAACGACACCACATATATAATCCTCTAAGTTAACTTCTTCAATTTCTCCTGTTTCAGTTATATATACCCTAATGGTTTCATTACCTTTCATTATTATATTATTATTTTGTTTTGCGCTAGCCTCCACTACTTCATTTGTATCAGTTATTTTTTCTACATCATTGGTACTTATCTTAGCACTTACCTTAGGCTTCATAATAAAAATTGGCATAGCAATCATAAATACTATAATAGCTAAAGTAGTAAATAATATACCTTTCAATTGTTTTGCCATAAAAGTTTTGTTTGCCCTCCTTATTCCTCCTACTCTAAATAAATATATGTATTAAAAATTAAAAATAATACTTTTTTAAAGTAGTTGAAAATACTAGACGTACTATAACTACCTATTAATTTACAGCAAAAATAAACTAGGATTTATATCAAACTTAAATACTGTTAATTTTGATATAAATCCTAGTTTAAGAAAGCCATTATTGAATTGTCACTCTTTCAATGTTAGCACCAAGCTTAATGAATTTTTCTTCTATATTAGTATATCCTCTATCTATATGATAAACTTCGCCAATTTCCGTCTGACCATTAGCCACAAGTCCAGCCAAAATCATGGCTGCTCCAGCCCTTAAATCTGTAGCTTTTACATTACATCCAGTAAGTTGGCTGACACCTTCAACTATAGCAACTTTACCATCTATTTTGATATTTGCTCCCATTCTTCCCAATTCACTAACGTGCATAAACCTATTTTCAAATACAGTCTCAGTAATAACACTTACTCCTGGAGTCATAGATAATAAAACCATCATTTGTGGTTGCATATCTGTAGGAAATCCTGGATAAGGCATTGTCTTTATATCTACAGGCTTTTTCTCACCAGTTCCATCAACAATCATTCTATTTCCTTCCACAATACAATGCACTCCACACTCTTTTAACTTTTCTATATTAGGCATTAAATGCTGTTCATTAACTCCATTAATAGTAAGCTTACTATTAGTTATAGCGGCAGCAACCATAAAAGTACCTGCTTCAATTCTATCAAAAATAGGAGTGAACGGTTCAGGCTTCCTTAAACTTTTAACACCTTCTATTGTAATTCTTCCAAATCCAGCACCAGTTATTCTAGCTCCCATGCTATTTAAAAACCGTGCTAAATCCCATATTTCTGGTTCCTCTGCTGCATTTTCTATTATTGTTTTTCCTTCTGCCAAAACAGCACTCATCATTATATTTTCTGTAGCTCCTACAGACGGAAAATCTAAGTAAACTCTGTTTCCTACTATTTTTTTAACTTTTGATTCTACATAGCCATATCCAATCTCTGAATCTATTCCTAAGCACTTAAATCCCTTTAGATGAAGATCTATTGGACGACTTCCTATATTACATCCACCTGGCATAGATATTTTACACCTGCCAAATCTTGAAAGCATTGGACCCATAATTAAAAAGGATGCTCTCATTTTTCTTATAAGCTCACTATTAGCATCCACTTCTTTCAAATTAGATGTATCTATAATTAAATCACCTGTTATCTGTGAAAAATTTACTTCACATTCCAATTCTCTTAATAAATTTATTAATACAGTTACATCTTCTAATATTGGTACATTTTTTATTACTATTGGAGTTGGATTTAGTATTGTTGCTACTATTATAGGTAAAACTGAATTTTTAGCAACGCTTATATCAACTTCCCCTTGAAGCCTCTTCCCACCTTTAACTATAATCTTTTCCATATTATCCTCCATATTTATTGTTAGTATGTTATGAAAATTGTTGGAGTACCAATAATTAAATATGATCCTGAATTATAATTAACTTGTGCAACATTAATACTTTTATCATCATTCATAACAATGTTACTTACTCTTCCATTATTAATTTCTAAGGATCTTATGGTATCTTGTTTACTATTTTCAATTATACTTTTAGGAATACTTTCAGCACTATATTTTGTTCTGTATTTTATAAATTGAAAAATTCTTGTGCCAATATACTCATTGCTTCTTATTTCTTTTGCAATATCTAATAAACTTTCTGTTTTCACAGAACTATCCTTATTTATTAATACTATTTCTACCTTTGTTTTATTATCTATACTGTATATACTTATGTCTATCTCAACATTTTTAATCTCAGCTTTAATATTATTTCCCTTATCTACTATATCTACTCCATATTTATTCATTATGCAATTTTCTATTCTTTCGTTTTCCTGATTTTCTGATAAATTAGTACAATACTGAAACTTTACCCCATTTTCTACTATGTCAAACTCTTGCGACATTGCATTTTCAATGGCAGCAAAACTATCTACATCTTGTTTTGCTAAACAATATCTTCCATTAATAATTAATAGAGAAAAGATTCCAAGAAATATAATAAGGATTTTTTTCATATATTATCTCCCACCCTTCCTCTAAAATTATTGTCCATATATTATTTTTTTATACAAATTTAATATATTATAATATATTAAAAAATCTCTAAAATTGTTACTATTCTACAAAAAGCAAGGATTTAATAATAAAAAAGACTACCTATTTTATATTTTAGGTAGTCTTTTTTATTAACCTTGGGCTAATGTTATTCTTGCAATAGCTCTTGCTAAAGATTTTTCAGCTCTCAAGATATCAATATTTTCTTTTTGTTTAAGTCGTTTTTCCGCTCTTTCTTTCGATTCTTCAGCTCGTCTTAAATCTATTTCTTCTTTATAATTCATTGAATCAACACAAAAATCAATTATATTATCTTTAACTCTTACTATCCCTGTAGCAGTAAATATTTTCTTTTCTGCACCATCAGCAGTTTTAATTCTACTAATGGTAGGTATAGTACTACTTATAATAGGTGCATGCCCTCTCATAAATTCTATTTGCCCTGATGAATTTTCTGTAATTAAAGAAATAATTTCCTCAGTAATTGGACTTCTTCCTGGAGCTATAATATTTAATTTAATTGTATTACTCATAGTTATATCTCCTACTTCATCTTATTAGCTTTTTGTATAACATCTTCGATGGTTCCTGCAAATAAGAATGCTGATTCAGGTAAGTCGTCGTGCTTTCCTTCTAATATTTCTTTAAATCCTCTTATAGTTTCTTTTATAGACACATATTTACCAGGCATACCTGTAAATTGTTCACCAACTGTAAATGGTTGTGATAAAAATCTTTGAACTTTTCTTGCTCTATTAACAATTGCCTTATCTTCATCAGATAATTCATCAATACCTAATATAGCAATTATATCTTGAAGTTCCTTATATCTTTCTAAGATATGTTTTACTTGTATAGCTACTTCATAATGCTCTTTTCCAACAATTCTTGGATCTAATATTCTTGAAGAAGATTCAAGAGGATCAACTGCTGGATATATACCAAGTTCAGATATAGATCTTGATAATACTGTAGTAGCATCTAAGTGAGTAAATGTTGTAGCTGGAGCTGGGTCTGTTAAGTCATCTGCCGGTACATATACTGCTTGAACAGATGTAATTGATCCATCCTTAGTTGAAGTAATTCTTTCTTCAAGTGCTCCCATTTCAGTTGCTAATGTTGGTTGATAACCAACAGCTGATGGAATTCTTCCAAGAAGCGCAGAAACTTCTGAACCTGCTTGTGTAAATCTAAATATGTTATCTATAAATAATAATACGTCTTGACCTTGATCTCTAAAATATTCTGCCATTGTAAGTCCTGTTAAAGAAACTCTCATTCTAGCCCCTGGAGATTCATTCATTTGCCCAAATACAAGAGCAGTCTTATTGATAACTCCTGAATCCATCATTTCATGATATAAATCATTACCTTCTCTAGATCTTTCTCCAACACCAGTGAATACAGATAATCCACCATGTTCTTTGGCTATATTGTTAATAAGCTCTTGGATTAATACTGTCTTACCAACACCAGCTCCTCCAAACAGCCCTATTTTTCCACCTTTTTGATATGGAGCAATTAAATCTATAACTTTGATACCTGTTTCGAACATTTCTGGCTCTAAAGATTGTTCCTTAAAACTTGGAGCTGGTCTATGTATTGGATAATACTCTTGACTTTCTACTGGACCGCAATTATCAATTGGATTTCCTAATACATTAAATAATCTTCCTAATACATTTTTCCCTACTGGTACAGAAATTGGTTTACCTGTATCAACAGCTTTAACCCCTCTCTTTAATCCATCTGTAGATTCCATGGCTATAGTTCTAACTATGTCATCTCCCATATGCTGTTCAACTTCAACAGCTAAAACATGATCACCCATATCTATTTTTATTTCATTATATATATTAGGCAATGAATCTGAATCAAATTTTATATCTACTACAGGTCCTATAACCTGAACAACTTTTCCTATTTTTTCTTCAGCCATTTGTCTACCTCCCTGTTACTTTTGAGCTTCAGCCCCACCAACTATTTCACTAATTTCTTGTGTAATAACTGATTGCCTTATTCTGTTATATTTTATATTTAAATTATTGATTATATCACTAGCATTTTCTGTAGCTCCATCCATAGCTGTCATTCTAGAACTTTGTTCACTGGCTTTAGCATGAAGCATACAATTTTGTAATTGACTCTTTAAATAAGTATCAATTGAATTATTTAAAACCTCTTCAAAATCTGGTTCGATTAAGTAGTCTTCCTTTTTACTACTATTAACTTCAAAAGGCAACATCTTAATTAATATAGGTTCTTGTTTCATTGGCGATATAAATTTTGTATATACTATATTAACCTCAGATACCTCACCTTGCTTATATAGATATATTGCTTCATTATATATTTTATTAATCTCTGATATAGTTGGAATATCTGGAATAGATACATATTCATTAAAAGTATTCAAGCTATATTTGCTCATATATGATAAACCTTTACTTCCAACTAGTACTATTTTTTCAGTTCCACTTTCATTATCTAAAACTTCCTTAAGATATGCTATAACATTATTATTATATCCTCCACATAGCCCTGTATCTGAAGTTAATACAATATACAATTTATCGCCTTTTCTTTCTGTGCAATATATTGATTCATATCCTTCTGGAAGATTTGAAACTACAACATCAACTATATCTTTGCATAGCTCGTTGTATTTTTCATTATTTGCAAGCTCATTTCTTACTTTTCTTAGTTTAGAAGTGGCAACAAGTCCCATAGCTTTGGTAATTTTTCTAGTACTTTCAACAGACTTTAATCTTCTTTTTATTTCTATAAGTCCCGCTGCTCCCACAGTTCTACCTCCTAAAGAATTGCATAGCTATTTAAAGCTATGCATTTTGTAAAAATATTTTTTTAAATTCTAAAATAGAGTTTTCAATTTTGACTTTTATTTCATCAGTCAATGCTCCCACTTCTACTATTTCTTTTAATAAATCTCTATAATGAGTATCAGCATATTCTAAGAATTCAGCTTCAAACTTTCTTATATCTGAAACATCTATATCAGATAAGAAATCATTAACTACTGCATAAAGAATAAGTATTTCTTTTTCTACATCCATTGGATTGTATTGATCTTGTTTTAATACTTCTACAATTCTCTTACCTTTTTCAAGTCTTCTCTTTGAGTCAGAATCTAAATCTGATCCAAATTGAGTAAAAGCTTCTAATTCTCTAAACTGTGCAAGCTCTAATCTTAAAGTACCTGAAACTTGTTTCATTGCTTTTATTTGAGCATTACCACCAACTCTTGATACTGAAATACCTGCATTAACAGCTGGTCTTTGACCTGCTAAGAATAATCCAGTTTCAAGGAATATCTGTCCATCAGTTATAGAAATAACATTTGTTGGAATATATGCTGTAACATCTCCAGCTAATGTTTCTATTATTGGAAGTGCAGTTAATGAACCTCCACCTAATTCATCTGAAAGCCTTGCAGCTCTTTCTAATAATCTTGAATGAATATAGAAAACATCTCCTGGATATGCTTCTCTTCCTGGTGGTCTTCTAAGTAATAGTGACATTGTTCTATATGCTACTGCATGCTTAGATAAATCATCATATATTATAAGAACATCTTTCCCTTGATGCATAAAGTATTCTCCAATACTACATCCAGCATATGGTGCTAAATATTGTAGTGGCGCACTTTCAGAAGCAGTGGCTGCTACTACTATTGAATAATCTAAAGCTCCCATAGTTTCTAATGTGTTAACAATATGAGCAACTGTTGATTGTTTTTGCCCTATAGCAACATATATGCAAATAACATCTTTTCCCTTTTGATTTAATATAGTATCGATAGCAATTGCTGTCTTACCAGTCTGTCTATCACCTATTATTAACTCTCTTTGACCTTTTCCAATTGGAATCATTGAATCAATAGCCTTAATACCTGTCTGTAAAGGAGTGTCTACGCTCTTACGGGTAATAACACCGCTTGCCACACGTTCAATCTTTCGGTATTTGGAGGTCTGAACGGGACCTTTGCCGTCAATAGGCTGTCCCAGAGCATTGACAACACGCCCAAGCAGCGCATCGCCTACCGGGACTTCTACTACACGTCCGGTTGTCTTTACCGTATCGCCTTCGCTGATATTTCTTGAATTTCCCAGCAATACGACACCGACATTATCTTCTTCCAGATTCAGCACCATGCCATACACATCGCCGGGGAACTGTAACAGCTCACCCTGCATGGCATTTTCCAGTCCATGTACACGAGCGATACCATCCGCTACCTGAATGACGGTTCCGACATCGGATACATCCAGCTGGGAAGAATATCTTTCGATCTGTTCCTTAATGACGGAACTAATTTCTTCTGGTCTTAAATTCATGGATCTGTCGCACCTTTCTTTCAGCCGGTCATCCCAGCTGAATATTTAATAATTGTTTCTTCATATCTTCCAGTTTGGTCCGGATACTGCTGTCCACCACCCGGTCACCCACCCGGATCACCATTCCGCCGATCAGCGTCGGATCCACATGGTAATACACATCAAAGGTCTGATAGGAAGTCGTAGCCAGCAGCTTATTTTTCACTGCCTGCTTCTGGTCCTCCGTCAGCTCCACTGCGGTATCCACATATGCGGTTCCCATCTTTTCAGATTCTCTGACCAGTTCGGTAAAATAAGCAAAGATTGCCT
>OLWA01000727.1_pt1 | contig 39131 bp, 30 predicted proteins | sample 1673251 | NCBI WGS metagenome assembly OLWA01 (sample SAMEA3178937, study PRJEB25190) | human gut metagenome | biome: human gut; feature: human-associated habitat; material: faeces | place: Austria | collected 2013 | reverse complement strand
AATTTTTACACTCGCGTAGTTGTTTAACATTTCAACCGGGTTTTGCAGCTGACCCGTTTTTTTTAACATTTCCACCTATTTTACATCAACAAAAAAATGCCGGTGTACGAGACCGGAAGCTGTGTAACGCAACCGTGTCCGCACACCGGCATGAAATCCAATAATCAAACAAAAGGACGTATCATCACTGACGCGTCCTCATGTCTATGGTTATTAAAACCATAAACCTAACCCAAAATCACATAACGTTTATGCACTTCTTTCTCTTTTAAGGCGAATCTTCTCACGCCTTGTGGATACAAAATTAATTTTTCGTCGGACACACCGCAATATATGCGGCCTCCAATTTCGTTCAATATAAACAATTCAAGAATTAACTCACTGTATTTCAAAGGTAATATAGTGTTACAATATAGACATTCCTACACCCCGCCAAGCCTCTTCAACCAATATTCAGTCTCCTTCTGCATGTGCGTGTCCAGGATTTATAGAGGAGCTCCGCCGCCTCTGCTATTTTCACCAATTATGATTTCTGAAATTTCAGGCAAAATGAGTAAATTTGCAGAGTTTAACCACCAAACACCTATAAAAAGCGATGAACGTAGCTATTGTTGGCGCCAGCGGCGCCGTGGGCCAGGAGTTTCTCCGCGTGCTCGACGAACAGAATTTTCCTATTGACAACCTCGTGCTCTTCGGCTCGAAACGCAGTGCAGGACACAAATATACCTTCCGCGGCAAAGAATATGAAGTGAAGGAACTCCGCCATGGCGACGACTTCAAGGATATCGACTTCGCTTTTGTGTCGGCAGGAGCTTCGGTAAGCAAGGAATATGCCGAAACCATCACCCGCCACGGCGCCTTGATGATTGACAACTCAAGCGCTTTCCGCATGGACGAGGATGTGCCTCTGGTTGTTCCTGAGGTCAACGGCATGGACGCCTTCAATGCTCCCCGCAATATCATTGCCAACCCCAACTGCACCACCATTCAGATGGTAGTGGCCCTCAAGCCCATCAATGAGCTCAGCCCGATTCGTCGCATACATGTGGCTACCTATCAGGCAGCAAGCGGTGCCGGCGCATCAGCCATGGAGGAGCTCCGCCATCAGTACGAAGAGCTTCTGGCCGGTCAGGAACCGACGGTCGACAAGTTTGCCTATCAGCTCGCCTACAACCTCATCCCGCAGGTTGACGTGTTCATGGACAACGGCTACACCAAGGAGGAGATGAAGATGTTCAACGAGACCAAAAAGATCATGCATGCTCCCGGTCTCGACGTAAGCGCTATGTGCGTGCGCGTGCCTGTGCTCCGCGCCCACAGCGAGGCCATCTGGGCCGAGACTGAGCAGCCCCTGGAACTGGATGCCGTTCGCCACGCCTTTGAAAACGCCGAAGGCCTGGTTGTGATCGACAATCCCGCCGACAAGAAATATCCCATGCCCCTCGATGCAGCTGGCACCGACCCCGTTTATGTGGGACGCCTGCGCAAGGACCTCACAAATCCCTGCGGCCTCACATTCTGGATTGTAGGCGACCAGATTAAAAAAGGAGCGGCTCTGAACGCCGTGCAGATTGCCATGTTCATGCTGGCCCACAAAAAGTGAGCACGGCCCTGATAGCATACGCAATCAATGCCACCCGGCCTCTGATAACGTCGCCGGTGGGAATTTTCCTCGTGGTGCTGATGATCATGCTGGTTACACCCATGATTTTCAACCGCCTGAGGATTCCCACCGTGATAGGCCTCATACTGGCGGGCGTGATAGCCGGCCCCTACGGACTGAACCTCCTGGCACGCGATATGAGCTTCGAGGTGTTCGGGCAGGTGGGCCTGCTCTATCTCATGTTCCTGGCGGGCATAGAGATAGATATGTACCACCTCAAGAAAAACCTGCGCAAGGGTGTGGTGTTCGGCCTGTTCACCTTCTTCATACCTCTTTTGCTTGGAACGGTTGCCGCACTTACATTCCTTAAACTCAACCTGCTCACATCGGTGCTCCTCGCCTCGATGTTCGCGGCTCACACGCTGCTCGCCTACCCCATCGTGTCGCGCTTCGGCATAACCCGGCAACCGGCTGTGGTCATAGCCATCGCCGGCACTATCTTTACCGTACTGGGCTCCCTCATTGTGCTTGCGGCCACAGTGGGAGTGGCGCGCGACGGAAGGTTCGAGGTAATGGGGATACTGCGTCTGCTGGGGTCGCTGATTCTTTACTGTCTCATCACAGTCTACATCTACCCGAGGCTCACCCGCTGGTTTTTCAAACGCTACCACGAGACCATACTGCAGTTCATCTACGTGCTTGCCATGGTGTTTCTGGCGGCGGAAATGGCTGTTGCCATACACATAGAGGCCGTGTTCGGCGCTTTCTACGCCGGACTGGTGCTCAACCGTTACCTGCCGGGGAAATCTCCGCTGATGGGACGCATAGAGTTTGTTGGCAACGCTCTTTTCATCCCCTATTTCCTCATAGGAGTGGGAATGCTCATAAATATCCATGTGCTGTTCACGGGGTGGAATACCATCTATGTGGCCACGGTGATGTGCGCCACGGCCATGGCCACCAAGTGGCTTGCCGCTTTTGCCACGCAGAAGACGTTCGGCATGAAGGCCATCGACCGCTCGATTATGTATCAGCTCAGCAACGCCCACACGGCGGTAGCGCTGGCTGTGGTGATGATCGGCTTCAATATGGGGATTTTCGAGGAAACGATTCTCGACGGCACCATAGTGATGATACTCGTCACATGCACCGTTAGCTCCCTGGGCACCTCACGCGCGGCGTCGAAACTCAAGGTGATGAGTCTGACAAAAGAGGAGATTCTTACCGACGAGAACACCAAGGATAACCCGCGCGTGTCCAACGTGCTTATTCCGGTGGCAAATCCCGAATCGGCCACGGAGCTGGTGAACCTTGCCGTGATGATGCACCCGGCCGACAGCTGTCCGCGCAATCTCTACGCGCTGCATGTGCGCAACGACAATTCGGCACAGAGCCGCGCCGTGGGCCGCAGTTCGCTCGACACGGCCGAACAGGTGGCAGCGAGCGTCGACCTGCGGCTGGAGCCGGTGGAACGCTACGATTACAACTTCGTCACCGGTGTGCTCAACGCCATCCATGAGCGCGACATAACGGAGGTGGTAATAGGTCTGCACCGCCGCACGATGGTGCTCGACAGCTTTCTGGGCGACAAGCTCGAGCAGCTGCTCAAGGCCACGTACCGCATGATTTCCATCTCGCGCTGCTTCATACCCATCAATACCGTGACGCGCGTGGTGGTGGCCGTGCCTCCTAAAGCGGAATACGAGACCGGTTTCCGCCAGTGGGTGGAAGCGCTTGGCAATATCACGCGTCAGCTCGGATGCCGCATTATATTCTGCTGTTCGTCGGCCACCGCCGGAGCCATAAAGGCCGTGCTCCGTAACGGAGCCTTTGAAATACGCGCCGAATTCCGCCCGCTGGAGCAGATGGACGATTTCGTACTGCTGGCCAACAAGATTCTGGACGATGACCTGATGGTCGTTGTGAGTTCGCGCCGCGCGGCCATTTCGTTCACTTCGTTCATGGACTCGCTGCCGGAATTCCTGCGCAAATATTTCTCGCGAAACAACCTGCTTATAATCTATCCGGAACAGTTCGGCGACGAAGGCATAGTGCCGATGATGGCCGATTCACTCTCCACCGACATTGCCTCGGCTCCATCGCCCATCTGGCTGCGGGCCATGGAAGTCTACCGCCGCGGCATAGCTCTGCGCAAGCGCTTCACCCACCGCAACCGCCAGAACCGCATAGAGCTCTGATTTACCTCAGCGGTAAGTCTCCGTCAGAGAATACAGTGCCTCATACATTCTCACCTCGGCATCGCCGAGAGTGCGGTCGCGGCGTGCCATCACACGGGTGGCCACATCCAGGAATTTCTGAAGGGTCTGCTCGGAGAATCCGGCCGCAGAGCCATCGGAAAACGACGGCACGAAATTGCGCGGGAAGCCGGTGCCGTGCACATTGACACCCACACCGAGCACCGTCGCCGTATTGAACATCGTATTGATGCCGGCCTTAGAGTGGTCGCCCATTATCAGACCGCAGAACTGCAGCCCGCTGCGCTGGAAGCGCCGCGAGGCATAGTTCCAGAGCTTGATTTCCGTATAGTCGTTCTTGAGATTGGAAGCCGTGCAGCCTGCGCCGAGGTTGCACCACTCCCCTATCACGGCGTTGCCCAGAAATCCGTCGTGGGCTTTGTTGCTGTAGCCGAGAATCACCACGTTGTTCAGTTCGCCGCCCACCTTGGAGTGCGGGCCAATGGTGGTAGCACCATAGATTTTGGCGCCCATATTCACGGTCGAATGGTCGAGGATAGCAATAGGGCCGCGCATGCACGCTCCCTCCATCACCGTCGCTCCGCGGCCTATGTAGACCGGTCCGGTCTCCACGTTTATCACCGCGCCCGACACCGTGGCTCCCTCCTCAATAAAGAGCCGCGACGCGTCGCCTATCACCATGCATGATTGCGGCACCGGCTGCGACGCGCGTCCGCGTGTCACTTCGGCGAAGTCGCTCTCCAGCGCCGCGCCGTTGGTCAGGAACACATCGAACGGACGGTTGATTACCGTAACCTGCCCGTCATACTCCCGGAGTGTCGCAGCCTCACCGTCCACGGCTCCGCGCCGGGCCACGAGCACGTCGCCGGCCATGAGCCCTTCACCCATCTGCAGGGCAGAGACGGCCTCGGAAAGCTGACAGTCGGCAATCACTCGTGAGTCGATTATCAGATTGTCATCGCCCGACGCTCTGAACGGAAACACCTCCGAGAGATAGTCGGCCGTAAGATACGAATAGTCACCCGGAAGATAGCGCTGCCAGCGTTCCTCGATGGTAAAGAGGCCCGTGAGCAGCCGGGCAATCGGTCGGGTAAAAGTGAGTGGCAGCAGATTCAGGCGTGCCTCGGCATTATCTGCAAGAATTATATTGCGTGACATAACAATTGGTTTATGGCCTTTAAGGCGTTTAAGTTATAACCTTTATGGCATTAATTCAGAATTATTGGGGCGACAGGCCTTCCGCATCGGTCCGGAAGAACCACCAAAAGCCCCATTGCAAGGAAAATTCACCTCAAAATTAGCTAAATTGTTCCGAAATCTTGCAGTCATTACCAAAATTGCCTACCTTTGCGCCACGAAACCCAGGGTTCGGTAGCTCAGCTGGATAGAGCATCTGCCTTCTAAGCAGACGGTCCCGCGTTCGAGTCGCGGCCGAATCACCTGATTTCAAGCCGCATTGAGCTCCCCTCAATGCGGCTTTTTTATTACCCCTCCAAGGCTTCGGCCGGATAATCCGGGTCTGGACAAAAAACGACTCAATCAAGGCTCGAAATTATCAGACTGTTCGCACTATCTATCACGGAAGAGTTCAGGCTGGCGAGATAAATTCTGGTTGTCGACTCTGAATCATGGCCCATACCCTCGCTGATTACCGATACCGGTATCCCATTTGACCGGGCAACCGAAGCCCAGCTGTGGCGCGCCACATACATCGTAAGCCGGAACCCGACATTAATCATCCTGGCAAGTTTCTTCAGGTTATAATTTATATTATAAGCCGCACGCCGGTATGCCCTTGAAGGGTCGCAATCCTTCGCCCTGATTATAGGGAGAAGATACATGCTGCCATTGTCGGCATACTTGTCAAGGATAGCCTGCATCTCCTTTGTCCATCCTATCACGAGCCGCCGCCCCGTCTTGCAGCGCCGGTAAGTGACGATCCCGCATTCAAGGTCGGCCTTCCTGAGATAAGCCATGTCGATGAAACTCATTCCCCGCAGGTAAAAACTCAGCATAAACATATCACGTGCAAAATCAAGCGCCGGCGTCCGTGAGAGATCCAGCATCCGGAGCCTTTTTATAACCTCGACCGGCAACGCGCGCTTTACCGTTTTGTCAATGCCGGTATATACCCTCCGGAACGGATTGCTTCCGCGGGCAATCTCCGCCTCTGCCATAGCCCTATTATAAACTGCGCGCAGATTCCGCATATAAAATGAAATGGTGTTGGATGTAACTCCCCTCCTCCGCAGCCACAACTGATAATCTTCAATCAATCGGGATGTAATGGCATCCAGCATCACATCCTCCCCGGCATTGAAAGCCTTAAAACTATTAAGCGTAGAACTATATGCCTCTGCTGTCCTGATTCGGCTGTTTTGTCTGAGATTTTCTATTAGATTCCCCATGAAATTGAACAGATTGTAATCATGGACGAAACTGGTGAACTCGTCGACTATATCGGCAGCCGTGTAGCTCCGGCCACCAGCATCAAGACGGCGGTCAATCCTTATCAGCCGCTCGATATCCATACGCACCCCGGCCCTGACTGAGAGAAGAAACGAGTGCCGCCCACCATCAGGCACCACTCTCACAGTAGCACTGGATGCATCCCATTCCGAAGGGAATACCTTATAGCGCGAAACCAGCTGCCGCACTTTCCGTTCATGAATAATCTGATAGTAGACAGTGCCTTCACGGTCTGCGACAGTGGAAGGCCGGAACTTTACTTTTATAGAAGCCATTTGTTTTGGAGTTTTTAATTCAGTCCAAAACAAGCCCTTAAATCGATTCATCCCAAACAAATATCAGCCGGCGACTAAGGCGCATTTTCATGTTAGAGGGGAAAATGTGAGGGAAAACGGGAATAAATGAGTAACTTTGCGGCGCTTTTAATGCTCATAAAAGTTGATTGACAAATGGAAAGAAAAGTAAGGGTAAGATTTGCTCCGTCGCCCACGGGGCCGCTCCATATAGGCGGTGTGCGTACCGCTCTCTACAATTATCTGTTCGCGCGCCAGAACGGCGGCGACATGATTCTGCGAATAGAGGACACCGACAGCAACCGTTTCGTGCCCGGCGCCGAAGATTACATCAACGAGGCTCTTGCCTGGCTGGGTATCGGAATTGACGAGGGTGTGAGAGAAGGCGGAGCCTACGGCCCCTACAAGCAGAGCGAGCGTCGCGATATCTACCGCGAGCACGTGAAGATGCTTCTCGACGCCGGAAAAGCCTACATTGCTTTCGACACCCCGGCCGAGCTGGAAAAAGCCCGTGCCGAAAAGGCCAATTTCCAGTATGACGCCTCCACCCGCGGCTCCATGCGCAACTCTCTTACCATGCCGGCAGAAGAGGTGGAGAAACTCATAGCCGACGGAACGCCCTACGTGGTTCGCTTCAAGATCGAACCCGGACGCGAGGTTGAGGTCAACGACCTTATCCGCGGCAAAGTCACCATCAACTCATCGGTGCTCGACGACAAGGTGCTTTATAAAAGCGCCGACGATCTGCCCACCTACCATCTTGCCAACATCGTCGATGACCACCTGATGGAGGTGAGCCATGTGATACGCGGCGAGGAATGGTTGCCTTCGGCTCCCCTCCACGTGCTACTTTACGAGGCCTTCGGATGGACCGACACCATGCCGGCATTCGTGCATCTGCCCCTGCTGCTCAAGCCCGACGGAAAAGGCAAGCTCAGCAAGCGCGACGGCGACCGCCTCGGATTCCCCGTATTCCCGCTGGAATGGCACGATCCCAAAAGCGGCGAAATCTCAAGCGGCTACCGTGAGAAAGGCTATCTGCCTCAGGCTGTGGTCAACTTCCTCGCGCTCCTTGGCTGGAATCCGGGCGACGACACCGAAATAATGTCAATGGACGAACTAATAGCCAAATTCTCGCTCGATGACTGCTCGCGCTCCGGCGCCCGCTTCGACTTCGAGAAAGGTAAATGGTTCAACCACAAATATCTCCAGGAGATGAGCGGTGAGCAACTCGCGCAGCTCTTCAAGCCTGTGATGAGCGCACATGGTGTTGATTCATCCGCTTTCAACGACTCCTATATTGCACGCGCCGTCGATATGGTGAAGAGCCGCATCAGCTTTGTGAGCGATCTCTGGGACCAGGCCGGATTCTTCTTCCGCGAGCCCGAGACCTACGACCCCAAGGCCGTCAAGAAACGCTGGAGCGAGGAAATGCCCCGCATCATGAAGGAGCTCATAGAGGTGCTCAAAGGTCTGCCCGACTTCTCTTCCCAGGCAGCGGAGCCGATAGTGCTCGGATGGATAGAATCGAAAGGCTACCATCTCGGCAATGTGATGAACGCCTTCCGTCTCACCGTGGTGGGCGAATGCAAAGGCCCTCACATGTTTGACATCACCGAACTCATGGGCCTCGACGAGACCGTTAGGCGCATAGAGCTGGGTGTGGAGCGCATCAAGCCCTGCTAAAGTGCTAACACACGATACTCCGCGCGATGAACGCATTATATAATACAGGGATACGTCTGTACAGCCTCGCCGCCCGGCTTGTGGGCTCACGCAATCCCAAAGCCGACAAGATGATACGCGGCCAGCGCGAGACCCTTCCCCGCCTACGCGAGGCCTTGGTGCCGGGCAAAAAATACATCTGGGTCCACACAGCCTCGCTCGGCGAGTTCGAGCAGGGTCGCCCAGTGATAGAGCGCCTGCGCCGCGATTACCCCGACTACGGAATTGTCCTCACATTCTTCTCGCCCTCAGGCTATGAGGTGCGCAAGAAGTACCAGGGGGCCGACGTGGTGTGCTATCTACCGTTTGACCTTCCGGGGCGTGTCAGAGGATTTCTCGACATCGTGAATCCCGCAATGGCCATATTCGTGAAATACGAATTCTGGGGCAACTATCTCCACGCCCTGCAGCGCCGCGGTATTCCCACCTATCTCATATCGTCGATATTCCGTCCGTCGCAACCGTTCTTCAAGAAATGGGGCGCGATGTTCCGCGGCATGCTCAAATGCTACGACTATATCTTCGTGCAGGATGCCGACTCGCTCGCCATGCTCCGGTCCATCGGCGTGGAAAATGCCATGGTGGCCGGCGATACCCGCTTTGACCGCGTGACCGACATACGCCGCGCCGCCGCTCCCCTCCCCTCGGTGGAAGCGGCATTCAAGGAGCCGGCGTTCACATTCGTGGCCGGAAGCTCCTGGCCTCAGGACGAGGCGGTGTATCTCGACTGGCTTCGCCGTCATCCCGAGGTGCGCACCATCATTGCCCCCCATGAGTTCGATGCAGATCGGCTGGAGAAGCTCCGTTCTGACCTTGGAGCGGGAGCCATATTGCTCTCCGAGCTTGACGCCCGGTTTGAAAAGGATGACGTTCCTGCCGATGTGCGCCACATAATAGTTGACTGCTTCGGAAAGCTCTCGAGCCTCTACCGCTATGCCACAGTGGCTTACGTAGGCGGAGGTTTCGGCGCCGGACTCCACAACATCAACGAGGCCGCCGTGTATGGCGTGCCGGTGGTCTACGGCCCCAACCATACCAAATTCAAGGAAGCACGCGACATGGCCGCGCTCGGCGGCGGCATTCCTGTGGGTAGCCGCGCCGAATTCGAAAAAGAGATGGACACCCTTATGGCCGACGAGCCCCTGAGGCGCTCACGCGGAGAGAAAGCCGCCGCCTATATTGCCTCACAGATCGGCGCCACCGACCGTATTTTCAACGTGGTGTTCGGTTCCGGTCAATCTCCGCGCACATAAAGCTGCGCATTCTCAAACTTCGTTATCCTCACCCTGCTTCCGGCCTCTATAAACCCGCCGAGAGCCACTGCGTCGTAATGCTCGCCGTCAACCTCCACCTTGCCCGAAGGGCGTAAAGCCGTGGCGGCAACGCCCTCGCGGCCAACAAGGCGCGACGGAGCGGTATCCACGCCTATATAGCCGTCGGCCACACGCTGCTGGTGTGTGAGTTCAGCGCGTCGGCCCACAAGCCGCGCCCCATATTTCGACATAAGCAGCGCAATCGCGCCCACCGCCAGCGCCAGCGCGCAGCAGAACGTGAGCATGGCGCGCCATATTACCCCCAGATCTATCTCACCGCCGGTGGGGAGCGCGAAATTCTCCAGAAGTCCGGCTATTACCGCCACAACCATGGCCGCTATGCCCGTTATACCCGCCACACCGAAACCGGGAATTACAAACACCTCCAGGCACAGCAGTACGGCCCCGGCAAAGAACACAATCACCACCCAGCTGTCGACGATTCCGGTAAGATACATCGGCATGAAATAGAGCAGCGCGGCAATGATCGCCGCCATCGAGGGGAATCCCATGCCCGGGCTCTGAAGCTCGAAATAGATTCCGGCCACAATCACCATAATCAACATTCCCTGCACGGCGGGATTGGTAAGGAAGCCCATCAGATAATCCACCCACGACGGACGGAATGTGGCAATATCATAATCCGTGATGCCCAGACTGGCAAGCACATCGTCGATAGTCTCGGCCTTACCCTCGGCATAATGCCAGCGCACGGCCTCGTCGGCCGTCAGGGTAAGCACGCGGGTGCTGTCAATCAGCCCCGGCACAGTCACGCGTGTGTCAACCATCGCTTCGGCTATCAGCGGATTGCGGCGCCACACCATAGTCGAGTCAGGCCCGGGCACCTTGCCATGGCTCTCGGCTGTGGCACGCATTATGGCGCGCATATACGACTGGTATTTGTCGGGCATAGCCGTGCCGTCGGCCCCGCTCACCACCGTGGCTGCACCCATCGAAGCGTCGGGGCGCATGAACACCGAGTCGCAGGCCAACGCAATCAGAGCTCCGGCCGAAGCGGCGTTATTGTCCACAAACGCCACCACAGGCATCTGAGCGTGAAGCAGAGCGGTGCGCATTGAATCGGCCGCACCCACCTCGCCGCCATAGGTGTTGAGATGCAGCAGGAATATGTCGGCGTTGCGGGCCGTGGCTTCCTCGAGGGCACGGCGCGTGTGCTGCCAGGTCGACGAGCCTATTTCATCGTTGATATGCAGACGGTACACAAGCGAACGGCACTGTGCCTCCCACGCGCCTGCCACAACAAACAGCATGGACGCGATAACGGCAAGCAACCGTGACGGTATTCTTTTCTCTATATTCATTGCTCTATATGTGATGATGATTGTGACGAGGTATCCGACGGGCCGGAGCGTGATATACTCTTGCGTATCCACGACGGCACTATGAATGCGCCGATTATGAGGAAGAGATAATATGTGAGCAGCCTCCAGCACACGGCAAGCACAAGAGCCACCGACCGGTCGCCTCCCAGGAGGTCGCCGTAATAATTCGTGAAAAGCCATTCGCTCAGGCCGCTTCCTCCCGGGGTGGGACTGATGAACAGAAGAGTCCACACCACAAACTGACGGGCGAAAACTATGGTCTGCGGAGCAGCGTAAGAAAAGGCGAGAAACAGCGAATTGACCACACAGAACCTTGCCGTCCACGTCAGCGCCGTGGCTAAGAACGCCAGGCCCCACCACGAAGCCGGACGGTGACGGAGCGTAGTGCCGGTAAGGGCCATGTCGGATGTAAACTTCTCCGCCCCGGCCCTCCATCGCCTGAGCAAGCGCAGACGGAACACCCAGCGCACCATCCCGCCTATGATTCCGGGATTCACGAAAATGCCGAACACCAGAAAGAGCGACACGGCGCATATCCCGCCATAGACTATCCAGAATGCCGTGCGCACCCCCATCTGGAACGAGCCGGCGCCCGAGAATGCGAAAATCTCGCCGCCGGATATAAACAGGAAAATAAGCGGACACGCCAAAACAAAGAAAGCATTGTCAAGCAGCATTGTGATGAGCATTATGGCCGTACCCCGGCCCAGAGGCACACCCTCCGATTTCAGAAACACCATGCTCAGGGCCGACCCCCCGGCGGTGCCGGGCGTAATGGCCGAGGTGAAATCGCACAGCAGCGACACTCGCAGACATTTCCACCATGTGAGCTTTTCGAGAGTGAGCAGCCGGAAACGCCATGTGAGTCCGCACTGGCGAACCACCACGCACATCACGGCAAGAGCCACCGCGCCGGCGGCATTGCCGTCCAGCGGAATGCTGCGGAATGCCTCTATGCTGAACTCGCGCGCAAAAAGCCACGCTACCACAGCCAGGCCTATCACCACCGGGGCGATTGTCTTCAATATTATGCCGGATGTCTTTGCCATGATGTAAGGAACTTCCTATCCTATGACAAATATAACACTTTTGGCATGGAACAAAAGGCTCCTGCCGCTGAAAAATCGTCTGTTTTACAACAGAAACTACGCAAGTAAAGCTAACAATCACTATATTTGATTTCTATTTAATTTAATGTCAATGGAAGAAGTAGTTGATTTAGCGCTAAAAAAACCGGTACTGGAATTCTGCAACCATCCCGAGCAGCTCACCGCCGAAGGCGACGAGCTGGAATACGACGCAACTAAAGGAGGTTACCTCGGTATCCACCACCCGGCATTCATCACTGTGGATATGGAAAAAGAGGTGAAGGTCAAGCAGATTTCGATGAAACTATATGACAGCGACGAAACTCTCAACAAGACCAAAGTGCCGGAGAAACAAGCCGGTAACTACTCTTCCAGATATGCCTTCCGCCTGTTATGTTCCACCGACATGGAGTCATGGAAAGTATTATACGACACCACCAAGGCTATTGAACCATACGGCGACAAGGCTGCCGGTAACCGAAAACCATACCGAAAGGGATGGCAATGGGCTGTGTTTGACGAGCCTGTCAGAATGCGCTATTTCAGAATTCATGCTCTGCATAATCCGGCCAACTCAGGATTTCATGTGGTGAGGTTGCGGCTCTACAACAAGGAATATGACAAAATGAAGCTGGGCGAGAAGATGACCCTCCAGACAGGGAACGAGATGGAGATCAAAGATGCGCTCCCTCTTTCGGCCCGACTCCTCAACTTGAGCCAGCGTCTGGATGTAGCCACCCCCGATACAATAAAAAAAGGAAACGACCGGGAATATCTCAGTCTTAAAAACCAGATTGTGGAACGTTCAATAGAGGTGCATACCGTCGACGGGAAAGTCGATCAGTTCAGACGCATCATCACACCCCACATGGCCAAATTTCTTGAAGACCATTACATCAATGAACGCAAAACCAATCTCATAAGCTGGACTGTGACCCTATCGCTGATTTTCATAAAATCGGTATTTGAGGTATTCGAGATCCACAACACATTCGCCACCAATGCATTTCTGTGGACAGTGGGAGTAGCGGCCCTGATGGTCACGCTTTTCAACTCCTGGCCCTGGTTCAGATATGCATTGGAGAAACTAATACCGAAAGTCAAGAATACGGAAGAGACAGTCCAGAAGCCTAACGAAAACATTCTTGTAAATAATGTACGGGCCATCGACTCGGAGGGAAACAGCTTTGAGGCTGGCAATGAATCACCGGAAGGAAACTCTCTCGGCGCTCTGTTCAGTGATGAAATCGGGCGTTACGACATCAGCACCGGTTTTCACGCCGTAACAAATCCAGGATGGATAGAAGTGAGCTTGAAAAAGCCTGAGGAAATCTCGTATCTTAGGTTCCTTCTTTGGGACAACTGCGGCTCTGAGAAAAAACAGCCAAGCAACCGGCGTTATGTCTATCGGCTGCTTATCTCGGAAAGCGACGACCCGGCCAACAGATCTTGGGAAGCGGCCTACGACAACCACATCAGCCCTTCAAACGGCTGGCAGGAATTCTATTTTGAAGACAGAACAAGAAAAATTACAGCAATCAAGCTCCAGTTCTTCCATACGTTGTCATTGAGCACAAACCCCACTACACAGATTGTAAGCATCCAGGCCTTCAAAAATCCCACCGAGAACTTCTTTGAAAGCGGAAGTCCCAACACACCTACCAGTTATGCCCCGCCCGTTTCCGGCATAGTAAGAAGCCGAGTGATTCTTGGGCCTCTTCAGGAACAGATGGGCTTTATTGTAGAAAGCGAGATTACCGACAAAATCAAGGACTACCTGACACGGATTTCAAGCAGTTCAAATCTGGAGGACAGGGATATCCTACATATCGAATCATTCAAGGATGACATAGAAAAGAATAAGGAATCAGGATTGAACAAACAGCTTAACCTATTATACAAATCTATTCTTTCTCCCGTCAACCGTTATAACAACAAGCTGGAATTAAGCGCACTCTGGGTTTCGACAATATCCAACATAATGCTGAGTATAGACATTTTACCCCTCTCTAATTACATCACTCTCATCTCCATGCTCCTGCTTATAATAACAATAGGCGGATTGGGGCTTTATCTCGACAGCAAGAGGGGCGACCGCGCGGGAGCCGTCAGCCGATAAGGGGACGGATTTCGGGGAAGAGGGCTGCGGAGGCAACGACTATTGATTCGTTGCGGTCGCTGCGGAAACTCTCGTAGCGGGCACCGGCTTCACTGGCTATGAGCAGTCCGGCGGCCACATCCCAGCGGTGTAGGTTCATCTCCCAGTAGGCGTCAAGGAAGCCGGCGGCAACATAGCAGATGTCGATTGCCGCGGAGCCGAGGCGACGCATTCCCCTCACACGCGGAAGCACACGGATGAGATTGTCCACGTTGTTGTCGGGGTTCACGTTCTTGTCTACCGGGAAGCCTGTGGAAACCACAGCGCGTTCGAGAACCGCGTTCGTGGCACAGCTTATGCGCTCGCCGTTGAGCCACGCGCCCCCGCCGCGCACCGCCGTGAACAGTTCTCCGAGATAAGGAGCGTAAACCACCCCTACCACCGTCTCGCCTTCATATTCCAGCGCTATCGACACCGAGAAGAGCGGCAGCCCCGAGCTGAAATTGGTAGTGCCGTCAAGGGGATCGATCACCCAGCGGAACGGCGAATCGGAGCCGGTGGAACCCGACTCTTCGGAAAGAATGGCGTGGGAAGGATACATGGCGCGTATGCCTGTAATCACGGCCTGTTCGGCCTCGGCGTCGGCCACGGTCACTATATCGGCATCGTTCAGCTTGGTACGGATGTCGAGGTTGCCTTTACGGAAATACCTCAGATGTGCGAGGCCGGCTGCTCTTGCCCATTCAACGGCCGAGAGCAGATAGGAGTCAAGTTCGTGTTGCGTGTTCATGTTATTTCAACATTTCATTCTGCATTACAGTTTTCGTCCAGCGGCAGCTGACGCCTGAATTCCTCTTTAAAAGAAATAAGGGTTTCGGTTCGTCCGGGCACTATGGACTGGATGCGGTCGTGGAGCAGCTCCAGAAGATGCGAATTGTTGCGCGCGTAGATTTTCAGCATTATATCGTATTTGCCGGTGGTAAGATGGCATTCGGTTACTTCCGGTATACGGCCTATCTGCTCGGTGACCACGTCGGACTGCGAGGGGTCGGAAAGCAGCAGTCCCACGTAGGCGCAGGTATCGTAGCCGAGCGCTTCGGGACTTATTTCCGTCTCGAAGCCCTTGATTACTCCGGAAGCCTGAAGTTTCTGCACTCTCTGGTGGATGGCGGCGCCGGAAACATTGCACATACGGGCTATTTCCAGAAAAGGCTTGCGTGCGTTCAGGGCAAGCTGGTGAAGAATCCGGCAGTCGAGGCGGTCGAATTGAGGTCGGGTCATCAGTATTGTGTTTTAATAACCACAAATTTATGGAAAATTAAGTAAATTTGCCCCATGAACTGGTTTGAAAACCTATTTTGCAGCCATGGTCCGGTGCAGGCGGTATGCGTGCTGTCTGTAATCATAGCCATCGGTCTCGGACTCGGTAAAATCCGTGTGTGGGGCGTGTCGCTCGGCGTCACGTTCGTGTTTTTCATGGGAATCCTCGCGGGGCATCTCGGATTCTCCATTGACCCGCAGATGCTTAAATACGCTCAGGATTTCGGTCTGGTGCTGTTTGTCTACGAACTCGGCCTGAAAGTGGGGCCCGGCTTCTTCAGTTCCTTCCGTTCGGGCGGCCTGAAGCTCAACATGTATGGTCTCGCGCTGGTGGCCCTGGGCACCCTGACAGCCGTGGCTATAGCCGAGGCGTGCGGAATAGGCATGGCCGACATGGTGGGAGTGCTTTGCGGAGCCACCACCAACACTCCGGCTCTCGGTGCCGCGCAGCAGGCGCTCCAGCAGCTTGGAATATCGGCAAGCGGAGCCGCACTGAGTTGCGCCGTGACCTATCCTTTGGGCGTGGTGGGCGTGATTCTGGCAATGATTGTGGTGCGGAAACTCTTTACCCGCCCCTCCGACATGAAACCACGTCACACCGAGGACAGCGACCATACTTACGTGGCCGAATTCCAGGCCGTGAACCCCGGAATAAACGGAATGACCATACGCGACATCCACAATATGCTGAATCTCAAATTCGTGATTTCGCGTGTGTGGCACGAAGGCAAAGTGTCCATTCCCGGCCCTGACCGCCGCATAATGGAAGGAGACCGACTTCTGGTGGTGACAAATGAAGAGGACATTCCCCGCCTGATGATGCTCTTCGGAAAGAAAACCGACAAAGACTGGAACCGTCCGGATATAAACTGGAACCGCATTGACAAGAATCTCGTGTCGAAAACGGTGGTGGTGAGCAAGCCCGGGCTCAATGGCAAACGTCTCGGCTCGCTGCATCTGCGCAACAACTACGAAATCAACATATCGCGTGTGATGCGCTCGGGAGTGAGGCTTCTGGCCGACCCTCAGCTCGTGCTTCAGCTCGGCGACCGCGTGACCATAGTGGGTCTGGCGGCCGATGTTGACAAAGTGGCAGCGCTGCTGGGCAACTCCGTCAACGAGCTCCGGGATCCCAACCTCGCCTCGGTATTCATAGGCATGGTGCTCGGTCTCGTACTCGGCTCCATTCCCATCCTCATACCCGGTATGTCCACTCCAGTGAAACTCGGCCTTGCGGGCGGCCCGATTGTGGTGGGAATACTGATAGGACGCTTCGGTCCGTCGTTCCATCTCATCACCTACACCACCCAGAGCGCCAATCTGATGCTGCGCGGCATAGGACTGTCGCTGTATCTGGCCTGCCTCGGCCTCGAAGCGGGAGAAAGTTTCCTCGACACCATACTGCGTGCCGACGGACTGGTGTGGATAGCCGCAGGATTCGTCATCACCCTCATTCCATCGATAATAATGCTGCTCGGCGCCATGCGCTGGGGACGCCTCGACTACGGCACAGCCTCGGGCATGGTGTGCGGCGCCATGGCCAACCCCATGGCCCTCACTTACGCCAACGACAGTGTGAAAGGCGATGAGGCCGCAGTGGCCTACGCCTCGGTTTACCCCCTCTCGATGTTCACCCGAGTAGTGATTGCCCAGCTCCTTGTGCTTCTCTTTCTCTGAGGACCATACCCTCCCCGTTCTCTTCCCCAAATTCAAATGCGATGCGACATCTTCTCTCACTTCTTTCTCTTCTTGCCGTGGCGTTCTCGGCTTCGGCCAAAAACACAGCCCCCGCGGCGACCGACAGCGTTGCCGACTCCCAGTCGGTAGGACTCGTGCTCAGCGGTGGAGGCGCCAAGGGCATAGCACATATAGGCGTGATCCAGGCCCTTGAGGACAACAACATCCCCATAGACTATATAACAGGCACTTCAATGGGAGCCATAGTGGGCGGTCTTTACGCCTGCGGCTACACTCCCGCCGAAATGCTCGACGTGCTCCGCTCCCAGGAGTTTGCCTACTGGTCAACCGGCACCATCGACCCTAAGCTCACATATTACTTCATGGAGCCGGCCCCCACCCCCACCATCCTCAAGATAAACCTGGGAGGCGACCAGTCGGGACTCACATCCCTGCTGCCCTCCGCGCTTATAAATCCTCTCCCCATGAACTTCGCCTTCATGGAGCTGTTCGCGCCATTCACCGCCCAGTGCGAGGCCGATTTCAACAAACTCTTCGTGCCTTTCAGATGCGTGGCCTCGAACGTAGACAAAAAGCACAAGACGGTATTTTCCAGCGGACAGATAGGCGACGCCATACGCGCCAGCATGACGTTCCCGCTGGTGTTCCACCCCATAGAGGTTGACGGCGACCGTCTCTACGACGGCGGTATCTACGACAACTTTCCGGTGGATGTGATGGACGACACCTTCGCACCCGATTTCGTGTTCGGAGTAGATGTGAGCGCCGGAAATTCCGACGGTGACGACTCCTCGATGATAGCCCAGCTCGAGAACATGATAATGCAGCACAGCGACTACAACGTGCCCCCGCGCCGCGGCATGAAGCTGCGCATCGACCTCGACCGCTTCGGGCTGCTGGACTTCGACAAGGCAAACGAAATATACCGTATCGGCTACGACCATGCCGTGGCCGTGATGGACTCGCTCAAGATGAGAGTCCACACCCGCGTTCCCGCGGAGTCACGCAAGCTGCGCCGCGAGGTGTTCAAGTCGCTCACGCCGGAGCTTGTGTTCGACTCCGTGAAGGTGACCGGCGGCCATGCCGACCAGAATGCCTTCATAGCCTCCCGGTTCATGCGCCACAGCACCGACACATTCGGCGTCATCAAGGCCCGCGACGCCTATTACCGGCTGATAACTCCCGGCAAGCTCCGCAATCTCATGCCCACTGCCGTTCCCGACGGCCCGGGCGGCCCGTTCACACTGCGCCTGAAAGCCACCATTCAGAAGCCTCTCGACCTGGGCATAGGCAGCTATCTCACCACCTCCACCAATTCAATGCTCTTCCTTTCGGCCGCCTACCGCACCATGAGCTTCAGCTCTCTCGACATGAGTCTGAACGGATGGCTCGGCCAGAACTACGTGGCGGTCCAGGGACGCGCAGGCATCTCCCTACTCCGCAACATGCCCACCAGCCTTTCGATCACAGGCGTGGCATCCCGCCAGAAATATTTCCCTAACGACCGTCTGATATTCCAGAACAGCGAGTCGACTGTGGCCACCAAAGACGAATTCTATGCCCGAGTGGCTTACGGCACCGCCGCAGGCCGCAACGGCAAATTCGAATTCTCCGTGGGCTACGGCCATCTTGCCGACAAATATTACAACCGTCCGTCGGCCACCAATCCGGCATACCGCCGCGACGACATCACCCAGAACCTCGGACAGGCGCGGGCCTTCTTCGAGCACTATACCCTCAACGACCACAACTCCCCCACCGCGGGCGCACAGTATTCCATCAGCGCATTCGGCGTTCTCGGCTACCATTATTTCACATTCGGCGGCAACACCGGCTCCGCGCGCGCACGGCGCGCCTGGGCCCAGATTGAATTCAAGAGCCGCAATTACTGGAGCCTGTCGCCCAAGATTTCCCTGGGGCTGGAGACCGATGTGCTCGCAAGCAACCGCAAGCTACTCCACTACTACCACGAGTCGCTTCTCGACGCGCCGGTCTACGACCCGTGCCCCTCGCTCACCGACGTTTTTCTGCCTGAATACCGCGCCTACAGCTTCGCCAACGGCTCGTTCGTTCCAGTGTGGAAGATAGGCAGCTTCCTGCAGCTGCGCGGCTATGCCGAGGCCTTCGTGCCCCTTCGCGACATACAGGCCGACAAAGCAGGACTCGCCTGCTGGAGCGACTGGCTTCCGCGAGTGGAATTCTTCGGCCGTCTCGAAGCCGTTGCCACCGTCAAATCCACCACGGTAAAAGCCTTCGGATATTATTCCGGCGCTCACGGCGCCGGCTGGAACTTCGGCATAAGCCTCGGTGCCTACATTCGCGCGCCCCGCTTCCTGCGCTGAAGTCAGGACGTAGCCCGTTTCGCTGAACAAAAACGCCGTTTAGTTGAATTTTCAGGCTTCCGAAACCTGATTTCGCTTACATTTACAACGTGTAACCGAAAAAATTGAATATGTCGCCGACCCGCAACCGTTCAACCGAAACCATCGTCTACCTGGTTCTGTGGCTCATAGCCATAGGACTCTATCTGCTCGACGCCATGCGAAACCGCGCCCAGATGTCGGTGGCGTTGGTCGACATGGATGTAATCAGGCATATGGCGCATACTTTCGTACCGTTCCTGATTCTTTTTCTTATCAACAACAATCTGCTTATTCCGCGCCTTCTGTTGAGAAACAGGATTCTGCCCTATTTCCTTTCCACAGCCGGAGTGGTCATACTCATCTGGATATATCAATATCTCGATTTCGTACATATAATTGAGATGCTTCCCGAAGAAAACCGCCCCCGTCCTCATCCCCATCTGCGTCCGCTGTTGCCGCTGCCTCTGTTTTTAGACTTTACTTACGCACTGCTTGTGGTGGGGTGCAATCTTGCCGTAGCCCTGATGTTTCAGCGATTTGACGACAAGCTGGAAAAAGAGAGCCTCATGAAGGCAAATGCAGAAAATCAGCTTGCCTATCTCAAGGCCCAGATAAATCCGCATTTCTACATGAATATGCTCAACAATATTCACGGCATGATCGAAATCAATCCGGAAAAAGCCCAGTCTATGATTATCGACATGTCGCACCTCATGCGGTATATGCTCTACGAAAGCTCCCGTCAGACAATCACACTCTTGGAAGAAATCGACTTTCTGAATAATTATCTCAACCTTATGAGACTGCGCTTTCCCGAAAAGCTGGTAAGCGTCACTTCCCGTTTCCCTGACAGGAAAGCAGCCGCAGGCATCTCATTGCCTCCACTTCTGTTTCTGGTGTTCATTGAAAACGCGTTCAAACATGGCGTAAGCTACCAGGAAGCCTCATTCATAGCTGTGAAAATGGAAATAACCGCCAACGCCATTCTCTTCAGCTGCGCCAACAGCAACCATGCCAAAACAAGCGACGACCTCGAGCACTCCGGCATAGGGTTACAGAACATACGCCGGCGCCTTGCCCTGCTCTATGGCAATAAAGCGGTCCTCGAACTCCAGAAGACCGACACCACTTACACCGTAAACCTTACAATTCCCATCCAATGCCCCTCAGAACCCTCATAATCGACGACGAACCTATCGCTCTGGAAAAGCTGAAGAATTATGTGGAGAAGACTCCCGCTCTGCAGCTGGCCGCCGCATGCGGAAACGGAATTGAAGCGGCAGGCTTCCTTCTGGAAAACGAAATAGACCTTATAATCACCGATATCAACATGCCCGACCTCAACGGCATGGACTTTGTGAAAACACTGTCGGCCCCACCGATGGTAATATTCATTACGGCCTATCCCCAGTATGCGGTGGAGAGCTACAAGGTATCGGCTGTGGACTATCTGCTGAAACCCTACGGCTTTGCCGAGTTCACCACAGCTGTCAACAAGGCTGTGGCCTTATCTGCTTCGCACACAGCACCCCACTCCGAGCCTACGGAATCGCTTTTTATTAAAACCGACTACCGCTACGTGCGCATATCGCTTTCAGAGATCCGTTTTATAAAAGGCTACGGCGAATATCTGCAAATACATATTGCCGGCAAAACCATGCCGCTCGTGACCCTTAGCTCATTTGCCGCGATAAAGGAGCGTCTTACTCCCAATTTTCTCCAGGTACACCGTTCCTACATTATAAATATGGACCGTGTGGAGCAGATAGAACGCAACCGGGTTATCATGGATGCCGAGAATCATATTCCTGTAGGCGACAGCTACAAGGCTGCCTTCCAGCAATATCTTACCACCCGTGCCATAGGCAAAACCTCAAAATAACAATTGTTTCATAATTCGGCGACACTGTTCGTTGAACGAAAAAGGCGATTGGTTGAAGTTTTTTCACCGGTCGCCTTCTTTACTATAATATTGCGGTGAAAATAAGAGCTTGTTCATAATAAACTCTAAACTGCAATGAAAAGATACGTAATATCATCGATGGTATCGCTCGCCGCAATCTCCGGAGCCGCGCAGACATGGACATATTCCGATTGCGTGGAGTATGCCCGGGAGCACAATATCTCCCTTCAGAAATCACGGCTTACGGAACTATCGTCGGAGTACACACTCGAGGAATCAAAAGCCCAATGGGAGCCGACTCTCGATTTTGCCACTACCCATTCGGTTTCCAATTATCCCTGGAAGGAAATCACCAAAAACTCCTACAACAGTTCTTACGGACTTAACGCCGGATGGACTGTATGGAACGGCGGCCAACGCGAGAACACCATCAAACAAAGCAAACTGCGCACAGAAATCAACCGCCTCACCACCGGCCAGATGATGCGCACGCTTGAAACCGACCTGCTTCAGGTATATATCAACATTCTCTACGCAAAGGAATCAATCGGTATATATAAAGAAGCTGCAAAAGTGAGCCTCGCCCAGAGCGAACGTGCCAGGGAGCTTATGGAGGCCGGAAAAATCTCGAGAGTGGATTATGCACAGCTGAACTCACAATATGAGCAGGACAAATACGCTCTGGTCAACGCACAAAGCACATACGATTCACGCCTGATGGAACTCAAACAGCTCCTTGAGCTCGGAATCGAGACGGAGATCAGGCTGGCCGACGTGGAATGGGACGCAGCGCAGGTGCTCGCCGCGCTCCCGCCGATTGCCGAGAGCTACAGGATGGCCCTTGATACCGATCTGCGCATCAAAGCACTTGAGATAGAGAAATCATCGTCAGACCTTGATATTGCTATAGCCAAAGCGGGACGCATGCCTAAGATATCGCTCAACGCCGGAGTCGGAACCGGTTATTATGCTCCGGGGGATGCTTTCGGCTCCTCAATGAAGAAAGGACTGAACGAATCTCTCGGACTCACCCTGTCAATACCCATATTCGACAATAAAAAGACCAAGACAGCCGTGGCCCAGGCGCGTGTGGCCAACCTCAACGCGCAACTTGACATAAACCAGCGACAGACCGACATAGCCCAGCTTGTGGAAAACTGGTATATTGACACACAATCCGCCCAGTCACGGTATTCGGCCGCGGAGACCCAGCTTGAATCGGCCCGGCTGAGCGACGAGCTTACCAACGAACGGTTCAATCTCGGATACGTGAACACCGTGGAGCTCATGACGGCCCACAATTCCTATATCGAGGCCCGTCACACTGTGCTTCAGGCAAAATATATGGCCATGCTTGGCCAGAAAATGGTGGAGTTCTACCGCAACGCAACGGTAACACTGCCCTGATTTCAATACAACTATCCATTCATATATATGACAAACAGAATCTCACATGCATTTGCCGTCTCGTTCCTCATGATACTGGCGGCCTGTAATGAAAAAGAAGCGGTGAGCCTTGAGACCGTCAGGGCGGAACGCGGCGAACTCACGGAGACTGTTACCGCTACCGGCACCATCGAATCTGTGACGCAGGTAGACGTGGGCACACAGGTGACAGGTATAATTGACAAACTCTATGCCGACTATAATTCCGTGGTGACCAAAGGGCAGCTCATAGCGGAAATCGAGAAGACCCTGCTGCAGAGCGACCTTTCGAGTGCGGAGGCCAATGTGGAATCGGCTCGCCTCACCTACGAATACAATCTCACAAACTATAAGCGCGACAAGGCCCTTCACGACAAGCAGCTTATTAGCGACTATGAATTCCAGACCTCACAAAAAGACCTGGAAGTATCCAAAACTGCCTACGACAAAGCAAAAGCCGACCGTGTACGCGCCGCGAAAAACCTGAATTATGCCGAAATCTACTCTCCGATCGACGGTATTGTGATTTCGCGCGAGGTCGAAGTGGGCCAGACTGTGGTATCCAATATGAATGTGGCCAACCTGTACACCATCGCCGATCTCGACAATATGCAGGTGATAGGAAATGTCGACGAGGCCGACATAGGCCAGGTGAAAGTAGGCCAGTCGGTGACTTTTTCCGTCGACGCATATTCCGATGAACTGTTTGAGGGTCACGTGACGCAGGTACGCCTCAATCCCACCACCGAGAGCAACGTGGTGACGTATGAGGTGGTGGTAGCCGCCCCGAATCCCGACCACAAGCTAATTCCCGGCCTTACGGCTAATCTCACAATCTATGTCATGCGCCAGAAGGATGCACTGCTGCTTCCCACAAAAGCATTCACATTCGAGCCCGAACAGCGCAACGATGACAAGAATCTGCCCCAGCCGCAAGGCGACGCAGCCGACCTCAAACTTGAGAAGGACCAGAAATGCGTGTGGGTGGTAGATGGCGGAAAACTCATACCTACGGCCGTGACTACCGGCGCGAGCAACGGAATAAAAACAGAAATCACCAACGGAATTTCAGAAGGCACCGTGGTGGCCCTCGACTACACTGCTGCGCCGCAGGCTGCAGCCCGCCCTGATAATGAACAGAGTCCTTTCGCCCCGCAGCCCCCGGGCCGAAACAAAAAGAAAAAATAAGCCATGACCCAAAGCAAAGCAATAATCAGAATCGAGAACCTGCGCCGCGAATTCATAGTGGGAGATGAAAAGGTCAAGGCATTGCGCGGCGTGTCGCTCACCATCCGCGAGGGGGAGTTCGTCACCATAATGGGAACCTCCGGTTCCGGCAAATCTACTCTGCTGAACATTCTGGGATGCCTCGACACCCCTACCTCAGGCGAATATCTGCTCGACGGCGTTTCTGTGCAGTCAATGTCGAAAAATCAGCGCGCAGTGACTCGAAACAGGAAAATAGGATTCGTATTTCAGAACTATAACCTGCTGCCGAAAACCACCGCGATTGAAAACGTGGAACTGCCCCTGCTCTACAATCCGGCGATAAAGGCCGACGAACGCCGGCGCCTTGCCGTTGACGCCCTCAAAGCCGTGGGACTCGGAGAACGCCTGAACCACAAAAGCAACCAGATGTCGGGCGGCCAGCAACAGCGTGTGGCGATAGCCCGCGCCCTGGTCAACAATCCGGTAATCATACTTGCCGATGAGGCTACCGGAAATCTCGACACCCGCACATCGTTCAGCATCCTCTCGCTGTTTCAGGAGCTCCACGCCAAAGGGAGAACAATCATATTTGTGACCCACAATCCCGAACTCGCGTTATACTCCTCACGCAATATCGCGCTCCGCGATGGCAAAATTGTGTCTGACACCATCAACGAATGCCCCCGCTCGGCACGTGAGGCATTTGAAAGCTTACCCACAGAGAAAGATTGACGATGAATTTAGCCAATTTACTTAAAATAGCGCTCAAGGCCCTTAACAACAACAAGCTGCGATGCTTCCTCACCATGCTCGGCATCATAATAGGAGTGGCGTCGGTCATCACCATGCTTGCCATAGGCCAGGGCTCCAAGAACAGCATTAAGGCGCAGATTTCCGAGATGGGATCAAACATGATAATGATTCATCCCGGAAACATGCAGCGCGGCGGCGTGCGCCAGAGCGCCGACGACATGCAGACCCTTGAAGTATCGGACTACGAGGCGCTCAAGGAGCTGCCCGGAGTGGCGGCCATATCCCCCTCGGTAAACTCGGGTGGCCAGCTTGTCAACGGCAACAACAATTATCCCTCGTCGATTTACGGCGTGACCACGGATTATCTTGACATACGGAAATTCAAGGTAAAAGACGGCGCGATGTTTACCGACCACGACATAAAGTCGGCGGCAAAAGTGTGTATTCTTGGAAAGACCGTGGTCGACAACCTGTTTCCTAACGGCGATGATCCGATAGGACGTGTGATACGTTTCGGCAAAATTCCACTTACGGTAATCGGTGTGCTGGAATCAAAAGGCACCAACTCCATGGGCCAGGATCAGGACGACGTGGTCATAGCCCCCTATACCACGGTAATGAAACGCATACTTGCCATAGACTATATCCAAGGAATCTTCGCGAGTGCGGCCGATGAGAATCAGACCGACGAGACCATCGACGCAATCACCGAAGTGCTACGCACGCGCCATAAAATAAAAGAGGATGCCGACAACGACTTTGAAATCCGTTCACAGCAGGAACTTAGCGAGATGATGAATTCTACAAGCGACATGATGACAGTGTTGCTCGCATGCATAGCCGGAATCTCTCTGCTCGTGGGCGGCATCGGCATCATGAATATCATGTATGTATCAGTAACAGAGCGCACCCGCGAGATAGGACTGCGCATGTCAATCGGCGCACGCGGCATCGACATCCTCTCGCAGTTTCTTATCGAGGCCATAATCATCAGCGTAAGCGGAGGCATAATAGGCATATTGCTCGGAGTGATAGCATCATGGATGGTGAATGTGATAGCCCGCTGGCCCGTTTACATCCAGCTTTACTCTGTGGTGCTCTCTTTTGCCGTCTGCACGGTAACGGGAATATTCTTCGGATGGTATCCGGCCAAGAAAGCCGCATCACTTGACCCGATAGAAGCCATAAGATACGAATAACCGTTTTTCATACAACCCGACTGCACGGGAAGCGGGACGTCCGTCAGGCCGGGCGCCCCGCTTCCGTAGTTATCAGTCTCTCTCGGCGGCCTCCCACGGACAGCCGATTTCCGAGAACGGGAGTTTCGGGAATCCTGCAATCCGGGTATAGACCGGAGCATCGGTTCTGAAACCCTTCATGGGGTCGGCAGGGTCAACGAAGCCGGGATCGGAATTGGTGGTCCAGTTGTTGCACATCTCAAGCCACTCGCTTCGGCCTCTCACCACGTTGCCTATCTTGTAGAACAGATTGCCCTCTATCAGGTTTCCTTGGGGATAGGAGGGATCTTCGTCCCAGTAGGCGGTGAGCAACGGATAGGCGGTGGAATAAGGCTCTTCGCGGTATTTCACTTCCGCAAGACGGCGGTCTATTATGCCGCCGCGGGCCACCATGCCTGAGCCCCAGTTCTGCATGCGGTTGTCAATGTGGATGGCTACGGGAGAATCAATAAACACATTGTTACGGTAACTGTTGTTGTGTCCTCCGCCTATAAGCACGGGCAAAGAACCTGCGCGGTAGTAAATATTGCCGTAGACCTCGGCTCCGCAGGCTCCGTCGTCGTGATATGTGGCTGTGACACGGTGGCGCGGACTCAGTTCATGGAAATAGCAGTAGCGAATCACATTGCCCTGCTCCGAGGCATCGCGGCCGTAATAGATAGCTCCCTGGTCGTCAACCTCGGAGCATACGTGGGTAATGTCGCAGTTTTCTATAATATGGTTGTTGCCGTGAAAGAGTATGGCCATGCTCGGGGCGTTGTATATGGAGCAATGGCTCACACGGTTACCCACGCCGTCTATCCACACACCGGGGCGATATGACTTTTCTATCCGGTTGTAGTCGTGGATGCGGCAGCTGTCCACGTAATTGCCGGCGGGGTCAAGCGAGGCCCGGTCGCCACCGCCAAGGCTCACGCCACCGGCACCTACATTGTAGATATGGCAGTTGACCACACCGTTGTTTTTTCCGGCGTGACGGTTGAAGAGTATATCTTCATATACGCGCCCCATGAGGTCGCCCACCTGTCGCGGCGAAGAATCGCCTCCGTGCTGGTGTCCGGCCACATTGTCGCGCTCCAGGGTGCCGCGGCCTATCACCACACCCGGGCCACCCATATTGCGGATCACGCAGCCGTTCACCCTTACACCTTCGGTGTTCTCCATATACACACCTATCTGACGGCCGTATTCTATCGTGAGATTCTTCAGCTCCACATCAGCGCAGTTTTCCACAGCCACTATCGGCCCTCCGAGCACCGACAGACGGAGATCGGTCACTTTGCCTTCAGGCAGATACACATATATCTTTCCACGGTCGGGATCTATCACATATTCGCCGGGGACATCCAGTTCTTCCGGAAGATTGAGAGCGTGCCAGCGGCGCCAGTCGGCACCGGTCATGAAGCCATAGACGGTGTGCTGCGCCGCATGGATGGTGCGGGTGGCTGTGTCAACCGACGCCACACGTATCATATCGTCGGCATAGCCGTGGGCGAAATAGCCGCCTATCCACATATTGTCGGTGAGTTTCCATTGTGAGGGACGATCCTCATTGTAGCCGAATACCGGGAAAGGCGCATTTTTCGTGTGCTCTCCTGTTCCGGCCTCTATTATTTTACCGATAAGCAGAGAGGAATCGTTGGGCCAGCGCGCTATCTGTCCGGGACGGCCGTTGACATATATTTCTGTCCAGGCCGCGATGCTCGGGCGTCCGAATCCGCTTGGCCGAAGCCCTTCCACCGGGATGCCGAGAGAGCGGAAATCTATTTCGCGGATATGAGCGAGCCGTTCGGCAGGAATAGCGGCCGCCACATCCGCATCGGATACTTTGCGGAGATGGCGCGGACTGAGAATGGCTCCTCCGGAAATTATGGCGCGTTCTCCGGGCCACGCGCTGACCGAAAGATTGCCACGTGTGATGACAAGCGTGGAATCCTGCGGGTAGACACCTTCATGCAGAAAAATTTCCGCGCGTACGGATGAATCCATGGCCTCGGCCTTCCGCAGCGCGCCGGCAATTGTGCGCAGCGGCTTCTTTATGGTTCCGGCAGCGCGGTCATTGCCCGACGGAGAGACATGGATCGGTGACACCTGCAGCGGTGTCGCAAGAACGGTCAGCGAGAAAAGCGCTGCCGTCAGTGATAGAATGGTTCGCATAGGTTGATGGTATGGTATATGATTGGTATGGACTGCAAAATTAAAAATAAAGTGCTAAATTTGCGTCATGCTGCGCGGCGCGCAGCCATTCAGAACCCAGAGTTTTTCCCTGAAAGAGTGAGCGAGACTTCTAAAAAATATACTCCAGTGCCGCGCGACGCCTCGGTGATAGTGACCTATCGCTGTCCGATGCGTTGCCGCATGTGTGATATCTGGAGAAATCCCACCGACGCATCGCGTGAGATCAAGGCCGCCGACCTCCGCTCCCTTCCCCGTCTGAAATTCATCAACATCACCGGGGGCGAGCCATTTGTGAGGGAAGATCTGGCCGAGATTGTGGAGGAATGCTACCGTCATACACCACGCATTGTCATCTCCACCTCCGGATGGTTTACCGACCGTATCATCGACCTGGCCCGGCAGTTCCCCCGCATAGGTATACGCGTATCGCTGGAAGGGATGGAGCGCACAAACGACGCCGTGCGCGGACGCGAAGGAAGTTTCAGCCGTGGCATGGCCACTCTCCGAGGCCTTCACGAACTTGGAGTAAAGGACATAGGGGTGGCATGTACCGTATCAGGCGACAACTCCTCCGACCTGGCACAGCTTTACCGGCTCACACGCTCCCTGGGTATGGAATTTGCCACGGCGGCCGCCCACAACTCATTTTACTTCCATAAAACCGACAATGCGATACCCCGGCCTGAGAAGGTTGCCGATGACTTTCTGGCACTCGCAGAAATGCAGCTCGGCGAGCGTCACCCCAAATCATGGTTTCGCGCATGGTTCAACATGGGGCTGGCCAATTATGTGGCCGGAGGCAACCGTATGCTCCCGTGCAAGGCCGGATCAGCCAATTTCTTCATCGATCCCTACGGGGAGGTGTTTCCATGCAACGGCATGGAATGCGGCCACGAGCTTTCCATGGGCAACATCCGTGAAACTGACTTCACAAGCATCTGGCGTTCCTCCAGGGCCGCAGAAGTGCGCCAGTGGGTAGCCTCGTGTGAAAGACAGTGCTGGATGGTAGGCACAGCCTCTCCGGTAATGCACCGCTATATCACCGTCCCCGCGCGCTGGGCATTGACCAACAAGGGCCGCACACTTTTAGGGCTGAAGCCCGTGTTCAGCATCAAGAATGGGGGATGAAAAGGATAAAGGTATATGTGACCGGAACGCGGGGCATCCCCGATATACAGGGCGGAGTGGAAACGCACTGCCGCGAACTGTATCCCCGCCTGCAGGCACTGGGCTGTGACGTGACCGTTGCAAGGCGAAAGGGATATTTTGCCGACAACTCGCCCCGCACTTACCGCGGAGTGACTCTGCGCGACATCGCCGCGCCGCGCATAAAAGGACTGGAGGCATTCCTGCACACATTCCTAGCCATTCTGGACGCACGGCGCCACAATGCCGACGTGGTCCATATCCATGCCATAGGCCCCGGAATCTTCGTGCCGCTGGCCCGATTGCTGGGGATGCGGACAGTTGTCACAAACCACGGCGCCGATTACCGCCGCCCGAAATGGGGGGCGGTGGCACGCACCATTCTCCGCCTCGGTGAGCGGTGGTCAACCCGGATGAGCCATGCCGTGATTGCCATATCGCCCGGAATTGCCGCCGAATTGCGCCAGCGTTACGGTCGGAAGGAGATCAGCGTGATAGCCAACGGTGTCGGCGTTCCCGCGCCGGTGGAGGACTTCGGACTGATACGGGAAATGGGGCTGGAACCCGACGGTTATATACTCGCGCTCGGACGCCTTTCCCGCGAAAAGGGATTTCACGACCTGATAGAAGCCTACCGGCAGCTGGAGGTCCCCGGCATGAAGCTGGTGATTGCCGGAAGCGCGATTCCCCCCACCCCATATAGCCGACAACTGCATGACCTTGCCCACCGGGCCGGAGCGATCATGGCCGGTGAAGTGCATGGCGAAAAACTCCGTCAGCTCATGGGCGGAGCAGCTCTTTTCGTTCTCCCGTCCTACCACGAAGGGCTGTCAATCTCACTTCTCGAGGCCATGGCCGCCGGTCGCCGGATAGCCCTGAGCGACATCCCCGCCAACCGCCTCCCCGGTCTGCATCGCGACAGCTTCTTCCCCCCCGGCGATCCCGCCGCAATGGCCCGCGCCATGACGGCAACGCTCACCCTTCCCTCCCCCCGCACCTACGACCTCACTCCCTACGAGTGGAACCGTATCGCTACCCAGACTCTCACCGTCTATCAGCGAATTCTTCGATAGGGGCTACAACGCCCGAAAACACGGGTATCTTCCGCGATACAATCTTAAGGTATTCCTGCAATTAATGTCGTAATTATCCGACTAAATGTAAATAATACTTGTCTATATGAAAACCATTATTTACATTTGCATCGATAACAATACTTATTAAGTTTTATGCTTATGAAAACTTTTCTTTTCCCCCATACATTTCGACCGATAGGTTGGATTATATTAGTGCCGACTCTTATACTTGGCATACTGTTGCTGGATGGTATACTGAGTGTGGATGGATCAGTGGAGACAATCCTCACCGACACTGCCATCATTGGCATTGCGCTCGGATCTATTTTCATCACCTGCTCACGTGAGCGTATTGAAGACGAAATGACAAGCTCGATACGTCTCAAAGCTCTACTCACTTCCCTCTACACTTATATCGTGTTTTTAGTAATCTGGACATTGGCGGTCAACGGCATGGCTTATCTGTATGTCATGGCGGCAAGTCTTGTAATGTTGCCAATAATATTTGTCGTGCGGTTCAGATATGAAATGCACAGATATTACAAAATAAAGTCCGATGAAGAATAGAATTAAGGTAGAACGCGCTGAAATCAATATCACCCAACAGCAACTTGCGGAAGCTGTCGGGGTGAGCAGACAGACCATTGTAGCCATCGAAAAGAATCACTTTCTTCCATCAACACCTTTAGCCCTGAAAATAAGCAAATTCTTCGGCAAGCCGGTTGAAAGCATATTCATTTTGGAAGAAACCGATTAATCTCGCGCCTTTTCGCACCACATGCATGCTCCATAATTTTGTGGCACAATCCACACAATTATGGAGCATATTCATTTGCTCTCTTTGTGAATTTTATGACAACGTCCGAAGAGTAAAAGAGATGAGGGCGCCCCGCAGGGTGTTGCGCCAGCGAAGAAAATGCTGTAATTTTGCATTTCAAATGGTGATGGAACGGTCATATACCGTCCATAAAAGGGAATCCGGTGTAAATCCGGAACAGTGCCCGCTACTGTAAACCCGGCCAAACGAAAAAACTTAAGCCACTGTTATCAAGCAACGGGAAGGCGTTTTTTCTGAGGGGTAAGTCAGGAAACCTGCCATTTCAACAGATAACTTGCTCGCCCGGGGTCAGGAGAGCTGATTATTAACATTTTCATAACCATTTTTTTTTATGGAAAAGAAATGCAAGCTGGCAATGCTTTCCAGCTGTATTGCATTAAGTATGTCCGCTCAGATCAATCTTAGCGGACGAATTGTAGACGCTTCTACAGGTAGAGGTATTGAAGGAGCAAGTGTACGAATCCAGCACACAACCGCAGGGTGTGCCACCAACCCGAAAGGAGAATTCACAATCAATAATCTCAAAGACGGAAGCTACACCATCGTAGCGAGCTGCCTCAACTATTCGGCCGTTACAATCCCGATTGACCGCAGCCGCAGCGACATGACAATAAGCCTGGAGCCTACCAGCTACGCTCTCAACCCGGTAGTGGTCACCGGCACCGGCACCTACCACCGGCTAAAAGACAGCCCCTCGCCTGTAGAGGTAATATCGGGCAAAGCAATCCGTGACGCCGACCCGTCGAGCTTTCTCAACGCACTGACACGCCTGGTGACCTCTGCCTCAATCAGCACTCAAAACAGCACTATGTATTTCAACGGTCTCCCCGACAAATATGTGCTCATTCTCGTTGACGGCAAAAAGATGGCCGGTGACAACTCAGGAAGCATTGATTATGACCGGATTGACCTCGACGCTATCAAACGTATCGAGGTGCTCAGCGGCGCATCTTCGGCGCTCTATGGCAGCGACGCCATTGCCGGAGTTATCAACATCATCACAGAAGGAGCAAAATCACCTTTTTCAGTCTCTTCAAATACCCGTATCAGTTCTCATCAGCGAGTATCCGAGGGCCTGACGGCCGAGGCAAAGGGTGGAAAGCTCTCATCAGTGACACACTACAACTACCGCCACACAGGTGGATGGCAGCTCAGCCCCTTCGAAATCAATTCCAAGGGCGAGAAAGTGGAGACAAAGAAACAGGCTGTATATAAAGGCTACTCCCACAACGCCACGCAGAACCTGAACTATGACGTAACCGACAGACTCCGTGTAGGTATCGAAGGCACTATCTTCATAAGCGATAACAGCCGTTTCGACAGCTATGATTACGACAACCGTCACCAGACTTATACCATAGGCGGTTCAGCCCGTTATCTTCTGCCTATGAAGGCATCCTATATCGACGCTTCCATCAACACTACTAATTTCCGTTCATGGTACGACTACAACAAGGACACCCAGACTCATAAGAAAGGGGATGAGGTGCTTGCCAAAAACCAGACCTACACGGAAGCTAAACTCAGCGGCGTATTCCGCCTCCATGAGAGCAACACCCTGTTTGCCGGCGCAAACTATGTTTACGAAAGCCTTAAGCCCACTGAGCCGAGCCAGATGCTCAACGACGAGATTCAGCACGTTTACACTCTGGCCGCGTATGTGCAGGATGAGTTTAAGCTCTGGAACAGCCTAAGCCTCGTTGGCGGCCTGCGCTATGTTTACAACGAGAAATTCAAAGGTGTGGTCACCCCCAAGGCTAATGCGATGTACCGTCTGGGCGACTTCAGTATACGCGCAGGTTATGCTGCCGGATTCCACTCCCCTACGCTGCAGCAGATGTATGTGATTTCCGACAATCGCGGCCGAATAACAATTGGCAATCCCGACCTCAAGGCTGAGAAAAGCAATTACTATAATATCAACCTGGAATATATCAATCGCTGGATTACAGTTACAGCATCGGTGTTCCAGAATGATCTTCGCGACAAAATCGAGACGAAGATAGTGGACCTCACCCAGGAAGACAAGGACAACGGTATAGTCCGCAAGGCCGAATACCACAACGTAGGAAAGGCCCGCGTGCGCGGTATTAACGCCGGCATCAACGTCCGCCCGCTCACCGGCGTCGCTTTAGGCGTCAGCTATAATTACAATCACGCCCGCAACATCAGCGACGATACTTGGCTCGAACGCAGCATCCGCCACTCAGGCAACTTCTTCGGGAACTGGAATCACACCTGGGACAACTATACGCTCAATGTCAATATCAATGGCCGATATCAAGGCACACGATGGTCAAAGAGCTACGGCGACTCCCCCGCATTCCAGACCTGGGACATAACCACGCGCCACACCTTCAGACTGCGCAGCGTGATTCTCGAGCCCTCCCTCGGCGTTGAAAACATCTTCAACTACCGCGATGACCGTCCGTACAACAGCAACTACGCCACCCTTACTCCCGGATGCTCCGTAGTAGCAAGCCTGGTTATCCGATTCAGACAATGAGAATCTGCCTTAGCCTTGCAGTCATACTTCTGACTTTCTTACTCTCGGGGTGCCACCACCGGAGTGGCGGCACCCTGCAGAGCGCTAAAGCCGGCAGTACTGATTCCATTTCAGAGATGTCGCCTACCTACGCTCTCGGTTTCAGCGTCAGCGAACGCGCCGACGGAGTGCGGTTGGTGACTATGCGCCACCCCGCCGATACCAACGCTGTCCCTCAGCATTTCGCACTGATTCCAAAAGGTACCGAACCAACCGATATTCCTGATGGATATACCCCGATACACGTACCGGTTGACCGCGTTGTATGCATGACCATGACACAGCTCGGCTCATTTGCCACGCTTGACAGCTATGATAAAGTGGTGGCTACGAGCAACACCCAACGCACACGCAACCCTGAGTGGCTCAGGCGCCTTAACGATGGCCGCGTGAGCCGCATAGGCATGGAGGGCAACTTCGACAAGGAGATTATTCTTGCCTGTGACCCCGATGTAATTTTCATATCTCCACATCGTCGCGGCGGCTACGACGGCCTTAAAAATCTTGACATCCCCCTTATTCCTTTTTGGGCCTTCAGCGAGACAACGCCGCTGGGCCTCGCCGAATGGATTAAAATAACCGGCATGTTCATAGGAAAAGAGCAAAAGGCTATTGAAGTGTTTCACGGTATCGAGAATCGATATAACCACCTCAAGGCTCTTGCCACCGCCGCGACTGACCGCCCTTCAGTCCTGAGTGGCGAAATGCGTGGGGGGACCTGGTATGTGCCCGGAGGGAACAGTTTCTACGGAAGATTGTTCCGTGACGCGGGCGCCCGATATTTCATGGAAAGTGACTCCGGTACAGACGCCACTCTGATGGAATTCGAACAGGTATATTCCAAAGGTTGCGATGCCGACTTTTGGCGCGTCATGAACAGCTACCACGGAGAGTTCAGCTATGAGGCCTTCGAAGCCTCCGATGCGCGGTATGCCGACTTCAAAGCCTTCAGGAACCGCAAGGTGATTTACTGTAATCTCGAGGAAGTTCCCCTCTACGAGAATCTACCACTGACTCCCGACGTTCTTCTCGCCGACATGATCAAAGCCTTTCATCCCGACCTTCTCCCGAATCATCAGCCAGTCTACTATCACCTTCTCCAATAGAGGTTGTGCCAATGAAGAAAAAGCAGTAAATTTGCAGTCATAAAACTTAGAAAAACAATTCACCGAGTGCTTGCTACCTCGTTAAAAACAAGAACAATGACAAACAAGACTGTATTTTCACCCGTATTTCTGCTTCTGGCAGTGCTTTTCTGCGTGTGTATAATTGTGGCCAACCTCATGGAGATAAAAACCGTGGAACTCGGGCCGCTTACCATTACTGCCGGATTCGTTGTATTTCCCTTGAGCTACATCATCTCCGACTGCATAGTTGAAATCTACGGTTTTTCCCGCGCCCGATTCGTAATATGGCTCGGCTTCGCCATGAACCTGCTTGTGACCCTGCTGCTCCAGCTGGGTCTCGCTCTCCCCTCCCACGCCACCTGGCACCATCAGGAGGCGATGCAGATAGTGTTCGGCGCCACACCCCGCATATTTGCCGCAAGCTTCACGGCCTTCCTTTGCGGATCGATGGTCAACGCTTATGTGATGAGCCGCATGAAATCGCGCAGCGCCCGGCCGTCGTCAGTCGCCGGCTTCTCGTTACGCGCCATAATGAGCACCCTGTGGGGCGAAGGCGTTGACTCGGCCATATTCTTCCCGCTGGCTTTCGCCGGCTCTCTGCCCTGGAATGTGATAGTCACCCTCTGCGTAACCCAGGCCCTGCTGAAGACCCTCTACGAAATTCTCGTGCTTCCGGTAACCATAAAAGTCGTCAGAATCCTGCGCAATCACGAAGGCATACCGGCCGCACGCACCGATACAACACAATCATATAAATGGTGGAAGATAAGCGAAATATGATTTACGAGGGCTCGAGAATAAAAAACGTATGGTTCGACCTCGACGACACACTGATTGACTTCCGCACCAACTCGCGCGCGGCTCTCCGCATTGTCTACGACAGCGTGGAGCCGATACGCCGGCTGTTTGCCGATGCCGAAGCATGGACCGAACGTTATGAATTCCACAACCACCGCCTCTGGGACCTCTACAGCCGCGCGGAAATAGACCGCCCCACACTGAGAATGGAGCGCTTCCGCCTCCCACTGGCCGAAGCAGGCATGACTGATGCGGAGGCACGCCGCCTGTCGGAATTCCTCGACACATATTATCTCGACCGCCTTGCCGAACAGAAGAATCTGATTCCGGGCGCCCTGGAGCTTATCGAAGCCATAAGGACATCGTGGCCAGAAATCCGCATTGGAGTGCTGTCAAACGGATTCGCCGACGTGCAATACCGCAAGATACGCAATGCCGGGCTTGAGGAAAAAATTGACGTAACGGTACTTAGCGACGACATTGACGTCAACAAACCCGACCGCCGGCTATTCGAACACGCCGCGCGCATGGCCGGTTCGGAAGAGCCCGACAGCAATCTTCTGATCGGCGACAATCCCACCACCGACATAGCAGGCGCACTCGGCGCCGGCTGGCACGCCATATGGTTCGACCGCACCGGCGTCGCTCCCACCCCCGCCTCACCCCGCTGTGCCCGCGCAACCACCCTCCCCGCCATCCTCCCCCTCCTCACCTCCCGCTAAGGCGATTTTTGAGCAGAAAGGCATGGCAAAAATTCAGACAAAAAATTAAACATCTATTGCTCAGAATTGTAAAAAAATTCCGATATTTGCACTTGCAATTGTGGCAGAACCCCGCATTGTGCCCCAATTTCCAGATTGTCAAGTAATTAATCATCATTAATAATTGCATAAGAAAATGACTAAAGCTGATATCGTCAACGAAATCGCAAAAACCACCGGCGTAGACAAAGCCAGCGTTCTTGCCACTGTTGAAAAGTTCATGGAAGTAGTAAAGGATTCTCTGGCCCACGGCGAAAACGTCTATCTCCGCGGCTTCGGCAGCTTCATCGTAAAAGTACGCTCTGAGAAGACCGCCCGCAACATTTCCAAGAACACCACAATCATCATCCCCGAGCACAAGATTCCGGCATTCAAGCCCGCCAAGGTGTTCATGGAAGAGGTTAAATAATAGCACGCAAGAAAATAACCATATATACAAACACATATTTTAATCATAGCGTAACATGCCAAGCGGAAAGAAAAGAAAAGGCCACAAGATGGCTACTCACAAGCGCAAAAAACGTCTCAGAAAGAATCGTCATAAGAAGAAATAAGGACACTGCCGCTTGCGTAGCAAGCCCGGCTTGAAGCCCTGAATCTTCCCGAGCGACGTTCAGAAACCGGATATGGCCAGCCCAATCCGACATCAGAAACGCGATACAACGAACAAACTTTCTTGCGGGTTGCCCACAGCAGGGCGTTTTTCCGGCAAAAAGTTTGTTCTTTGTTTATTGCATCCTGCCACGGCCGCGCCTTAGTAGCGCGGTTATCCAACCTCAACACGGAAAGCCCCGCTTTCCAGAATATTAACCAATTTAAACTAAGCCAATGCGAAGCGAACTCATTGTCGATGTGCAGCCAAAGGAAATGTCGATAGCACTTCTGGAGGACTCACGCCTGGTCTCCCTGCAGAAGGAGGCCCGCGACATAGCCTACGCCGTGGGCGACATCTATCTGGCAAAAGCCAAAAAGCTGATGCCCGGACTGAATGCCGCCTTTGTCAACGTGGGCTACGACAAGGACGCTTTCCTCCATTACTTAGATCTCGGCTCCCGTTTTTCATCCTACTCCTCTTTCCTCACCGAGGCGCTCGATCCTGAAAAGAAATCGATACCCTCCATTTCCAAGATGAAGCTGCTGCCCGATATTGACAAGCACGGCACAATCTCGTCGGTGCTCACACCCGGCCAGCAGCTCATGGTGCAGATAGTCAAGGAACCTATCTCGTCGAAAGGCCCAAGACTCACCACCGAAATATCACTTACAGGGCGCTACATAGTGCTGATGCCCTTCAACGACAAAATCTCCATCTCACAGAAAATCAAGAACCCCGAAGAGAAAGCCCGTCTGCGCCAGCTTGTGGACAGCATCCGGCCCAAGAACTTCGGCGTGATAATACGCACATCGGCCGAAGGCAAACGCGTGGCCGAACTCAACCACGAGATGAAGACCCTGCTCAAATACTGGGAAGACACCGTGGCCAAAGCGCGCACAGCCACCGCTCCGGCCCTCATCTTCCAGGAAGAGAGCCGCATAGTGAGCGTGATCCGCGACATCTTCAATCCCGACTTTGAAAGCATCTGGGTAAACGACCGCGAGACCTTCACACAGATTCAGAACTATGTGAACCTCATAGCTCCCGACCGCAAGGATATCGTGAAGTTCTACGACAAGGACCAGCCTATATTCGACGCCTTCAACATCACCAAGCAGATAAAACTGTCGTTCGGCAAAACCGTATCGTTCAAAAGCGGTGCCTACATTATCATCGAGCACACAGAAGCCCTCCACGTAATCGACGTGAACTCCGGCAACCGCTCCAAGGCCGCTCCCGACCAGGAAAGCAACGCCCTGGAAGTTAACCTGCGCGCCGCCGATGAGATTGCCCGCCAGCTCAGACTGCGCGACATGGGCGGAATAATAGTGATTGACTTCATAGACATGGCCAAATCCGAACACCGCCAGAAGCTCTATGAACACATGCGCGAGGTGATGGCAAGTGACCGTGCCCGCCACAACATTCTGCCGCTAAGCAAATTCGGCCTTATGCAGATCACCCGCCAGCGCGTGCGCCCGGCCCTCGACATAGTCACTACCGAGACATGCCCTTCATGCTACGGCAAAGGCATCGTGCAGCCCTCGCTGCTTTTCACTGACACTCTGCGCGAAAAGTTGGAATACCTCGTAAACTCACTCAATCAGTCGGGATTCGTGATGTACGTGCATCCCTATGTCGACGCCTACCTGAAAAAGGGACTCATATCGCCCTACCGCCGCTGGCTCTTCGAGCTCGGCCATAAATTCAAAATAATGCCCGACCAGTCGCTGGCCTACCTGCAATACCGCGTGATAGACCGCAACCACAATGAGATTGACCTCAAAGAGGAGAAAGACACCGGCTCGTCGGCAACGAAAAACAAGGACAAAGCCAAGAATCGCTCAAAGGAGGACTGATAGTCCTGACCCCACTAAAAAACAAAGCCCGGGACACGCCCCATTCACGCGCGCTCCGGGCTTTCTCATTGTGGGGGATTTTTGGCTTAAAATCTAAGACACAGTTCCCCAATATTTGTTAACGCTGGGGTCGCATATCTCTGAGTGATTT
>OLWA01000724.1_pt1 | contig 39242 bp, 44 predicted proteins | sample 1673251 | NCBI WGS metagenome assembly OLWA01 (sample SAMEA3178937, study PRJEB25190) | human gut metagenome | biome: human gut; feature: human-associated habitat; material: faeces | place: Austria | collected 2013 | reverse complement strand
ACAATTTAATTATAACAAATTTTACTAATTAAATCAAGTACTTTATTTTGTACTATATCTTGAATTCATCAAAGAAGTCACTCATTGTTAAAGTTTCATATACTTGTTCTTCTTGTTTTTTATCTTCTTTAGGTTCTTCCTTTAACTCTTGAGTTTTTTCTTCTTTTTTAGGTGGTTCTACACCACTACTTTCTTCATGTTCAGGAGTACTTGCTAGCGCATCGTCTATTACTTTAAGTCTAGCCTCTTTAAACACGTCGGTTAAATCTTTTTTAGATATCGTACTACCCGTACTAGATTTATCCATTATACTTATATCACTTGATTTTATAGTTTCAGTCTCTTCCCTTATAAGACCATAATTAGTTTTAGAACTTCCTGCATAACATTCAGTTATTTTATATTTCTTTGATTTAGGACTATGTAAGATATTATCGCCTTTTAAACTTCTCTTACTATAATCTATTTCTTCAAGTTTCACTCTTTTAGCAGTATTTTTATCAGTAAATATAGTAATATATTCGTGACTTTCATTAGTCACAAACGCACTTACTACACTGTCACTCACTAGTTTAATACCTTTAACTCCACTTGTTTTTAATCCAACAACAGGTATTTCTTCTTTATTAAACTTAAGAGCAAACCCGTTTTCTGTAACTATATATACTACTCCATCATTTATACTTGCACTTACTACTTCATCATTATCTTTAAGTTTAAATATAGTCATAGGTTTAGAGTATCTTGTAACTGGTAAATTAGATAATTCAGTTTGCTTTACAAAACCATCTTTACTAAATAGTGTTATAGTTCTAGAGTCAAAATTCTTTATACCAAAACTTGCAATAATAGTTTCCCCTTCAGATAAAGGAATATAACTACTTATATGTTTACCAATATCTTTATATTTACATTCAGTAATATCTCTTACTGGTAAATAACAATAATTTCCTAAATTAGTAATTAGTATAATTGTATCTATATTATTAATTTTGTATAATCCGATTAAATAATCTTTCTCTTTTAGTACGTATTCAGTTTCATTGTTAGCATTATATACTTTAACACTTAGTTTCTTAATATAGCCACTTTTACTTACACTTACTATAAAATCTTCTTTAGGTATCATACTTAACTCGTCTATCTTAATTTCTGTAATCTCATCTTTAATAATAGTTCTTCTAGGAGTTGCAAACTCTTTTTTAATACTTCTAAGTTCTTCTTTCATTACTCCTTTTAAAACATTTTCATCATTTATTACACTTGTTAAATATTTAATAAGTTCAAGTAAGCTAGCATGTTCATTTTGTAAATCAGTAACATCAGTATTAGTAAGTTTATATAACTGCATCATAACAATAGCAGTAGCCTGTTCAGTAGTAAAAAGATACTCTTTAACTAAGTTTTCTATCGCATCAGCCTTGTTTTTACTTTTTCTAATAGTTTTAATTACTTCATCTAGTATATCTAGTGCTTTTATAAAACCTTCTACTATATGAAGTCTTTTTTTAGAATGCTCTAAATCAAACTTACTTCTATTTATTACAACTTCTTCTTTATGAAGAATGAATGCATCCAATATTTCAAGAAGCCCTAAAGTTTTAGGCCTTTTATTATCTATTGCAACAACATTAAAGTTATAGTTTATTTGTAAATCAGTATTTTTTAGTAAATAATTGATTATCAAGTTAGCGTCAGCATCTTTTTTAAGTTCAATTACTAATCTAGCCATGTTAGTTCTATCCGATTCATCAATTACATCAACTATTCCATCAATTTTTTTATCACTCTTAATGTCTTCTATCTTTTTCTTTAATTGTTCTTTTAACACTTCATAAGGTATTTCTTTTATAAGAATTTGTTTTTTACCTTTTTCTTCAATAATTTCATAGTTAGCTTTTAATACTACTTTTCCTTTACCAGTAGTATATGCTTGAATTAAACCATCTTTGCCCTCAACTACACCACCTGTTGGAAAGTCAGGTCCTTTTATTATTTCTAGTATAGTATCAAGTCTACAGTTAGGACTATCAATTCTTTTTATAGTCGCGTCTATCACTTCGGCTAAATTATGTGGTGGAATGTTTGTTGCATAACCTGCACTTATTCCAGTAGACCCATTAACTAACAGTGCTGGAAAATGTGCTGGTAACACAGTAGGTTCTAAGTCTTCATCACTATAGTTAAGCGTCATTTTAACAGCATCTTTATTTATATCTGATAGCATTACATTTGCTATTTTAGAAAGTCTTGCCTCAGTATAACGACTTGCTGCTGGCCCATCTCCATCAATTGAACCATTATTTCCGTGTATTTCTACAAGTGGTTCACGCATTTTCCATCTTTGACTAAGCCTTACTAGCGCATCATATATAGAACTATCTCCATGTGGGTGATAATGTCCCATGATGTCTCCAACTGCTTTAGCACTTTTTCTAAAAGGTTTATCATATGTGTTTTTGCTTTCATACATACTCCAAAGTATTCTTCTTTGAACTGGTTTTAAGCCATCTCTAACATCTGGTAAAGCACGGTCTTGTATAATACTTTTTGCATATCTTCCAAACCTATCTCCCATTATTTCTTCTAGAGTGTAATCATATATTTTTTCTACAATGTTTTCTTCAATTTTCTTTTTTGCCATAATTACCTCCTAAAATCATCTTCTAGAGTAAAGTCAACATTCTCATTTATCCAGTCTTTTCTAGGTTCAACTTTATCTCCCATTAACACACTTACTCTTTTTTCAGCAAGCATCGCATCTTCTATATTAACCTTTATTAAACTTCTATGTTTTGGATCCATAGTTGTCTCAAATAACTCTTCAGCATCCATTTCTCCTAGACCTTTAAATCTATTTATTTTGTAAACACCTTTAATTTCTTTTCTCTTAATAGCTAGTTCTTCATCACTTTGAATATACTCTTTTGTTTTATTGTATTCAATACTATAAAGTGGTGGATTTGCAATATATAGCATACCATTTTCTATTAACCCTTTCATAAATCTATAGAAGAAAGTTATTAATAGTATTTGAATATGTGCCCCATCATCATCAGCATCGGTCATAATTATAACTTTACCATAATTGCTTTCTTTAGGATCAAAATCACTTCCAATACCAGCACCTATTGTTTGAATAATTTGATTAATTTCTTCATTTCCATTTATATCATTAGTACTTGCTTTTTCACAGTTTAAAACCTTACCTCTTAAAGGTAGTATAGCCTGTGTTTCACGGTTTCTTCCTGTTTTAGCACTTCCTCCAGCTGAATCCCCTTCTACTAAGAATAACTCATTCTTAGAGGGATCTTTTCCTGCTGCTTTAGTAAGTTTACCATTAAGTATTTTATTTTTATCACTTTTAGTTTTACCACTTCTTGCTTCTTCTCTAGCTTTTCTAGCAGCTTCACGTGCAACTTTACTTTTAAGTGCTTTATCCATTATTAAAGAAGCAACACTCTTATTTTCTTCTAAGTAATAACTTAATTTTTCATAAACAATGCTTTCTACTACAGCTTTAGCTTGAGGAGTACCTAACTTCCCTTTAGTTTGCCCTTCAAACTGTAACATATTTTCAGGAATATTAACACTTATTACTGCAGTTAAGCCTTCTCTAGTGTCACTTCCTTCTAAAGTAGTACTCTTGCCTTTTAATAGATTATTATTTTTAATATACTCGTTAAATACTTTAGTAACAGCTGTTTTAAAACCAACTTCATGAGTTCCTCCATCAATTGTTTTAACATTATTTACAAATGATATGATGTTTTCACTATATGAGTCAGTATAGCACATTGCAATTTTAACATCTATTCCATTTTTAGTTCCTTCCATATCAATTACTTTATGTAAAGGTGTTTTGTTTTCATTAATGTATTCAACGAAACTAACTAGTCCATTTTCATAATGAAAGTTCACGTGTTTATCTTCATTTTCATCATTTATTTCAATTGTTAAATCGTTTATTAAAAATGCACTTTCTTGCATTCTTTCTTCAATAGTACTAAAACTAAATTTAACTGTATCAAATATTTCAGGGTCAGGCCAAAATTCTACCTTTGTACCAGTTTTTCTAGTTGTACCTATTTTCTTTAATGGCACATCTACATGTCCACCATTTTTAAAACTAATTTCACTTATACTTCCATCTCTACAAATAGTAACTACCATCTTTTTAGATAATGCGTTTACAACACTTGCACCAACTCCATGTAAGCCACCACTTACTTTGTACCCATCAGTTTCAAATTTACCACCAGCATGTAAAACTGTATAAATTACTTCAGGTGTACTTTTTCCACTTTCATGCATTCCACATGGTACACCACGGCCTTCATCTTCAACAATAACACTACCAGTTTTAGTTAGAGTTACTTTAATTAAATTACCATACCCGTTTATTGCTTCATCTACTGCATTATCAACAATTTCCCAAACTAAATGATGTAATCCTCTTTTATCAGTAGAGCCTATATACATACCAGGACGCTTTCTAACTGCTTCCAAGCCTTCTAATATTTTTATGCTTTTATCATCATAAGCCATTCTTTCACTTCCTAACATAATGTGTAAATATATACACTGTCTTTACTTTTCTTACCATTTAATCATATCACAAGATTTTACTTTTTGCAAAGCTAAACATAGAAAAAAGATAATATTTTTAATTATCTCTTTCTTTTCAGTATTTAATTTTATACCATTAGCAACCTGTCTCTGTTTCTTCTATTGTGTATGGGTCACTTGCTGAGCCATCTCCCCCACTTGTCTTGACACAAGATTTGAGAGAAATGGCAGGGCGCACACCGAAAGTGTTGCTGACGTCGCTGCTGTTCAAGTAGCCAGGGAGGAACGAACCGAGCACGTTGAACACGTCAGCGCGGCTGCCATCCCATTTGAAAGTGAAAGGAGACAACAACCACCAATAAGTGTCACCTGTTGAGCTATAAGATTCATCTGTACTAACAGAACTTGTTGTTAATGTTCCTTCCTTCGCATTCCTAAAATACCATGCGTTTGCATTATAGTTGGAGTATTGTCCACCTGCATAACTTATTTCGTCTGCTGTCATTAGCGCTATTGGATATGTTAGTTTTCCGTTTCCTGTACTACTGTCTACTGTGAATTTGTCTTCTGTTGTTACACAGTCATAACTTGGTGTTTTATTTTGATTTAGTCTTGTACGTGCTCCAAAGAATGTAATACTTTCAGATATTGTATATGTTCTATCATTACAGTATACTGCTGTTTTACTTAAGTATTTTGTGTATGAACTCATATTTTTTGCATACCATGTATCTATTACTCCTTTTATTGTACTAGAGTTTGTTTGGTTAGTTCTAGCATTTGGTATACTTCCTAAACTTCCAAACATATAACTTACATATGCTATATCGTTATAACTACTATTAAACGCTGATGTTCCTATATATGCGTCTGTTGCTGTAGTACTTGTTCCGTGGTAAAGAAGCCTTACTCCACCATCTGAGTTTGTTCTTATTATTCTCCAGTATAAATCTTGATTACTTGCATTCTTTCCAAACTTTACCCAGTTATCTGTTGCATTTCCTGCAAAATAATATACTGTTTTACTGTCTTCTGTAGAAGTATATAATGTGTTTGTATTATTATCTGTTAAAACTTTACTAAAGTCTGTTCTTTCTCCTGGTCTTGTTGACTTATCTGATAATAGTTTATCATACAAAGTAGGCTTTGTCTCAATTGACCCAGGACAAGTATTACCACTATTACCTTGAGCATATATATGAGCACTAAAGTTTCCACCTAATAAACTAGTTTGGTCTACACTTCCATCATAACTTAACCATACTTTTAATGAATAAGCGTCTCCCGTTGTATTAGTTTTACTTAGATATTTATTTTGCGCAAGTAATATTATTGCTTTACCATCTTGATAAGCAGCTGTACTAAAGTTTCCAGTAGTTGTACTAGACCCATTAGTAAGTTCATACTTCATATATTTAGAATTCTTAATGTTATCACTAATACTTTCAATTACTAAATAAACATTATAACAAACATCAATATTAGAGTCATCTGTTCTTTTAACAGTAAAATTCTTTATCTGCGAACTTGTATCTTTTTGACTATCTAATATTGGAAGTAATTTGTCTCCACTTATAGAATTCTCATTTAACTGTAGTTTTATTGTTCCACCTATTAATTCGAATGGATTAGTATTATTTACTATTCTTGCTTTAAAATAAGCATAAGAAGAACTAAATACTATTGCTATTAAGCAAAATACACTCACTGCCATTAATAGTAAATAATTCTTTGGATATTTATCTTTCATGTTATCCCTACTTTCTATAGAATATTTTATAATAAAAAAGAACTTTTTTCAAGTACCTACTTTACATTATTTAAACTTTTATTATATAATATTTTCTAAAAGGAAGTGAAAAGTGTGTTAAACATAATAAGTTGTGAATTTTTAGAAGAAATTATTTATAATTTATTTCTTAATGAAGGTAGAGAAATATATAATGAAAATGGTACTTTTAATAGATTTCAAATAGACGATACTGATTATGATAATTTAAGTATATATGAAGCTCAAAAAAAGGCATTAAATAATATTAAAGACCAAAAAGGTGTTGAATATAAAAATTTAGAAAATTCTTATAATATTTTAATAGATAAGAAAACAGCAAATGAGTTTGTTTATTCCCATGATACCAAATATTCAAGTTATGAATTAAAATATGTTAAATATAAATTATCAAAATATTTAAAAGAATTAATAGAAAATGGAAAAGATAAAATATTTGATAAAAACAGAAAAGAAAAACACATATTAGATGCTAAATATGGTTTTTACAAATATAAAATAACTTTTTCAATTGTAGAAAAGAATATAGAAAGTATTTATATAGCAATAGTACTAATTAGAAACTCATATGATGGAAAAAAATATTTATATGACATACTAAAAATTAAGCGAATAAAAAAACAAGAACTAGCCTCCGCATGAGCCCGTCATTTTAATGAACGAGGCATATTGGCGCTCCAGCTAATTCATGTGTATTAATGATATCATATTTTTAACAAAAAGTAAATTGTTTTTAAACAAAAAACAAGAACTAGCCTCCGCACGAGCCCGTCAGTATTAGTGAACGAGGCATGCTTGCTTCCAGCTAATTCATGTGTATTAATAATACCATATTTTCAACACAAAGTAAACTATTTTTAAACAAAAAACAAGAACTAGCCTCCGCACGAGCCCGTCAGTTTAATGAACAAGGCAAGCTTGCTTCCAGCTAATTCATGTGTATTAATAATATCACATTTTTAACAAAAAGTAAACTACATTTCTTCTAAAGTTAACTCTTCATGACTTGATGCGTTAACATCTAAATCACTAAATTCATTGTTTTTATATAGTACATACGCAGCAGCCCCTATCATAGTTGCATTATCTGTACAATACTTTTTATCTGGAATAAACAACTTAACATCATTTCTTTCACACATCTTTGTTAAAGCTTCTCTTATATGTGAGTTTGACGCAACTCCTCCAGCAATAGAAAAGTTTTTAACACCAAAATGGTTAATCGCATTCTCACTTTTTCTAACAAGCACATCTATTACTGCATCTTGAAAACTTCTTGCTATATCTTCTTTAACAATAGTTTCTCCTCTTTGTTTAGCATTATGTACTAAATTATTAACATGACTTTTTATCCCACTAAAACTAAAATTGAATGTGTTATCATCTAATATCTTAGGCATATGATAAGTATTATTTCCATTACTTGCTAACTTTTCAACATTAGGTCCCCCAGGATAAGGCATATCAAGTATCCTTGCAACTTTATCAAAGCACTCCCCAACTGCATCATCTAATGTTCTTCCTATATACTTAAAACTACTTTCATTTTCCATATAAAGTAAATCAGTATGCCCCCCACTTATAACTAAACTAATAAGTGGATAACTTAAATCTTGATTAATATTATTTGCAAGTATATGTCCCATCATATGATTAACTTTAATAAATGGTTTATTATAAACTAAACTAAGTGTTTTAGCAGCTTCTAATCCCACTAGCAAACTTCCTAATAGCCCTGGTGCATAAGTAACTGCTATCGCGTCCATGTCTTCTACTTTCATATTTGCTTTTTTAAGTGTCTCATCTATTACTAAAGTAATATTTTCTAAGTGTAACCTACTAGCAACCTCTGGTACTACTCCACCATATAATTTATGTGTGTCTATCTGTGTATTAATTGTAGTAGCTATATCTTCTTTCCCATTCTTAACAATACTAGCGCTTGTCTCATCACATGAGCTTTCAATTGCTAAAATATATACATCCTTCATAATTACTTCCTTTCCATAATGTACGCGTCATCATCTTTATAATACTTTAAACGTGTGTGAATAACTTTAAATCCCAAGCTTTCATATAAACTAATTGCTATACTATTTTTAGTTCTCACTTCTAACATAAATCTCTTATCCTTATATTTATCAAATATATAATTAAATAACTTCCTAGAATATCCTTTTCTTCTATATTCTTCCTTAGTAAAAACATCAATTATATTAATGTCTTCCATTACTACTTCTATATCTATAAAACTAACACTCACTTCATCTATCATATAAGATACTCTATATTTATAATACCCTATAGTACTTTCACTAATCACGCTTATTTACCTCAATTTCTTTAACATAATTAGCTCTAACTAGATGTGCATTAACACTATTTTTCTTTAATGCTTCACTTACCACTTTTCTAACATCTAACACCTTTGGTACTATGTTATACTTTTCATATTTACTCATATCTGTAACGTATTGTTCTTCTATATTATTTCCTCTTATATAATACCCTTTAGTATCCTTTATAACAGCAATGTTATTATCACTTTTTTCACTACTCACTAAATAAGCTTCCAAACTAGACATCAAGTAAATTGGCACATTTAATGTATAAGCAAGAGTCTTACCCACAGTAAGTCCTATTCTTAGTCCAGTAAAACTACCAGGTCCATTTATACAAACTATATTCTTTATATCTTTTACTGTTAAATTGTTTTCACTTAATATACTCCTAATCATAGGTACTAAATAAACTGCATGCTTATGAAAACTAGCTTGTTCTTTAGTAAAAACATTACTCTCATTAACTAAACTAACAGTAATCAATTCATCATGCGTATCAATAAACAACGTATACATAAACTCAACTTCTTTCGCCCTATATTTTACCACATTTAATAAAAAAATAAAAGAGTTTACAAAACTCTCTCACATAAATCTTCATACTCTTCCCCATGAGGTGTAATATAAAAAACTCTTTTATTTTCATCAACTATTTTAATTCTAATATCTAACCTATCTTTAGGTAAAATATCACTAATCAAATCAGCCCATTCAATAATAGTTACTCCACCTTTATTAAAGTATTCACTAATACCTATATCTTCTTTACTTTCACTTAATCTATAAACATCCATATGATATAACTTATACCCCTCTTCTCCATCATATTCTTTAATAATATTAAATGTAGGTGAAGTAATATTTTCACTTATTCCCATAGATTTAGCAAAAGCTTTAGTAAATAGTGTTTTCCCACTACCTAAGTCTCCTTCCATACATATAACCATATTAGGAAACTTTTCACTTTCAATATTTTGAGCAAGCTCAATGGTATCCATGTCGCTATTTGAAATAATTTTGTAATTCATAAATCTATCACCTCTTTAATTGTATCATAGCTTTTTAAATAATCAATACTAAGTTTATAAACTTTACAAATTTTTTAGTTATAAGCCCTTACTAAGTATAGTTAAAAACATAAGATATCTAATGAAGGGGGAAATGTCATGTATTATGATGAAAGAGAGAATACTTTTAACTATAGTGATATTGACAAGGAAAGTGTAAGTGTGGATAACGAATATAACTATGTTGATATGGATAACACAGTTAAAAAATTTGACAATGATTTTAAAGTAGATACTATTAACGTTAATGTTAATAACTTTAGAAAAGATAATTCTTTATATAGTTTAAGCGAGTCATTAAACAAAGGAAACAGTTTTAAAAACGAATATATTCCTTATAAAAATTATATTTATAAAGTAGTAGTAAAAGGAGAAAAAGATAGTTTACTTTTAAAAATTCAAGAATTAACTTTTAGAGTAATAGATTTAAATCTTTATTTAGATATATATCCTAATGATTTAGAAGTATTTAAAATTTTTAAAAACTCTATTAATGAGTTAAATAGTGTAAAAGAAACTTATGAAAAGAAATATGGTCCACTTTGTGTAAAAAGTTCTAATATGTATAATGAATACTTATGGAATAATGTAATGTGTCCATGGATGAATGGAGGTAATAAGTAATGTTTAAATATGAAAAGATGCTTGAATATCCTATTAATATAAAGAAAAAAGATCTTAAAATGGCAAAACTTCTTGCAGATCAGTTAGGTGGTCCAAACGGGGAACTTGGCGCTTGCTTAAGATATCTTTGTCAAAGATTTACTATGCCTGATGAAAAAGGAAGAACACTACTTTCAGATATTGGTTGTGAAGAAATTGGTCACTGCGAAATGATATCTTCTATGATGTATCAACTTATGCGAGGCGCTAGTATTGAAGAAATAAAAAGTGCTGGCTTAAACGATTACTACACAACACACAACAAAGGAGTATTCCCAAGTGGCGCTAATGGTATGCCTTTCACTGCTGCATATATTGCTTCAAGTGGAGATGCTATAGTTGATTTAACAGAAGACTTAGCTGCCGAAGAAAAAGCAAGAAAAACTTATGAAAACTTAATGGACTTAACTAATGACCCAGACTTGCTCGCACCACTTAGTTTTCTAAGACAACGAGAAGTAGTTCACTATAATAGATTTAAAGAACTATTAGATTACTACAAAAGTAAAGGAATGTAATTTAAAACTGCTAAACGAGGTGAAAAGTTTAGCAGTTATTTTTATACATCTTTCTTAAATAATCTAACACTTAAAACAAAGAATATAATACTATAAAAACTTAATATAATAAACCCATTATTCAAAGTAATATCACTATTATAAATAGCATTATTTAAAAGATACACGTTATTTTCAAAATAAGTCAAATCAATATAACATATTGGTAACTTATAAACAAAAGTAATTCCAAATTTAAGTAAATTTCCCATTAAAGTTGTTGATAACAAATACACTATCATGTTAATAACTAAACTAATAGTATTGCCCTTAAATAAAATTGTCAAAAGAAGTGTTAATAATATCATAAAAACTATAGGCAACATATATATAACACTTTTTATAAATATGTAATACACTAAAGACATATCAATAAATTTCTTATTATAATAAATAGTCTTAGTCAAATAAAGTACACTCTTATCTCCAAAAATACTTGAACACACTATATTTAAAACATTAACTAAAGAAACAAAAGCAATTAAAATTATAAGTAGGGATACAAATTTAGAAATAAAAACTTTCATTCTTCCTTCTTTAGCTAAAAACACATATTTTAAAGTACCATGTTGATAATCATAACTTAAACTTTGATAAGCCATAAACACTAAGACTATACCAATTAAATAATATAAAGGCATGCTATTAATAACTATCTGTCTAGTCTTACTATAAACTGTCTCACTATCAATTTCACTATTTACTAAACTACTCTTTTCATAGTCTTTAAACTTACCTAAATACTCTTGATAATCTCCTTTTCCATTAATACTAGAATACTCTTTTTCACTTAACATAGGACTAAAATTATCACTAGAACCCAAGCTCTTACTACAAATATACAAATAAACAACAGTAAAAATAGATACAACTAAAATTAAATAGATTAAACTCTTCTTTCTAGTTTCTTTATATAAGTCAGCCTTAATTAAGTTAATCATTTATCCTCCATTAAATCAATTAACATATCTTCTAGCCCACTACTTTCATTAACTGCGTAGATAGGAACATTCTTATCAGCTAGTTTTTTAACATAAACACTAACTTCTTCATCACTCATATTCATACTCTCAGGCAAAATATCCTTAGCTAAATCATAGTTTCCTAGTTTAAACTCCCTATGCCTAGTATTACTCTCTATTTTAGTAATACTCTTATTATTAATAAATAATATATCAGTAGTAAGTTTTTCAATTTCACTAATCATATGACTAGACACTATTATAGTTTTATCTTTCATGCTCTTTAATAATTGCCTTAACTCCATTATCCCTTTAGGATCTAACCCATTAGTAGGCTCATCTAATATAAGAACATCTGAGTCTTTTAATAAGCTCACACCAAGTCCTAATTTTTGTTTCATTCCTAAACTAAAGTGTTTTACTATTCTCTTATCATTTATATCAAACTTTAATAACTCAAGTATTTCTTTAACTTTAGAATAATCTACATCATATAAATATGCAAAATATCTAAGATTTTCTTTAGCAGTTAAAAAGTCATACAAAGATACATTATCTACTATTCCACTAACTTTAGAAAGAGCCTCACTAAAGTTTTTTCTTACATCAAAACCATTTATCAAAACTCTTCCTTTAGTCTTATATAAACTCATTATTATCTTTAGAAGAGTGCTCTTTCCACTTCCGTTCGCACCTACTAAACCATATATTTTACCTTTCTCTAAGTTAAAACTAACATTTTCAAATATATTATTATCTCCTAACTTTTTACTTACATTTCTAACTTCTACAGTATTCATTTTTTCTTCCATTTCTAGAAATATTAACAAATGTATTTGGATTTTCTTTTGCTTTCTTGTAAATATAACGCATTTCATTAATTAGTACATCCAGTAAAAACTCTCTCATAAACATAGCCTTAGCTGAATTAAGTACCATAACAATTCTAATCGCGTCTTTCAAATCAACTGTTTCAGTATATCTCACTTGATTATCAAAACATACTAGTTTTCTCTTTTTAACATTTCCATATAAGTTTAAATCATGTTTAATCTTTTTCCAAAGTTTAAAAGGGTTGCCACTTTGAAATTCTTTCAAAATGTCTATTGGACTAAAATATAAGATCCCAGCATCTAATTCCATAGCACCACGAATGCAATCTTTAACACTTTTTTTCATATAACCTTCTCCTTTCATTTTTCACCTCCAAACTCACTTTACCAAGTTTTAAAGAGTTTGTCAAATTTGCAGATTTTTAAAATTAACCCATGTTTTATGCTAAAACCTATACCTTTTTTAACAAAACCCCACTCAATTTTTAAAATCTGTTAAAAAAATTTCTTTAAAAAAAATAAAACGTTTTCATAATTTAAAGTTTTTTGGCTCAAAAACAAACAAATAAATGTCTTGAATAATTATATAATATGTAATAAACTATTAATGAAAGGAACGTTCATTAATTGAATGTAAGCCTTTTTATAGACTAACACTTATCTTTATTACTAAAGATAAGTGCCTTTTTTAAAATGTAAAAAAGCTTATTAAAGCATCATTATTATTTTATAAAAAAATTTTTAATAAGCTTTTCGCGTAAAATTACTTGCATAAATTATAAAAATATAATATACTATTAATGAAAGGAACGTTCATTGATTGAATGTAAGCCTTTTTATGATCTTACATCTATCTTTATTACTAAAGATAGGTGTCTTTTTTTCTTACGTCGCTGTAAGAAAAAGATAATCCCCTTGATAAGGACACCAATTATGTCTCTTACCACTTTATCACCTCCCTACCTTAGTTTCCCCTGAGAAAACTAAGGTGAAAAGGCAGTCACCCAATGTAAGCGTTCCTTGTTTTGTAGTCTAACATATAAGTTTATGTATGTCAAATTTGCAGATTTTTAAAATTAACCCATGTTTTATGCTAAAACCCATACCCTTTTTTTAACAAAACCCAACTCAATTTTCAAAATCTGTTAAAAAATTTCTTAAAAAAAATTAACATATTATGATAAATATGTTAATCTAACACTACATTTTCTTCTTTTATGATATCTTGAAACTCATTTTTAAACTCAACTAGTCCTTTTCTTTTAGCATCATCATATACACTTTTAGTATTCTTTATCGCATCATACACATTCTTTATATTTAGTGTGTTTTTATTTTCAAACACAGCATTACTAAAAGCATTACCTAAAAGCGCTAAAGCTATATCAGGATATCTATTTCCTATTTCATAAATTCTTTTATATTCGTCTGTATACTCTACCATAAACCTAAATATCTTTTCTTTAGTATACTCACTATATGGAATAGTAACACCACTTTGTTTTTCAAGTTTAGGATATGTTCCCATAAGTATTTTAACAGTATCTTCAATAGTTGGTTCCATTACATCAACTTTCTGAAATCTTCTTAAAAATGCTCTATCTCTTAAAATATAACTTTCATATTCTTCAGTAGTAGTCGCACCTATCATTTTAATAGTACCTCTATCAAGTCCAGGTTTAAGCATATTAGCAAAGTCAACATTCAAATTACTTGTATTTCTACTTACAAGTAAATGCACTTCATCTATAAATAATATAATATTCTCTCTTTGTTTTAACTCATCAACAAGAATTTGTAGTTTATTCTCATTTACACCATCACTACTTACGTTACCTAATAAACTAGATATATTAATTTTAATTAAATCATAATTTTTTAAAGCATCAGGTACTTCGCCCTTTTGCATTCTATAACCTACACCTTCAACTATTGCAGTTTTACCAATACCAGGCTTACCAACAAGCATCGCACTTTTTTCAGGTGTTAACAAAATTAATAAAGTTTCTTTTATTTCTTTATCTCTACCAATAGCTGGGTCTGTCAAATAAAACTTAGTTTTTAAATTTTCTCCATAAGTATCAAGTACACTAAACTTTTTAGGTTCTTCAAAATTTAATACTTCAAATTCTTCGTTCATACTCATTCACCACTATTATTGTACCAAAAAAAAGCCCAAAATAATAGTAAAATTAAAATTTTTTAAAAAATTTAACATTTTCATTTGACAAATAACATATATTGATGTAGAATTATATACATGTGATGCCTGTTTAGCTCAGTCGGTAGAGCGCACGGCTGTTAACCGTTAGGTCGCAGGTTCGAGTCCTGCAACAGGCGCCATTTTTAAATATTAACTATTCTTCGGAATAGTTTTTTCTTTATTAACTGCGACAAAGGAGGTTAACATCCGTGATATTAAATGTAAGTGGAAGAACCGATATAGTAGCTTTTTATACTAAATGGTTTATGAATAGATATAAAGAAGGTTTTGTAGATGTAAGAAACCCATTTTACCCAATAAGCATTAGTAGAATATACTTTAATGATGTAGACTTAATTGTATTTTGTACTAAAAACCCAAGACCAATTATACCCTATTTAAAAGGTATCAAAAAACCTATAATATTTCACACAACTATTACACCATATAAAATAGATATTGAACCAAACGTAAAAGATAAAACCAAACTTATTAGTGACGTCATAGAGGTATCTAAAATAATTGGAAAAGAATTTACATATATTAGGTATGACCCAATATTCATAAGTGAAAAATATACTATAGAATATCATATAAAAGCATTTGATAAACTCTGTAAATTATTAAACGGACACGTAGAAAAAATAATAGTATCATTTATTGATAACTACCAAAATGTAAGAAAAAACGAAAAAATCCTAAACTTTAGAGAGTTCACAGAAAACGACTATAAACTAATCGGAGAAAATTTTAGCAAATCTGCAAAAGAAAACAACCTAACAGTACAAACATGTTTTGAAAATAGAGACTTAACAGAATATGGTTTTACTAAAGGAGAATGTTTAAGTCATGAACTAGCTTATATCTTAACTGGTAAAAAATACAAAAACTGGACTGCTAGAAAAGAACAAAAATGTAACTGTGTAGAAATGGTTGATATAGGTGTTTATAACTCATGCCCACATTTCTGCAAGTATTGTTATGCAAACTTTAATGAAGAAAAAGTAAAAGACAATTTTAAACTACATGACGACAAATCAAGCTTACTAGTCGGTCACATTACTAAAGAAGATATAATTAAAGTAAGAAGATAAAAGAAGTGAAAATAACATCACTCCTTTTATTTTTTAATAACTATTTTTATTAACAACACTTGATAATTTTTCATATTCTCCAGTCTCATTATTTAAAACATCTAAATCTTTAAAACTTTCAGTAGTTACTAAATTATCATTATCAGTTTTTACTTTTCTTAAACCATATTCAAAACCAATAATAGCATAAGAATTTTCTTCATTTTTATAAGATTTTTCATCTGTTAAATAAACTAAATAAAATTTATCTTTTTCAATTTGAACCTTTTTTCCTGTATATGAATCCACATATTTATATTTAACTTTTCTTCCTTCATTAAGTTTATTAATTTTATCTTTTTCACTATCTGTTAAACCTTCATAATATTTATCAAATTCCATAGTAGCACCTAAACGATAAAAATCAACTACTTTGTTTATTTCTAAATCACCCTTAAAAACTTTTAGAATTTTCATCTTACCATAAGTATAAGGTAAAACATATTGATTAGTAACATAACTATAATTATCACTTCCTGCCACTTCTTCTATTTTAACAAGAGCAACATATTTTACTGAATTAAAAATAACTGAATTATCAGAAAAATCCAAAAATGTATCAGCTTCACTATGTACTGTCAATATATTATCTTCTATAATTTCTTCATTAATTATAGAGTTTTCATTATTATTTTTTATATTAGTATTAAGTTCCTTTTTATTGTTACATCCAGTTAAAATTACCAACATTAAACCAATTATTAAAATTTTTTTCATAAATAAATTCCTTTCTTATTAATATAAACTATTTAAAGTGTTATGATCAATTAATTGAATAGTATTGACAGTTCTTCCAGCACCTGTCGGACACATTATACTATTCGGAATTGAATTGTTATGTGCAAGACCAAACGCGTGTCCAATTTCATGAGCAAAAGTGCCAGTGGCTGCAGCATTACTAACAGTGTCAAGAGATAAAACATCATCATTAAGATTTATAGTTGCTGAATACCAATCATAATAGTGTTGATCAACTTTAATTTCAGAAGAATTATAAAAAGAAGTGCTTGCCAACACATTAGAAGAATCATTTCCAAAATAAGAACCATAACGATTATATATATCAATTTTAGACCCATTGCTAGAACTAACGTATACATATTCAAATTTGTTTAAGCCAAAACCAGTATTATCCCAATTAGTAACAGCATTTTTAATTAAACGTTGATAATATGTTGCATAGGGATGTGTTTTATTATCAATATAAATAGAAACATTCCCGATACCACCAGTCATTTTGTGCCCATATACGTTGCCTAATGTTACAGCAGAGATTTTAAGAGTAAAAAATAAAGAGCAGGTCAACAGATAAATAAAAATAAAGATTTTCTTTTTCACTAACATTTTCCTTTCTAATATAATTATAACATTTAGTTTTATTTTTATCAATATCAAAAGATTTATCTCTATTATAATCTTAACAAAAGAAGATATAATCAAAGTAAGAAAATAAAAAAAGAAGAGTTAATAATTAGTTGCTCTTCTTTCTTGATAAGCTTTTCCATGCTTACATACAGGACACACTTCTAATGCTTCTTTGCTTCTATAAACATGTCCACAATTTCTACAAATCCAAATAGTTTCTTCTTCACTTTCAAAAACCATATTGTCTTCTACTCTACTAATAAGTTTTAAATATCTCTCTTCATGCTCTTTTTCAATATCTCCTACCATTCTAAATAATTCAGCGATATCAAGAAATCCTTCTTCTTTAGCAGTTTCACTAAACTCTTTATACATATCAGTCCACTCATAGTTTTCTCCATTAGCAGCATCTTTTAAGTTTTCTAAGGTACTAGGAACACTCCCGTCATGTAATGCCTTAAACCATAACTTAGCATGTTCTTTCTCATTATTAGCAGTCTCTTCAAATATTGCAGCTATTTGCTCATATCCTTCCTTTTTAGCTTTACTTGCATAGAATGTATACTTATTTCTAGCTTGACTTTCTCCTGCAAAAGCAGTCATTAAATTTTTTTCTGTTTTACTTCCTTTTAATTCCATTATAATTCACTCCTTCTTTATAATTATACCAAATTAAGTAATAAAAGAAAAGCGAACACAATAAACTTTTATAAGAAATAATGGTGAAATATATGGACGACTTATTTACTCTTAATCCAAAAATATCAAGTGCAATATGTATTCTAATAGGATATTTATTAATAGATGATTTAACAGCAAACGAACAAAACGTAGTTGGTAACTGGTTAATGTTAATAAGTCAAATCTTAATCACAAACGCTGCAGCTCAAGCACTAATTGAAAGACGAGTTCATGGACCTATAATGAACACCAATAGTAAAGAAGTAAAAAATTCTTACGATCCAATTAAATACAATATTGAAACATTAAGAAATGTACTAAAAGAAATATACCCAGACCAAATGAAAAACGTATTTAACAATTTAAAACAAGGCATAGGCTCAATGGAAGATAAATACAATAACTTACACAACTAAAAAGAACCTATAATTCTTTATATAAGTTCTTTGCATTATCATATTCTTTCTTAATTTTAGTTTCATCTGCAGTTTCTAAAGTATACCATCCCTTAACAAAAGCTAAATCATATAACTCTCTTGCTAAAGCCTTAGTTTCCTTAAATATCTTAAATATTTTTTTATATAGAACTTTATTACTCATCTCATCTATTGCAATACTATAGTTATTACTATTATTTTTTTCACTCTGCATTATATCATTTAAAATATCTAAATCATTCATTTCTTTAGTACTACTAACTTCTACTTTCTCATTTCCTATCTTACTCATAATTCCTCCTAACTTATAATTTCCAATAGCATTTCATAGTGACTCTTATGTACTTCATTAACTTTCTTTAAAAGTTCTTTTACATCTTTATCACCTACTAACTTTAAATACTCTTTACTCTTCTTAGCCATAACTAAATTCCAGCTAAGCATATCTTTAATATAACTTAAATCTTTAGTACTAATTATATTAGGTACTTCTTTCATTTTATCACTCTCCTACTTATATTATTTTCTAAACACCCACAATAATACTTCCTATATCTACCAATATATTTTTTAAAACACTGTATATACTATTTAATGTGAATATTTTAAAAATAATTAGCACTCACTATTGACAAGTGCTAATAAAGGTAGTATAATGATAATTGTAAGGAGATGATATTATGAGTTTATTACCAGGAAGATTTTATTTAGATGATTTCTTTAATGATTTTGAACCAGAAAAAAAAGTTATGAACATGAATTGTGATATTTATGAGAAAGAAGGTAAATACAACATCGTAATGGATATCCCAGGATTTGACAAAAAAGATGTTAAAATTGAAGTTGAAGATGGATATCTTACAATATCTGCTCACAAGAGTGAAAAACATGAAGACAAAGATAAACACTACATTAAAAGAGAAAGATATTCTGGTTCATTCAAAAGAGAATTCTATATTGGCGATGTAAATCATGAAGATATCAAAGCTGAATTTAAAGATGGAACATTAAGAGTAATAGTTCCAGAATCCCCTAAGAAAGACAACAAAAAACTTATTGATATTGAATAAATCTAAAACTAAGGAGCAACCGCTCCTTAGTTTTTTCTACTGAAAGATTTTACACACAAAAGAAAAATCTTTCACTTGAAATGAAAGACTTACTTCTTTTCTTTTTCTTCACGCTCTAATTGTTTATAATCAATTTTACCCAAATTAGTTCTAGGTAAACTACTTCTAAACTCTATTTGATAAGGCTGACTATACTTAGCAAGATACTCTAAACATAGTTTCTTAATTTCTCTTCTAACAGTGTCTTCTCTTGCCCCACTCTTTAATACTACAAAAGCTTTAGCTACTTGAGATTTATAAGGATGATCTACTCCTATAACACAAACTTCTTCTACCATAGGATGTTTTATAATAACACTCTCAATATGATTAGGATACAAATTATACCCACTTGATATAATAATTCTCTTAAGTCTACCATCAAAATAAACAAACCCGTCTTCATCCATCTTACCCATATCTCCAGTATGAAGCCACACTACATTGTCTTTATCTTTTTCTAAAACTTTCTTAGTCTCTTCTGGATCATTCAAATACCCTAGCATTACATTAGGTCCACTTATAAGAATTTCCCCCACAGTATTTGCTGGAACTTCCTTATTAGTTTCAATATCAACTATCTTATATGTGCAATCTTGACAAGGTATACCAGTTGAGCCTAATTTCTGATGTTTATCAGGTAAAAAGCTGCTAGCCCCTGACCCTTCAGTTAACCCGTATCCTGGTCTAACAGTCGCACTAGACCCTCTTTCCCTCATAAACTTATCAACTTTAGTCTTTAATTCAGCACTAACAACATCTCCTCCTGTAATAATACATTTAACAAAAGACATATCCATATTTTGTAAGCTAGCATCATTAATCATAGTTTGTAATAATGCTGGCACACCTACTATATAATTAGGTTTATACTGCTTAATTAACCTACCAAACGTTTTATAATTAAACACAGGAATAAGTATACAAGTAACCCCATAAGTTAAAGGTGTATGTATGCACACATCAAGCCCAAATGCATGAAATATTGGCATAATTGTTAAAACAGTATCCCCATCTTTTACTGGAGTTATCATAGTACCAGTTTGCATAGTCGCAGCATTAAAGTTTCTATTACTAATTACTATCCCCTTAGGTTTACCTGTTGTTCCACCACTATATAAAATTACTGCTCTATCAGTAGTCTTTCTCTTAACCTTATACTCTCCATCATATAAGTATCCAAAATCAATAAAACTACTCCAACTAAGTAAATACTCATTATTATAGTCTACCTTAATCTTTCTACCCTGTGTAAGCTTATAAGCATATTTTGTAATTGTACTCATCTTATCTGCAGCAGACAAAACAACAACTAATTCTACACTAGTATTCTTTATCACATTTAATAACTTATCCAAAGTAATATCTATACAAAAAACATACTTACTTTTAGATAAACACAAATAATTTTCTATCTCTTTTTCAGCACTCAAAGGATGTATCATATTACTAACTGCACCTATCATATTAATCGCGTAAAACAAAACTACTGCTTGTGGGATATTAGGAGAACACACTGTAACTATATCGTCTTTTTTAACCCCAATACTCTTTAAACTCCTAGCGCATTCTTCTATCTCTTTCATTAACTTTTTAAATGTAGCATTAGACCCATAATACTCATAAGCCATATTATTAGGGTTTTTTTCAGCACTCTCTTTAACAAACTCCCATAACATCTTTTCTGGATAATCAAAACTCTTTGGTGTCCACTCATCATAATACTTAACCCATGGTTTACTAATACTTAAGTTTTGTTGTTTCTCTAATCTTTTCATTTACGTTCTCCTCTAGACTTTCTGGCTTATTAAGAATATCTTGCATTAACTTAACAGCCTTAACAAAATAAACTCCATCTGCTATTCTCTCATCTATATTAATACCAAATTCACAAAGGTATCTCTTTTCTTGTTTACCATCTATTAAAACGTACTGTTCCTTTATTTCACCAATAGTCGCAAGTATACTACTTGTTCCAAAATCAGTCAAATTATGATATATTGCTCCACTCTTAATACTTCCCAAATTACTTACAATACAAGTGCTGTAATACAAGTTATCATCAATTAAACTCTTTGGAAGTAAGTCATGTCTGTCCATCCATTTAATAATCCCAACTACTGGACTTAATATAAAACCAGGTAACTTAGCTATAATGTTCATACTGTTATTAGTCCCACTTTCCTTTGCATTTCTAACGTTTTCTACAGCCTTCAAAGTTTTCTCTTTAATTGAAAATAAATTATCATTTTCTTCTATCTTAATAACAGACAAAATCTCTTTAGCTTTATCTTCATAATTAACTTTAGCTGTAAAAGCAATACTAACATCTTTTCTATCATAAAATCTTTTATTAACAACAAATCTATTTAACAAAGGTTTATTATAAATTGTCTTAGCAATAAGTGTCATAAATAAATGAAAATATGTAATATCTTTCTCTTTCTTTTTTAAGTTATCCATATACTTAACTAATTCTGTTACATCAAGTAACTGATTAATAAACACATCACTATCACATCTATTAGGCTTAATATAAGGCATTAATACGTGCATTGCGTCTAAATTTTTTACTCTAATTCCATCTCTTCTATTCATTACTCTAACCTCTTTTCTTATGTTCTACTTTATATAATACTCTAAGTACTAATTTACTAGGTAAAACTCTTCCAAAAAAAGAACCAAGTTTAACATCTAATCCAGGAAGTATTAATAATTTCTTCTTAAACATCATATCAATAGCATACTTACTTACATACTCTGGTGTTTTACTTCTAATACTAAAGTGCCCACCTGCAACATTATTAAAGTTAGTTTTAACTGGCCCTGGACACAAGCATGACACATTAACTCTACTTTTTTTACGTCTTAACTCCTCATATATGCCTAGAGTATAGCTTCTTACATAACTTTTAGTAGCATAGTATGTATTTAATAGTGGTCCACCAGGAAGTAAACCAGCGATACTAGCAACGTTTAGAATATAGGCATTACTACACTCTTCCATATATTTTAAGCAAGTCTTAGTAATTTTATGCAGACTAGTTACATTAACTTTAACCATATCCATTTCTCTATCTAAGCTTACCTCGTCGTAAAAACCAAAAGCGCCAAACCCAGCACAATTAATAACCACTTCAAACTTTTCTCTTAAAATATACTCACATAATTTCTTAACTTCACTATCATAAGTTAAATCACACACATAAACTCTAGACCTTTTAATACTCTCACTTACCTTAAGTAGTTTGTTTTCATCCTTACTAACAAGAACAACTTCATGTCCTAAACTACTCAAATACTTAGCCATCTCTAGTCCAATCCCACTAGAGCCACCTGTTATTAAACATCTCATTGCCATCACTCTCTAAAACCATTTTACCATAGATTTAACTAAATGAACAGAACTTTTTTAGTTATATACTTTCAAAAAAATTAATTAATTTCTTAATTATAACATCCACAGATATATTTAACCAATTATACTCCTTTAATTTTAAGTTAGTATAAATTCTTTTACTATATAATATTTCTCTTAAACTATCACTTACATCTTTCATATTTTTTTCTTCAAAATTCTCATTATTGAATACATAACATTCAAAATATTTAACAACTTTTTTAACATCAATAGAATAACTTATTAAATAATAAATATCAAACACATCTTTATATCTAGTAGTTTGTTTTCCAAACCGCAGTAAAGATAAAACTTTTTCAACTATTATTTGTTCTTTAGAATTAATTAACAATTTCACTTTTTCATTTGAAGATTTTAAATCAAAATAATACTCCTCTTGAATTAAATTAAAATTTTTATGAACACCTATATCAATTTTAGTTTCTAAAACATTCCCAAAGAAATCCCTAAGTTCAACATAAACTCTTTTACCATTATAATCTTGATGTTTCAAAGGTATTATATTACCTTTAATAGAAATATTCACTCCGTCTTCACCACTACATAAACTTCCAATAAATTCTCTAATTCTATCATCTTCTAAAGAATACTTAATAAAATCTAAATCTATATCTCTAGTAGTTCGTCTCTTATCTTTAGAAATACTATGCATTATAACTCCACCTTTAAGAGTAATATTATCTTTATACTTGCTCTTAAAAAGTTTATAAATAAATACATCCTGTCCTGCCAAAGAACTTGCCGTTTTATACTGATAACCAAGTTCAGTATACTTTTCTATAAGTTTTTCAAAATTTAACAACTATAACACCTCATTCCATATAATATTAGATAGATTATCTTCATTTTTATATAACTTTAAATACTTATCAACCTTTCTAAAATTTAGTTTATCACTAATAACCCTATAATTACGAATTATTTCTTTATAATACTCTAAAGACATTTTATTTTTATTTCTAACAAGCTCAACTAAAAGTCTCTCTTTGTCATAAATATAAAAACTTCCATCTTTAACCCTTTCAAGTACTTTTCCACTTTCAAATCTTCCTTTAGGCACATAATACTGTTTAACATTTTTATTTTTAATCTTTCTTGCATTACTCAAAGTAGCCAAAGTAGTAACAGTAGGTACAACATCAGTCAAATCATAATAATAAAAAGCACTTTCCATAGTAACAATAGAACTCTTATATTTTTTAGAATAAACAACCAAATCGTCTCCAACTAATGTATCAGAATAAATTCCAGTTTCCAATTTATAAAGTTTTTTATTTAAAACTAAAGTTTCTATCTCTTTTCTACTCTTCTTTTTCAAGAGTTCACTATAATTATAAATCATTCCAACCACCATGTCAATTATAACACAATGTCGGGTTATTTTCAATAATTTACCCGACGTTATGTTATAAAGTCACACATAACCATTTAACCCATATACTATAATTGAAAGTGAGGTTATATGAAAAAAATATACTATTATGTTATAAGTATTTTTATTTTAGCTATTTTAGGTTTTACAGGAATATATTATAAATTTAACAAAGAAGAAGATATTGTTAAAGTCAAAGTTGCAGAAGTTACCCATAGTGTCTTTTATGCACCATTCTATGTAGCGCTTAATAATAACTACTTTGAAGGTTTAGAAGTTACTAAAACTCTAACAAGTGGGGCTGACAAAGTAGCAAGTGCAGTATTAAGTGGAGACACAGATATTGGTTTGTCTGGTCTTGAAGCAACTATTTATGTTTACCAAAATAATGCTAAAGACTATCTAAAAAGTTTTTCTTCTCTTACAAAAAGAGATGGACAATTCTTATTTGGAGACTGCAAGTACAAAGATAATTTTAATGTTGATATATTAAAAGGAAAAAAAGTTTTAGCTGGCCGTTCTGGTGTTCTGTTCTAAACTTATAATACTTTAATAATAAAAAAAATAATATCATAAGTTTTATATACGAACAACTGGTCTACTACTAAACTTATAATATTATAATAATCTAAATTTATAATTGATTTCCACAGTCTTATCTTCACTTATAACTATCTTATCTATTAGATTAACTAATAACTCTCTTGATGGATTTTTTAAAGAAAGGAACTCTTTCATTTGTTTAACTGTCATTTCAGTTTCTTTTTTTATATCTTCATCACCTATATTAGATATTTCTTTTTCTAATTCTTGTTTCTTAGATGATAATTCTTCTAATTCTCCCTTAAACTTTAAAGTTACTCTTTGATATTGCTCTGCTGTAATAAAACCATCCATCTTATCAACATATGATTTATCTATATAGTTATTAACTTGATTTATTTTTAAATCCATTTTAGATAATTCTCTCTTTAGTTTATCTTGTTGATTACTTTTTCTTTTTTCTTCATTAACCTTACTTTCAAAAGTAGTAACATCTATATACTCTTTACACATCTTCCTAAGTTCTTCTAATACCGCAGTTTCCAATTTATCGTAATTCATAGAATGAGGAGTACATAAACCAAATTTACTATGAGCAGTATAGTAACAACAAACACAATATTTTCTTTTCTTATCACTACTTGTGTTTATACCAATACTATGTCCACATTCTTTACAATAAAGAAAACCTTTCAATAAATGGTCATTCTTATTTTGTGGGTCGTTTTTATTCTTCTGTAATAAATCTTGAACCGTATTAAAGGTTTCTTCATCAATAATAGGTTCGTGAGTATTCTTGATTATAATCCAATCTTCTTTTGGAACTCTAATTTCTTTTTTAGATTTATAACTTACTTTTTTTCTTCTACCTTGTGTTAGATGTCCTATATAAGTAGGATTTTGTAATAATTCATCAATTGTTCTAGGGCACCAAAACTTGGATGTTTGTGTTTTAGTACCTCTTATCAAATTAGCATGGGTACTTGGATTAGAGATTCCCTCTTTAGTAAAAATATCTGCTATACCTCTAGTACCATAACCTTGTTTTGCTAAATTAAACATTCTTATTACAATATTTCTTACCTCTTCATCGACAATTAACTTATGTTTATCGTTAGGATCCCTTTTATAACCATAAATTCCTTTCCACCCAGTATATTGACCTTGTTCTTTCTTTGACCTCATTGTTTTTTTAATTTTCTTAGAGGTATCTTTTAAGTAATAATCATTAAATACTAACTTAAATTGTAAAAAATCTAATCCAGGAGTTTCATATAAGGTATCTACATCATCATTTATAGCAATATATCTAATTCCTTTTTCTGGGAAAATTCTTTCAATATATTCACCCATAGAAATATAATCTCTACCCATACGTGATAAATCTTTAGTGATTATAGTATCTATTTTTTTGTCTTCGATATCTTTCATCAATTTATTCCATCCAGGTCTATCGAAGTTTCCACCAGTATAACCATCATCACTATAATCATAATCTATAAGAATTATATCATCCTGTTTACTAACATAGTTTCTGATAAAATCCTTTTGATTAACTATACTTTCACTTTCTACATTATCTCCATCTTCTCGAGATAATCTAGGATACATGGCAGCTTGATATACTTTTCCCACGTCATACTAACTCCTTTCATAAATTTTATATTATCATTAAATTATATAGTCTTATCTTCTAAACAATACTTTATCAAATAAAATTCTATAATTTCTTGTAAAGTCTTACCATTATCATTAAATACATTAACAATTTTCATTATTTACCACCTTTCGCTTATAGTAAATAATACGAATTTAGTGGTATTTTTTGACCGATGTATATGTTTTTTTATAAATATAGTTATTTTTCTTCTCTAACTAACTTATAAAAAGTAGTTTGTTTTAAACCTAATAACTCCATAGATTTTCTTGCTGTAATTTCATTATTCTTCCATTTATAAATAACTTCATTCCAATTACTAGGATATTCTATTCTTTTTCTTCCAAATTTAACTCCCTTAGATTTAGCAATATCTATACCTTCATGTTGTCTTTGTTTAATAAATGTTCTTTCTTGCTCTGCTACATAAGATAAAACTTGAAGTATTAAATCACTAATAAAATTACCTAACAAATCTTTATGTTTTGTAGTATCTAGTAAAGGCATATCAATTACTTTTATATCAGCCTTAATATTTAAAGTAATATCTCTCCATTCATTGATAATCATATTATAATTTCTACCTAATCTATCTATACTTTTAATTACTAATAAATCATTTTCTCTTAAAGCATTCTTAAGAACTAAGTATTGTTCACGATTAAAATCTTTACCACTTTGTTTTTCTACAAATATAAATCTTTCATCGCAACCATTTTCTATCAGAGCCTTAATTTGCCTTCCTAAATTTTGGTCTTTACTTGAAACTCTAGCCAGTCCATAAGTCCTGTTATTCATAAATAATCTCCTCCACGGGCACTATACTATGAACTGTTTAAAATGTCCACTGATAATTTACAAACCTTTGAAAATTAAAAAAATATATATTCCACCCACTAAAACAATACGATTTAATAGTGGGTGGAATATCATGATTTTTTAACCATATATTTACATATATTCAGATACAAAAGAATATATGGCAATAACTTTTTCTTTATCGCTTTTCTTATAGTCGTTAAGAACTCTTAAAATTCTTTTTCTTAATTCTTCATTACATGTAGCGTTTTGTTCTAATAGTTCATTTACTTTTTTTTTAAAAAGCAATCATTACAGCAATGTTCTCGACTTATAAATTCTACAAGATTACCTATAAAGTCATTATTATCTTCTTATTTATCCTCCTTTGCCCATTTTGAGTTAATATCAATATGTACCATTCCATCAATATCTGAATAACTCTCAAACTCATTTATCGATATTTTCGTACATTTTTTCCAATCTTTAGCAACTATATCATCAAATACATAAGTTTCTTTTGATCCATTTAAGTAAACTATTTCGATTTTAAAAACCGAAAATACTTTATTTTCATCGAAAAGTGTATTTATGGTTTTCATGAAAACATTTCTATCCCTAATATCATCCATTTTGAAATCTAAACAAAATCTATCCATGACAAATTCGTTATCATTTTCGCTGCTCGCTTTTCCAATTTTACTGTCTATCATTTTTACTGCATTTCCAGGTATCGACAATGCAGGATTAGATTTTAAATCACTATCCCACATTAGTACCTCCTTGATATTATCTATACTTCTTATTTCTAATTTATTCATATTTATTCTTCTCCAAATCTTTCTATTTATTTTAAAGTTGAGATTTTACTCAAACTGTATTATACTAGTATTGGTATTTTGCAATAATACTAGTACTAGACTTGAGATTAGGGTGCAACTAATCTCTAGTCTTTTTCTTATCCATTTTCTTAATGTAGGTATCGAAGCTAGTTTTTGGAACTTCTCTTCTATAAATACTACACTTACTTTTAGTAACTGTGTAATTTCTATCAGCACTCTTTTCAAATTCCAATCGAATCGACTTTACATCATTGTTAGCTGTTAATTCACTAAAGTTAAAAGCTTTTCCCTTTGCGTTAGTAATAGGGATAACTACTTTTGCCTTATCTTTTAGATTAAGTACTATCGTTTTTAATGCTGGCATAGTTTTCCTCCTTTCCTTAGCAATTGACATAAGTAACATTTGATGTTATACTTATATCAACAAACACACAATGTTTTCAGCAGAAACAACTCTTGATGTTATACCTATATCAGTTAACACACAATGCTATGTGGTTTGTGCATTCATAATACCACGATAGAAAACACCTGTCAATAGTTATTTTAAGTTTTTTTGCAACAATCAGCAGTTGCTTTATAAACATAAAGAGAAAGGAATAATAAATTATATGGGAACAAATGAAAACTTAGTAAATCTATTTACTAAAAGAATGAAGCAATTACGATTAGAAAAAGGAGCAAAAGAGAATAAGGAGTTAACTCAAGTAGCAGTAAGTGAAGCTTTAGGAATTCACGTTAATACTATTCGTAGTTACGAGTCTAGCACTTTAAATCAAATACCTAAAATAGAGCAACTAATGAAAATTAAAAATTATTATAATGTTTCATATGAATACTTACTTGGAGAAACTGATATTAAAAGTTCTAATTCAAGTATGCAATTTATATGTGATGAAACAAACTTAGACGAGGACTCAATACAATATTTAAAAACACTAGATAAAGACGATGAACTAATATTTAATATACAAGCCCTTATTAAAAGCACAAAGGAATATAGAAACAAAAAAGAAGACAACCATTAATTTGATTGTCTTTTCTTATACTTAAAAATAATCTATATCATACTTCTTCTTTAACCTATTTAATGAAATAGGAAGTTTATGATGAATAAATCTTATATCATAATTTAGATTATACAATTCATTAAAACTCACATAACCGAATTCAGTATCACTAATCTTACAATAATCAAAGAATATAAAATTGTTTTCTTCACGACCTCCCTCGAATAATAACCAATAAATATTTTGATTAGGGATAAATACTTCTAATATTGCTTTTTTTATCTTTTACATCATCTTGTGAAGATAAAGGATACTTCTGAACATTTTGCCTAACTTTTCTCAACTTCACGTATAAGTTCATAATTTTTTAAAGTGTATTCAGTCAGTCCATCACTAATAGTAATTATATTATTAGCAGCAGAAGTAGGATTGACTAAATTAACTTTCTCTAAAGGTATGATATATACACCATCATTAACTTGACATATACCATTTTCATACTGAGCACAACCATAATCACAAACACCATTATCTAAAATGTCTATTTTTTTAGCAGATAAAGCATTTCTATATGGAGTACTATTAAAAGTAAATAGCGGTACATATCCAAACTCAATACCATTTATATAAACATTATAATCTCTAACGTCAAAGTTAAATTTCTTTAGCGTATTAAATATTTTATTAGTAGAATTAGTAAATATCTTTTGAATTAAATTATATTTTTCAGGGGTATCCATATTATAATCACTATCTTTATTTATACCAGTTTCTAATATAATATAACATTCTAATTCTTTACTATCATTCATATTACAAGTGTATACATCATCATAATTAGGATCCTTTTTCAATTCTTCCCATAACTTAGAATAATAATCATCATTACTAACATTCTTGATTTCTTCATTGTTTTTAACTTCGTTTAGAAGTTCCTTTTCTTTAGTAGCATCAATATATTCAATAGTAATATAATCTTTACTCTTAATACTTACATTATCAGAAGTCTTAACTTTAACACCATTTGAAGTATCAAAGCCTTTTTCTTTTGAAGTATTATAAATATTATCAATACTATCATTTAGATTTTTACCTTTAACATCTATATTATTATAAATACTTATACAGTCATCATTCAAGCAAGCAACATCACTTACTTTATTATCTCTTACAGTAAGCACAAATGATGGATTGATTTCAACAAATACATAATCAGTGCGTTCCTTAGAAACTTCGTTAATGATACCACTAAATTTCTTAGTATTTGCTTCATCTATTTTATTACTGATGAAACGATAACCAAAGAATAATAGTAGAGGTATTGAAACTATCAATATAATTATTATAAATAACTTCTTCTTTTTACCTTTTGTTTTATTAACTTCTTTCTTATTCATTTAACATCACTACCTTTTCTTTCAATTAACTATCAAAATATTTTTTATTGTTTCTTGAATTCGGAACCTATACCATTAAACACACAATAAATATTTTTAGAGTCTCTCACTCGCTCACAATAACCTAATTGTCTTCCATACTCAGTTTCTATAAAAACTTTTTTTCCAACATAATTACTATAGTATGTAACATCATCTTCATCCGTAGACATAATCACTTTATCACCATTTATACATATCTTTAATGTTTCAGTACTATAACAACCACTAATTTTATCATTCTTAAGTATAAAATAACAAACAAATATAACAATAAATCCTGTAATTATAAAAACTGCTATATTACCAATTTGAATTAGTTTTAATAACTCATTGTTATTAACTGTTTTTTTATTTTCAATAGGCTCATTAACATCTTCTCTAATCTTTGCTTTACAATAAACACATTCCATTGCTTTGTCGCTTATTTCTTTTCCACAACTTTTACATTTTATCAAAGCCATAATCTACTACCTTTCTAAATCTTCTATTTATCCTTATCAAGCTTATTTAAACTACTTAAAAGGCTATTTAGTTTCAATAATTCTTTATTTGTGCCAGTAGTTTTAGCAATCTCAATAGGAGCACCACAATTAGAGCACTCTTTCTCATTATTATCCAATATAATAAGATTATTACATTCACTACAATAGAATATATCTTTGTTTCCATCTACAGGATTTCCACATTTTTTACAACACTTAGCGAAACTAGAAACATCGTGTCCACACTCATCACATTTAAACATAGCCATATTATCACTCCTTAACATAAAATAAAAAGAACACAAAGGTACTACTTGTGTTCCGATACTGCTATGTTGGCTTTTACTACATACTACTAAATTATTATTAAACCAACACTTTACTACAATGTCAGAATTGAGTACTGCTTTTACCGACAATATAATTGTATAACATTACCTTTAGTTTGTCAATACATTTTTGTATTCAATATTTCGAATACAAATTATAAATATATGAATAACCACCAAAAAATATTACAATAATACATATGAAAGGGATGATACTATGGATAAATTTCAACCTATTAAAAAACAACTTCTTAACGATAAACTAGTTATATCTATTAGAATAGAAGAAACAAAACTAAATGAAATAGATAAATTAGCAAGTTTAACAGATATAAGTAGAAATGAACTTATAAACCAATGTATCGACTTTGCTTTAGATAATCTTAACACTAAGAAAGAAGAAGATAAAGAAAACAATTAGATATAAAAATCTAGTTGTTTTTTTTATTTATAATGTTTCATCTTTAAAGGTTTATCACAAGTAATCACTAGATTATATTTAATCTCTAGTGTTTCTTCAACATCCTTTCTAATATTTGAAAATTCTACCCTTACATTCAATACATCACATATACTATTTACATATTGTTTTAGGGCTTCATCTATTATTAAATTATACTTATACAAACTAGCAAGCTGTCTAGGTATAACTTCTTTCATAACTTCAATTAAATATTTATCATAATCTTTATAATACAAACTAACTCTTTTTTCATAATCTCTGTCATCACACATATAATATCACTCCTACATATAATTATCATACATAATAGGAATTATAACAACAAACTTATTTCCTTATACCAGTAAATACACATAAATAGATATCATTAACTATATGAATAAAAGGAGAATACCTAGTTATATTATATACATCTTTAGTTAAATCTTCATAAAATACTTCTAATATTCCAACTTTATCTTCTTTAGTTATAAAATCTAAATTATATAATCCTAAACTAACTTTTCCAATATAGACTACTAAATAACCAGTAATATATTTATTATCTTCATCATACATAGGATAGGTACTAATATCAAAGTTTTCAATAGCGTTACAAGACAACATCAACGGATCACTAGCACCATCATACTTAATAGATACAACAGTTATTTTAGGAATATCTTCTACATTATAGAAATTATAATTAGATGAAAATTTTAATTTCTTTACTTGATTTTCAGTTAAACAAATTCTAACTCCTTTTTCAGTAATAAATATTTTATCTTTCTTAGTATTCTTATCAAAAGTCAGTTTATTACCTCTACTATCTAAAAATACATTACCTTTAACATATCTACTTCCATTATACAATAACATAATTAACTCCTCATAAACTAACAAATTATATAATTTATCGTCCAATTACATTAAATAATCCCTTATATTACGTGATGCCTAATAATTTACGATAACATATAACTCTTCATACACTTAAATATATAAATAAAAGAAATTTTACATCATATAAAAATAAACGATTTTAACACGTTATTTTAAGTTATTCATCATTACTACATCAATTACACTAATTAGATATTACCAACGTGTTAAAACTTAAATAAACACGAAATAATAGTGTGATACAATTTAATCATTATAAAAGAGTATGACTTACATCATACTCTTACTGATGGTTTCGTATATATTAGTATGAAGAAGATACATCATCTAAAAGATTAAAAACCAACTCTGGTTCTTTATCTTCCTCTCTAGGAATTCTTCTCGAGTTATAATATTTTCTGACAATAACATTTAACTCATTACCATCACTATCCAAAACTTGGATAGCAGACTCAAATGTTGGTTCATCCGAACCAACATTTTTTAATGCTTCTTTATGTTCCATTTCTTCCTTAGTTGGTTTCTTTAAACCTCTTGATGGTCTAAATATTCTAAAATTAGGAGGATACAAATCTAACCTAGCACCTTTTACATAATACTTAGGTGATTTTAACTCTTTACCAGTTTCAGCATCTAGATAAACTTCCTTTATAAATAGTTTCTTTTTAATAACTTCTTCATAAGTTATATTACATTCTTCAACAGGTAAATCACTCAAATGAGCAGTGAAATAAGCCCCTAGATCTTCTATGTTACCATATAATGGAGATACTTTAACATAACCTTTTCCCCACATTTTTATAATATCATTATAATCAATATATGGAGCAATATCTTCCCATATAAAAATTATATGAGCATGAAAGGATCCTCTTGCTTGAGGTTCACATACCTTTATATTTTCAGATTTACCATACCTATAATTGAAATTCTTAACAAATAGATTAACATCTTTATCAAACTTCTTAGTATCTGTCATATTATCCTTATAAGTTAAAGTTATCATTTTACATTTTCTAACATCCTCACAGTTAACATTGATAGCTACTCTTATCTTTCTAAAAGTTTTCCTTAAAGATTCTTTTCCTTGAGACCTATTTTCAATTTGTTTCTTACAAGGTTTAATTTCTCCAGTTTCAAGATTTTGAAACATACGATTAGGCAACAACTTAATCCTACACTTATTATTCTTATTCTTAACATACAATATCTCTTTTAACCAAGAATTATATGTTATCAACGTCACTTCTTCTCTTAAACCAATATTATAATCTTTTAACTTCTTAATCTCAGTTCTCATATTTATAACCTTTACTGGCTATAAATAAACTCTTAGCAATGTTTATTACTAAACTTTTCAACTTCTTCTCCTTATAATCTATCTCTATATCTAAATCTAATTCGTTTAACTAGATTTAACTGAATATATATTTTTTTCCTATTATATATTCCTTAATAAATAATAATATAGATATCACGGAGGAACATTTTCATTGATATAATACTTTAATATAATCATTATCAACACTCCTTATCTAAACTCACATTTAGTGAATTCATTATAAATATACGAATGCGATGACTACATTGAATAAAAAAAGATAATTTCTTATCTTTAATATAAATTTCTTTCATTTTACAAGAAATAAACACATTATAAGTTTTGTATCAGAAGTGGGGGTATGCCATCAATGGTATTCTTGTATGCTCTACACAAAAACAATATAAATATTAAAGATGTTAACGTTGACTTATCAGTTGACTTTGCAAACCTAAGTGGAGCATATATTGGAAAACAAGGAGACTTTGTTAACTTGTTTGAACCAAACGCATTAGCTTTAGAAAAAGAAGGTTATGGATGTGTACTTTCAAGCATCGGACTTATGAGTGGAGAACTTCCCTATACAGTATTCCATGCTAAAAAAAGTTACATAGAAAATAATAAAGATACAATTAAAAAATTTACTAAAGGTATTCAAAAAGGTTTAGACTTCGTAAAAAATAATGATGCAACTAAAATTGCAGAAGTTATAAAAAGTGAATTTACAAGTACTAGCTTTGAAGACTTAGTAAGTGTTGTAGAAAGATACAAAAACGCTGACAGTTGGTGGGAAAGTACAGTTATCACTGAACGCGCATTTAATAATTTACTTGATTTAATGGAATACAATGGAGTGTTAAAAAGTACTGTTAATTATAACGACTTGGTTTATAATGAATGAAATACTAAAAATTAAACACTTACACAAAACATATAACAGTATATCAAACGAAACACTAGCAGTAAGTGATACATCATTTACTGTATATGATGGGGAGTTTGTCTCATTAGTAGGCTCAAGTGGATGTGGAAAAAGTACCATACTAAACATAATTGCAGGACTAGATAACGACTACACTGGCTTAGTTAAATTTAAAAGTGGCACAACAACAAGCTATATGCTCCAAGACGATACCTTATTTCCTTGGCTTAACGTTCTTGATAATGCATTACTCGGTTTAAAAATACAAAAAAAACTAACAACTGAAAAAATTAACTACGTTAAGGGCTTGCTTACAAAATATGGATTAAAAGACTTCATGTACAAAAAAGTAACAGACTTAAGTGGTGGTATGAAACAAAGAGTAGCCTTAATACGAACAATTGCTACAAAACCAAACTTAGTACTATTAGACGAACCCTTTAGTGCACTTGACTACCAAAACAGACTAAAAGTCAGTGTAGACGTATATAACATACTAAAAAAAGAAGGAATAACTACAATTATGGTAACTCATGACTTATCAGAAGCTCTAAGCATAAGTTCAAAAGTAATAGTAATGAGTAAAAGACCAACTAAAGTAAAGAATATTTATAACTTAAACTTTGACAAAAACTTGTCTCCTTTAGAAAGAAGAAAAACTAGTATATTTAACGAATACCTAGACTTGCTATGGAGGGATATAGATGAGTGATAGTAGAAAAAAATTCCTAAGATCCTACCGAAAGAACAAACTAATTATTAAACTATCCCAAATATGCCTAGCATTATCTTTCTTACTAGTCTGGGAAGTATTAGCTAAATATGAAATAATAAACTCATTCATAACAAGTTCTCCTAGTAAAATAGTAGTAACTATAATAAACCTACTTATAAAAGATAATCTAATATACCATATATTTATAACCTTATCAGAAACACTAATTGCATTTATTATAACCCTAATAATAAGTTTAACTTTAAGTATACTAATATATAAAAGTCCTACATTAGACAAAATAATAGACCCATATCTAACAGTAATAAATAGTTTACCTAAAGTAGCTTTAGGACCACTTCTAATAATATGGGTAGGGGCTAACTATAAAAGTATAATATTGATGGCTATTCTAATAAGTATAATTGTAAGCATTCAGTCAATTAGCATAGGCTTTAAAAGTACTAACACAAATAGAATAAAACTACTTAAAAGTTTTAAAGCTACAGATAAAGACATACTAAAATATGTAGTAATACCAAGCAACTATAAAATAATAATAAATAGTTGTAAAATAAATATAGGACTATGCCTTATAGGTGTAATAATGGGAGAATTCCTAACAAGTAAAGCAGGCTTAGGTTACCTAATACTTTATGGAAGTCAAGTATTCAACTTAAACTTAGTTATGAGTGGAATAATAATACTCTTAATAATATCAGTCCTGCTTTACAAGATAATTACTACAATAGAAAAATACTTAGATGTTTAAAACGAAGATAGACGCGTCCGCCTAAAGGCGGATTATCTATCTCCGTTTGTTTCTTAATATCATATTATATAAACTATCATTTAACCCTTAGATTACTTTATAATAATTATATAGTAAATTAATCGTTAGACACAGTTAAGTTAGTGGGTCTAGCATCCATTTGTAATTTCTTTTATTGTGTATGGGTCACTTGCTGAGCCATTTCCTGTACTATATTTGATACAAGATTTGAGAGAAATTGGCCGGACGCACACCGTTAGTGAGTCCAACCCTATTGTTGTTCAAGTTGCTAAGGTTGGACGAACCGACCACGCCGAACACGTTAGCGTTGCTGCCATTCCAATTGTTAGGAGACAACAACCAAGAACGAAAATCTAAGGCTGACCGTAACTCATATAGTTCATTCCCTATATCAAAAATGTTTTCACACTTGATACCTTAATTAATTTTTCAGCTACTGGCACTCACGCGCCAGAAAGCATTAGTCTTTCTAGCACGGGTTAGCCAGTATCATTTTTTTCTTACCCCCAACTTACGTCGGTGGAGCCGTCCGAAAGGGTTTTCGGACGGTATTTCAGATCTACAGTTTAGCATCCACTTGAAGTTTCTTCTATTGTGTATGGTGTGCTTGCTGAGCCATCTCCTCCACTTGTCTTGACACAAGATTTGAGAGAAACTGCCGGACGCACACCATTAGCGCTGTTGACGTTGTTGTTGAGCAAGTAGCCAGGGTTGGACGAACCGTACACGCGGAACACGTAAGCGTAGCTGCCATCCCAATTGCCAGGAGACAACAGCCACCACCAGGTTAAGCCTGTAGAACTTCCGTTTGCACTATTATAATAATACCATGTTTGTGCATTGTTTCCATATAGTCCACCCGCAAATGATACTTCATCTGCTGTCATTAATGCTATTGGATATGTTAGTTTCCCATTTCCTGTACTTGTGTCTACTGTGAATTTGTCTTCTGTTACTGAACAGTCATAACTTGGTGTTTTATTTGTGACTAGTCTTGTATATGCTGCATAGTCAAATGATGAACTTGTACTATATGTTCCATTTGTTACACTTCTATCATTACAGTATACTGCTGTTGTACTTATGTATTTTCCGTAATTTGTATTCAAATTATCTTTATACCAATTGTCTATTGTTGTTTTTATTGTACTATTATTTGCATTTGTTCTATTGTTTATCCCAATCTTGAAATATTTTGGTGTAATTATCTGTGAGCCGGTTATCTGGTGCCTGATGTGTATACAGCTTGTCATATCTTATTACAGAGACCCGTATATCCGTGGAAAGGAAGAAAAGAAATGAAGCTTGGAATCGTAGGAACAGGAACTATCGTAGAAGAAGTACTTCCGGTATTGCAGCAGGTAAAAGGGCTTTCCTGCTATGGAATTTGTGGAACAAAGCGCAGTGAAGCAAAAGCAGAAAAATTAAAAGAACAGTATCAGATGCAGCTTGCTGTAAGTGATTATGAAAAGCTTCTGGATTCGGAAATTGATACTGTCTATATTGCTGTGCCAAATCTTTTACATTTTGAAATGGCAAAAGAAGCAGTTCTTCGTGGAAAACATGTTATTGTAGAAAAACCCATGACAGCCAATGAAAGACAGGCAGAGGAACTTTGTGCCCTTGCAAAGAAGCAGGGAGTATTTTTATTTGAAGCTATTACCACACGGTATCAGTCGAACTATCAGTTTATCAAAGAGCAGTTACCGACGATTGGCAAAATTAAAATGGCAGTCTGCAATTTCAGCCAATATTCCAGAAAATATGACCGTTTCCAGAATGGAGAAAACATTCCTGTTTTTGATGCAAAGCAGGCAGGTGGAGCTTTGATGGATTTAAACTTATATAATATCCAGTATTTAGAAGGCTTGTTTGGAGAACCGCAGTCCGTGCATTATACCGCAAACATGGAAAAAGGAATTGACACCAGCGGTGTTGCAATTTTATCTTATCCCGGCTTTCAGGCAGTTGCAATAGGCGCAAAGGACTGTCAGGGACAGCCGGAATATCGCATTGAAGGAAGCGAAGGCTACATTGCCCAGAACAGCCCGTGTAATGTCTGCGGCGCAGTGACCATCCATTACCGGGATGGAAGAGAGGTATCCTATGATGGAAATGGAGATGCACACCGGATGTATGCAGAGTTTGTTTCCTTTGTAAATGAGATAGCATCAAAGGACACTGCAACCTGCTACGAAATGCTCGACCACAGCCTTGCGGTCAGCCGGATACTGACCCGGGCAAGAGCGGATGCCGGAATTGTATTTCCGTGTGATGAAAATTAGTCAAGTATGATTTAGTCAATCGTACTTGACTAAATTGTATTTGACGAAGGTAATCCTTCCATCTCCACACTATCTCCATATCTATGTAATAAGATGTAACAAGTTCGTAACAACTTGCGAATGATTACATAGGAAATTGCGAGAAGAGAAATTATTTGAATTTATTTTAGAAAATGAACAATAGCCAGGCAGGCCAGCAAAGTGCGAAGGCATTTTCATGGCTGTTAGGTGCACTTGGAATTTCGTATGGAAACAGGC